>Ga0181578_10000822_pt1 | contig 29924 bp, 19 predicted proteins | sample 071ome_21_FD_148659 | JGI IMG/M metagenome (GOLD analysis project Ga0181578, IMG submission 148659) | Coastal salt marsh microbial communities from the Groves Creek Marsh, Skidaway Island, Georgia - 071401CT metaG (spades assembly) | ecosystem: Environmental > Aquatic > Marine > Intertidal zone... | reverse complement strand
GCTGGTGATGTAACTGCTACACAATCTTTTCTTGTTGTGCCTGCAATTGATACCAGATCGTTAACAACAGTTGTTTGATTTGTTCTGCTGTTCATACCTGGAGCAATAAGCATATCAACAGTGATTTGCTCTGTGTCTTCGAACTGATCGAAGCCCTTCCCGTAATCACCGGTGTCAAGTGCTGTATTGTCTCTACCATTAACAAGTGAAACGCTCTGAACAACGTCTCCCCCTCGGTAGACATAATCGTCACCTGAATCTATATTTGTGCCTGCAAGGGTTGAGAATAAACGTCCATTTGAAATGAATGCTGGACCAAATCCTGCTTGCCAAATATATCGGGAAGCGTTGTTGATCACATCAGGCATATAGTTCGTTGAACCATCTGCGTTTGTTGCGCCTTTAGCAAGTGAAAGGAACGGGAACGTTTCAAGAACTGAACCTCTTGTCCCTGTGAAAAGTCCATCTTCATCAATAACTGCTACGTGAACCTCATCGTTCGTTGCACCACGATCGGATGCATAAGTTGATGTCTTAGGAGCAGCATCAAAGTTTGTACGATAAGCCCAAGCTTCAAAAGCAGAGTCATTATCTGCTGAATCAGCACCAAGGAATTCTACCTTTAACGAGTTACCTAATTCACCAGGCCATTTAGCCAAAAAGGTGTGATTAACGGTAACTGTTGCTGAATCTTCAACAAATGAACCACTTGCAAGTGTTGCTTTTTGATCGTCCCAGTTGTCATCGTTCTTTACCAATGGACGACTTGCAGATGGGATTGGGTAACTTGCGGAATCTGATGCACCTACTGCTGCTGAAGCATCGTATGAGTTAACAGGTAGATCACCTGCGTCATTGATTGCTCTGACAACATAAAGGGCATTAGAATATCTTAAAAAGTACGCTGCGGAGTGCCATTCCACAGTGTTATCACTGTCTGGTGTACTAAACTGTTCAACAAGACCTGCTTCATTTGAGACCAAAATAGGGGTTTCAACTGGCCCCCATTTAAATTCCCCAACGAATGCACCTGTGCTAGTTGTAACGTTCGGCACTACACCAGTAAGGTCAATTTCTTTGACCGTAATCGCCGGAGAGGCGGAGGGTGTGAATAATGCCATGACTCTTTCCTCTGAGTTAAATTATAAGCTTATAAGTCATAATACGGAGTTTCAATACTTCTATTTATAAGAAATTATATTTTAGAGATCCGCATCATACTCGATAGCCCATCCATCTCGTTCTGATTGTTCTATACGTTCTATTTGCTCTTCACCAGTATCAATAAAGCCGAATGGTACAACATCGTCTTCAATTTCTTTCATCTTCTGTTCAAACAACATTTGTTTAATATTAATATCAGTTAGATTTGCAAAGTAACTTGTAGAAACAAAATATCCAAACATAACAAGATTCATCATCAAATCATCATGGTTACCATCAGATGCTTCGTATGATTGTCCTTTTGCTACAAATGTACTAATTTCTAATATAGTATTTTCATCTACAATCTGCAATTTATTATTTTCTAATATATCCTTAATAGATGAACAACCAAGTCTTTTGACTTTTCTATTCATTTCAATACCAAGTGCATTGGCTTTCACAGTGGATTCAACGTGCATATTTTCATATTCTAAGTCATGATATAAACCATTACAAACTACACCACCTTGGTCATTTGATTCTACTACGACGTATGCATCATTATAGACTTTCGCATACTTATAAATAATGTTTGGGAAGAGAATAGGAGAGATAAGGTTATTGCGATATACAGCAACCTGTTCAAAAGGCCTCGTGCTAATATCGATCACATTAAAAGTACTGTAGTCCTGGCCTCTTCCCTTTGACACATCTACTGTTACAATGTAATCATGATCTTTAATCGGTTCTTTGTAAACATATAAATCACCGTCAACATGAATAGGCGGTTTTGCTCTCATACCCATGAGAGTTTCAGCATTAATAAGTGTATCACCTGTTCCAAAGAACGTATTTCCAAATTCCTGATCGAACTGTAGCTGACTAGTATTAGCAATAGTTTCCTTCTTCCAGGCTTCATCTCGACCTGGTACGTCCCACCAATCTACCCTAAATGGTTTAAATTCATTTATACCTTGTGTTGCACCTTCCCAGATTTTATAGAACTGGTTACCAATACCATTTGCTGTAGAAGTAATAATCACCTTTGTTTCTTTACCAGCTGATACAACAGGATAGGTTGACGTATAGAACTCTGCAGCACGTTCAACGAAAGCAAATTCGTCTAGATAAAGGAGGTTAACAGACATACCCCGAATAGAAGATCCAGAAGTAGCAGCAGCGATAATCCTAGAATTATTACTGAACTCAATAGAACCTTTATTAAGGGCTTTACAACCAGGCTGAAGAAAGAAAGGAAGATTTTCGAGAGCAAGTGTAACCCTTGCAAGCATCTCTCTTGCAGTCGCACCTTTATTTGCCAAAATTGCAATAGTCTTTTCAGAATGGAAGATTGCGTACCAGAGGAGGTAGACAACTGACGAAATTGATTTTCCTGACTGACGACAGGCAAGTACAATACTAAACCTATACTCATTAAAATGTCCAAACATGTTTTCCTGATAAGGATATAATTCAAATGGTACTAAACCCTTATCAAGTGAAATAATCTTACAATAAGTACGAGCAAAGTAAGCAGGACTTTGCATACATTTTTGATATTCTATTATTTGTTCTTTTGTCCATTCCTGGACAACGCCATCTCGCTTTACATTAATATTACCGAGATAACTCTCTTTTTCATTTATCATCTAACCTCGGCGTCATATCAATTACATTATCAGCGGTTTGTGCCTGAAGGAATCTTTGTAAATCTGTTGTTGATCCAATAAACAAATTATTATTTGTTGTACCAACTTGTGCCTGTTTTGGTTGTTCGTTAATATCTCTATTCTTTTTATTTAAATCCATTAATTTATCATTAATATCTGCCATATTCTTCATCATACCAGATAATACTTCGAACGCTCTCGGGTGCTCGCTCTCGCGTGCGACCTCGATCATAAGTTCCAGACTTTCTTTACCTTTTTCTAGAATTTCGTAATAGGTGTCTCTGGAATATTCATAATCACTTTTGATATTTTCATTGTTTTCCATTATGCACTATCCACATATGTAAAGGTTTCAGTAAATCCATAATCACTATCTGGTGACACGTCTAATGGATTAGGTAGCACGGTAAGCTTAGGTTGTGGGTAAACAGAGTTACCAAACCCATCTGAGTCTGTTAATACACCAACATAAAGATTCCCATCCACCTGACGAATAATCTTTGAATTTGCAATACCATGATAGAAGTTTGCATGCATCAAGAAGTCCAACTGGTAGATAATAGTTCTTCTACCAAAGTTACCCTCATAATCATCAAGGTAACTCATACCTTGTAGGATAATCGGTACGTCTTCTTTCACGTCGTTGTAATTAGAAAACGGTTGGATTGTTAATGTATACTGTGGACTAAAATATGGTATAATTTGTTCTACAATTTGTAGTGCATCATCTTGTGTCTTAGAATAAACATTAAGCTGCATACTAATACTATAAGGAACCGGAGCATTAATCTTCGCTCTGTTCTCTGTAGCACTACCAGATTTAGAAAAGTTATTCATTTTCTGTAATTGTCTTTGAGCATCGTACTGGTAACCAATAATCTCAAAAGACATACGAGGTAACTTCATAGCTACCTTTGTATCATCATATAGATCTGGATTCTCACGAATACGTTCTAAGAAGTCACGCTTTGGTGCATACGACAAAGGAACCTTTTGTGTACTAATAACACCACCAGAAGAGTTCTTACGTAGCACGTAGATGTTGTTAAAGAGTGAGCCAAACATAGCCACACTTTTTCTAATTCGTTCGTGGTAGAAATAATCACCTAACATTACTGAGGATCTCCAAACGGATTGCTTTCAGAGAAGTCTAGGAAGCCAAGATCCGTGGTTGTTGTATCAAATGCATCATTCTGTTCATTTTCACTGAGCTGGTTATTCTCTGTTACTGATAACACAAATGATGTACCACCACCATCTGCTGCGATTCTTTGTACAAATACATCAGTAGTTGGAAGATGGAATAGACCATCATCCCCACCAAAATTAATAAGACCTAGAATCTTATCTGAATCAGAATATCTACTAACTTCTCCCGTAAGTACTGTACCATCAGACAATGTCTGAATCATAGTATCACCTTCTACAAAGTCACCACCAGAATCAAGTTGTAGTAAGAATTCGTATGCATAGTTTTCTTCAATAGCCTGGATATCATCGACACCCGTATCAAAATCTTCACCACTGAATTCAAATAGCTGTGAGCGCATCTTGTAAATAGGTAAATTATTTAACTGATAAAATGGCTGTTCATGTTCTACATGTTGAATCTGGAACATAGACTTTGACAAAGGAAGATATATTAAATCCCCTTCCCGTGGTCTAATAATATTTGCATCACTCTGCGCTCTTGCAACTGCGCTTGTCCATCTACGACGTGCTACGATGAATGTTGCCTCATCACGAATTTCTACACCAAACTTAGTAAACAGATCTCCCTCACCATCGAATCCTTCAATGTTCTCAATATACATTTCAACCTTATAAGCATTTCCGAAACGAGATGCTTCTAAGTCACCAAGAATCGTATCCTCGTTTACTGTTTCACGAGGGAGATAATATACATCTTGACCATATATTTTTATGGATTCTAGAACCAAATCTTCGTAGAGGTTCTGTGTACCTCTAAGATTCTGGTTGAAGTAAGGATTAACTGCCATGATATTATCCTACGAAAAAGTCTGCAGGGAATTCGTGCTCAAGCCTAATTTTCTCTCTTAACCTTTCGATTTCTTGTGTAGCTTCTTCATAAATTCTAGGACCGTTTAATGTAACGCCACCTGGTAATTGTACACCTTCAAATTTACTAAGGTTCGTACCCCATTGTTGTTTGATAAGTGCTGTAGTATATTCTTTTAAGAACATATCATTGTAGACCTCGGTGTATGTTCCAGGATCAATAAATTTATATGCTTCATACACAATATATTCGTTTGCAACAACATCACCATCTTTAAAGTCACCATGGATATACAGTCTGTCTTTTTTCCGTGCAAATGTTGTTTGTGGATGACCGTTTAGTTTCATATCAAGTAGTGAGAGATATTGTTGTAGTTGTTCGTAGTATGCAAGATCACCTGCAAAGTTCTGCATATCGGCAATATCATTCAGCATCATTTGATACTTAATATCAAAGAAGTTAAATGAAGTATTAAATGAGCTAGAGAGTCTGAATAATTTTGTGATATAAAGAACGTTGCTGTCAACAGCAATAAATCCATTGGTAAGATCTTGTGAAGTTACCTGATAAGAAACATAATCCCTAAAAGTTGCTTCAGAGTGATACTCACGCCAGAATTGAATCGCTTCATCTACACGATCTTCAATTTGTTCGTCATCAACATTAATTTCAATTACAGGATCACCCAACCGCCTTAAGCAGTAATCAATTAAACCTTGTCTTGAACTTGGATTTGCCATATCTGTATTTACCTTAGTTTAATAGTGATCCAGCTGCATTGTATACGTTGATCCTATAATATGTACCTTGTTGACCATCAAGTGTATCTGCATCAAGACCAGATCCTGCCCCATCTCTTGTTTTAATATCGGTAAAGATCGTTGCACCGAAGTAAGAAGTTAATTGTGCAGAGTCGATTGCAAGATCTCTAGTAGATGCGATTGTACCACCACCTGTTAAACCAGTGCCTGCTGTGATTGATACCGTCGAGTGATCGATATGCTCATCAGCTACGAATCCTGTTAGGTTATCGTGGTTAATAGAGCTTTCAAAATATGCTAAGAATTCAGCTGAATCGATAGCAAGGTCTCTTGTAGAAGCGATCGTACCGCCACCCGTTAAGCCTGTACCAGCGGTAATTGATACCGATGAGTGATCGATATGCTCATCAGCTACGAATCCAGAGAGGTTATCGTGATTAATTGAACCCTCAAAGTATGCTAAGAATTCAGCTGAGTCAATTGCAAGATCTCTGGTAGATGCGATTGTGCCGCCACCTGTCAGACCTGTTCCTGCTGTGATCGACACTGATGTATGGTCAATGTGCTCATTTGCAACGAAACCAGAGAGGTTATCGTGGTTAATAGAGCCTTCGAAATATGCTAGGAATTCTGCAGAGTCAATAGCAAGATCTCTAGTAGCTGCGATTGTACCACCGCCTGTTAGACCTGTTCCTGCTGTAATTGATACTGATGTATGGTCAATATGCTCATTGGATACAAAGTTTGTAAGAGCATCGTGATCAATATTCGTTGCCGTAACTGCAGTTACCAGACCCTTACCATTAACAGTGATTGCTGGTACCTGTGATGAAGATCCGAATGATCCAACGTTACCGTTCACTGTTGCTAATGTAAGTACTAGATCAACAGGTGCTGAACCATTGAATGAAACATTTGGTGCTGTTGCATCACCCGAAGCAGAGAAGTTTCTACCAGTTGCAAGAGTTGTAGCTGTTGAAGCATTACCTGTGAGCGAACCAGTTACGTTACCAGTCACATTACCTGATAAGTTACCTTCGAATGTAGTTGCTTTAACTACACCATATTGTGTACCAGCTGAATTTGGATCAATTGGTGCATCTGGTTCTGGATCGTATCTGTTTAGGAATGTCCATTTATTTTCTGATACGTCGAAGTATAGACCAACGTGGGTGTATGCAGAATCGTTTCTGTTAGAGAAGAATCCTGTATCAATATCTGTTGCAGTAGCTGTGCCTGTCCATTTATCACCAACTGTGTGACCGGTTGTAGCACCAAAGTCGATCTCAATACCGTACGCACTGTCTAGTATCTGAGCAGCGCCTGTGATAGCAATACCCGTTGCTTCTGTACCGACAGATGAATCAAATCCCCATTCAAACGTATCAGGTGTTCCAGTAGCGTCAATCTTAACGAAGAATGACTTAGTTGCTTCATCGCCTGAGTAATGTCCAGAGTAGAATGCATCATCTAGGCCAGTTCCAACAAAGCTTGTACCAGCCTCACCAATCGTATCACCAGCATTGAGGTACTGGAAGTTACCACCAATTTCTACATTTGCTGTAGAAGTAATGGTTTGTGTACCAGTAACATTTAAGTTACCGTCGATAGTTAAATCACCACCGATGTGTGCAGCAGACTGAACTCTAAATCCAGCAACCGAATGGTTCTGCTGGTTGATAATAACTTTACCGTTATTAGGATCAGATTTAATAACCCAACCGAGACACATCGGGAAGTTAGGATAAGCCGGGGCAGCATTCTGTAGTGCACCTGGTGTAAGGCCGGCGAAGAAGTTTTGACCTGCAGTAAGAGAGGATGTGTCAATGCCATCAATTACACCAGATACAACAATTTGTCCGTAAGAGTTATTTGGAATAGCTTCTGCTGAAAGACCCTGAACGTTATACTTAGCTGCGTCTGTTGCATCTGCTAGAGCAATTGTAGGAGATTCTCTGCCAGAATCGTTAACGAAGTTACCTGAGTAATAGAGTGGTTTACCTTTGGCAATTTCCACGCCAGTGTTGTTGTACACCCTCTCAACTTCTTGCATACCAATTTCAATTGGATGATCGAAATCAGTATAATAGTTTAGATTCTTATGGAAAGGATCATACCATAGAGCACCTTCTCTAAATCCAATATGACTATCTGCCCAACCAAGCTGGAACTGAATCTCACCAACGGTAGCTGAGTCTGCTTGGAAGCTTGTGATTGTAGCAGAATCTACTGTTAATTGACTAATATGACCAGTACCATAGTTTAGTGATACACCTGATATATTAGTTGCGATTGCAGAATCTGCGTTTAGTGCATTTGTATTTAATGTATTATTATCAATAATACCGATATGTGCTGAATCTACAGATAATTGGCTAATCGTACCTGTTGTAGCATTTACTGTAGAATAGTTTGCTGACGTACCAGATATATTTGTAATCGAAGCAGAATCCGCCTGAAGTATTCCAAATCCGTTTATAATAGTCGGATAACTACCACCATCAGCAGTATTAATAGTAAAGGTAGTACTTGCAGAATCCCACGATGTGCTTGATACCCCAGCAACACTTACGGTTCCAATACTATCTACGAATCCTGATCCGTCAACTGTGACAATAGGAACTAGTGATGCCGAACCATATACACCAGCAGTTACCGTTGTATTTGATCTAGTAAGTGTATGTGTATTCAGTGTTTGTATATGGGCTGAGTCTACATCAAGTTGACTAATTGTACCTGTTGTAGCATTTACTGTGCTATAATTTGCAGAGCTACCAGATACATTTGTTAATGATGCTGAGTCAGCATCAAGCGAATTAGTTCTTAATGTATTGTTATCAATAATTCCGATGTGTGCAGAATCAACAGATAGTTGACTGATCGTGGCTGAATCCCCGAGCAGTGATCCGTAACTTGCAATACTACCAGAAATAATTTGAATATCTGCTGAGTCAGCTTCTAGATTAGTACTTGATACAGTAGTAGCACCTGTGAGTGAACCATACACCTTTGTACCGGTGCTAACTGTTTGAAGCCTAAGATCACCAGAGGAATCATTGATTTTTACACCATCATCCGCACCAGCTTGCAACCAAATTGGGTTACCATTATTTTTTGATGACAGATAGATGTCTTGTGCTTCAATGTAGATCCCACCGGTGGAATCTTTAATAACCAAATTAACAGGATTTCGGTTAATAATAGCATCATCGTTATCACCGAATGCAAGTGATACGTTATCACCAAATCCTCTGATTGGTGTTGAAAATGATCCACCATCAACAGTATTAATTGTAAATACGCCAACTGATGAATCCCATGATGTACTTGATACACCAGCAACACTTACGGTTCCAATACTATCAACAAAACCTGAAGCATCAACTGTTACCACTGGAACAAGTGATGCTGAACCATAAGCTCCTGCTATTACAGTTGTATTGGATCTTGATAAAGTATGGGTATTTAATGTTTGTACACGTGCGGAATCTGCATCAAATTGGCTAATATGACCAGTACCATAATTTAAAGTAGCACCAGAGATATCAGTTACAATAGCAGAATCAGCAGTAAGCGCTGCAGCATGTACAGTAGCGTAGTTAGAAGTAACACCAGAGATATCCGTAATAACTGCGGAATCTGCTGTCAGATTTGTTACTGTAGCAGAATCAGCTGTTACTGCACCTGATACATTTAATGCTTTATTTAATGCCCAGCGATCATCAGTAGAGGTATATGTTATAGTCGGTTTAGTACCGCCAGTGTATAATGCGCCACCAATAGTTAATCCCGCACCATCAATATCAACATTGTTTACGGCTGAATCAGCGAGTACAATATTTTTATCATTTATAGTAACTTCTGTTGAATTAACAGTTGTTGTAGTACCTTGAACAGTTAGGTTACCAGCAATATATGTGTTACCTGTACCCGTAATGTTTCCATTTACTGTTAGTCCAGCAGCGGTTAAAGTCGTAAAATTACCAGTACTATAATTTGCAGATGAGCCAGATACATTAGTTATATTAGCTGAATCCGCATCCAAGGCATTCGTATTTAATGTATTATTATCAATTATGCCAATGTGCGCTGAGTCTGCAGAGAACTGACTAATTGTTCCAGTTGTGGCATTTACAGTTGTGTAGTTAGCAGATGTACCAGAGATATTAGTAACTGACGCCGAATCAGCAGTAAGTGCTGCAGCATGTGCAGTAGCGTAGTTAGAAGTAACACCGGAGATATCAGTTACAATAGCAGAATCTGCATTTAATGAATTTGTATTAATAGTATTATTATCGATAATACCAATATGTGCTGAGTCTACATCAAGCTGACTGATCGTACCTGTTGTAGCGTTTACTGAGCTGTAGTTTGCTGATGTACCTGATATATTTGTAACTACTGCAGAATCAGCAGTTAGATTTGTTACTGTAGCCGAATCAGCGTTCAACGTACCGGTAACGGTAGTACCAGTTAATGTAGTTTCTAATTTTTTAACACTTCCATAATATAGATCGACGCCTGCAAAAGGAGTAAATTCTGCAATTTTAGCACCACCGACATTATTTTTTATTAAGAAATGACCAGCACCATCAAGATCTAATTCAGTAGCCCCTGCTTCAATAACGGTTGTACCACCAGTGGTATGCCGTATCGATGCTTCATTAGCATCACCAAAGTATAATCTTTGATCGTCACCAAAACCATTAATAGTAGTTCTGAATATTCCTCCATCAGCGGTATTAATTACTAATTGCGCTGTTGAAGAATCCCATAATGTGCTACTAACGCCAGCGACTGATACTGTGCCGATACTGTCAACAAATCCTGAAGCGTCTAGAGTAACAATGGGAACAAGTGAAGCTGAGCCCCATGTTCCAGCATAACTTGTAGCACCTGAGCGAGTGATATTAGTAAATGTAGCAGAATCTGCGGTGACCGCACCATCAACATCAACTGCTCTATTGAAGTTAATTAAATCACCAGATGTTACGTACTTCATTTCCGGAGGTGTAGTAATACTTGCACCACCAAGTGTAATACCAGCACCATTAAGAGCAGTTAGGTCGGCTGCAGAATCTGCTAATGTAATATTCTTATCTGCGATATTAACTACAGTTGAATTAACTGTTGTCGTTGTCCCATCAACCGTTAAATTTCCATGTACGGTAACCCCACTACTGAAATATGCAGAATTAAATGTAACGTTATCACTGATACCAACTGGTTGTCCAATAGAAATAACCCCACCAGATGATTCGTATGTTACACCAGTACCAGCGACAAGATGTGCTCTTACTTCAGAAGCAGAAGGTCCTGTGTATGAGAAATTACCTGTAGCAGAATCGTAACTGAACGATCCGTCACCGCCTAAATCAAGTGCCTGGAAGTGTGCTCTTACTTCAGTTGCACTTGGACCAGTATATGTAATATTACCAGTAGCAGAATCATAACTTAATGATCCATCCCCACCTTGATCAAGTACCTGGAAATATCCCCTTACCTGGGCTGTAGATAGACCCGAATAGGTGAATGTGCCAGTAGCAGAATCATATGTAAATGTGCCATCCCCAGCTGCATCAATTGCTTGGAAATAACTTCTGATTGTTGCAGTTGATACTGCATCACCAAGAGCAGAATCTACACGTGCCCTTGTGTAATATAAGTTATTACTTCCTTCAGCAAGGTCGTTTGTTGTATTACCTGCAAGACTTAAAGCAGCTGGATCACCAGATGTGGTCTTAACTGCAAAGCCACCATCTGATTCTTCAAGAGCAATAGTACCGAGCTGGATAGTTTGTCCAGAAAGATATAACTTACGCCATTTATTAGTAGCACTACCAAGATCAAGTGCGCTGTCAGCATTAGGAATAAGACTGTGTGTAACTTGATCTGACGAATCAAGCATATTGATTCGAACATTACCATCACCACTAACGGTGAAGTGATCTGCATCAAATTTTGCAACACCGACAGAGGAATCTGTTGCATTATCTGCAGTAAAGGTAACGGTTCTATTATCAACTACCCCAACCTTTGCAGTAAGAGGAGCTACGCCATCAAATGTAAGAATTTGTGCTGAACCGACTGATACTAAGCCTGTACCAGAGTCACCCGCAAAATTTAAATCACTACCACTTGCACGAACACTTCGTATAGGTGTTCCTACAATGACGCGTTTAACAATAGTTCTTTGAGCTCCGGCCATTCATATATCCTTTATGTAACTGATGGTGTTACGTTAATTCTTCCTTCGAGAATCCTCTCGATCACGGTTTCACCATCACTATCTACAAAGGATAGTTCTACATCATAAACATATCTGCCTTTTCGTAAGGCAGCCGTTTGAGTATTTGTTAGACTAATAGTAGCTTTTCCCTCGGTCTGTGGGGAAATAAGCAGTCCCTGGAATGTAGTAGCATCACCATCACTGTCACTGTAACTTCTTTTCATCTTTGCAGCAATAGAATGATTTTCTAAATTTTTTGCTGCACCATCTGTTGTTTCTAAGTGAAGCTCAACTGTAAGATCGGTACCTTGTTCAACATCGAATTCTTCATATTCTGCCATAAGACTACTCTTCGTTAATAGGATTCTTCTTTATTTATAATAAAAAAGCTTTCATCTATTTATAATAACAAGAAAAGATGTTATCAGAATCCAAGAATAAATCTTTTGCCCCACCATTGAATACAGCTATTGTTGGTTCAGACATATAATAGCCCTGAGTGGAACCATCAAACCTCTGACTTTTAACTTTGAATTTATATGCAGTACTTTGCCACGATCGGTCCTTGAGTAGTATTTCAGGGATATTCGTAACAGGGTAATAGTCTTTTAGTATTTCAAGATACTCTAGTTTATCCCTGTGTAGGTTCCACAAATATCTGCACACACCTTTGTATTCATCTATAATAATATATGGGTTTTCTTCAAAGTGCTCATAGATTTCGCGCAATTCAAATGAATTAAAAATCATAATAGATGAATTAACTTTAGTAAAGTTGTATCTTTGTTGTTTTATATCAACATCCATCATACGGGAATCGATACTTCCATAACAAATTTTTATTTTATGGGGGTTTACATTGCTAAAAAGATAGTCTATATTATTCTGTATTACTACATCCAAATCCAAAAAAAGTGTTCTACCCCCTTCACGGTACAGGTCAGGATTAAAAACACAAAGCTTTGGCCAGAAGCCATCAATACCACTTTCTACCTCATCTGAAATATCAACTGGATTAATCCCATCATCTAACCCATCTGGGATTTCCGTAAGACAATAAAAATCGAATGGTAAAGACAAATTCTTCCTTACCATTCTATAGAGTCTGTTAACAAATTCTGGCTCGTATTTGGTGCCAGTCTTGACACACACTACGTTAATCATAACGGATCTTCAATATCCTCAATAATCTGTTCCCAAATGTTTTCAGCTTCAGCAAACACATATGCAACACTAATACGGAGACAGTCTGTTGATGCTGCATGGTAACAGAGCTTATCTGGTTGATGGTACGCACCAAAGTAACCCATCTTACACTGCCATCCAGGTACATCCTGAACTCTCACACGTTCTTTCTTTTCAAGGTCCCAGTAATCAAACCATCCATCCCCGTTTTCTGACCAAGAGAAAATAACATTGTACCCCGCAGCATTTGCATTATTATGCCAAGATATCCAGCCTCCAGGAGGATAGAGTGTAACAAGAGTATTTCTTTTAGCAGAAAGTTCTGCCATTAATTCATTATTTAATTCTTGGGCTTTATTCCTGTACTCTTCTATAATTTTTAGATCCGTATTCCCGGTATCTCTTTCTGCCCCTGGCATCAAACCAGAATACGAGTGCATACTCTCTGGAAATCCGTCATGTTCTCTGCCTCGCGCAATAATTCTTTCAAGATAGTCATCCGCAAGCCACCTGTCTCTGGTGTGGTCTTTTGAATTTAAAGGTAGATCCTTTTGTAAGTTACCTTCTTGATACTTAGTAAGAACAAAATTTTTGAACTTATTCAAAGATTCCATTACCATCTCATTGTTGATTTTAATATCTCTCATACTCTAAAGTCCTTATCTTTTTGAAGAGTTGCAGAATGATGGACTATAATTGGTGGATTGTTCACTAATCTGTGCTTACCAGCATTTGATCCAGTCTGGTTGAACTTAAAACTTGTAAACCAATTCCATCTGTAGTTATCTTCAAATTTACCTATCTTAAGATCTTTGTACTTATCCATTTCGTTAGTCATCCACCACAACGTAAATTGATCCCATCTTAACATAGTGATGGGTGTTCCTTCATGCCACCATGGGGTTGAAGTTGGTTTATAACCTCTTCCTCTATAATGATTGTACCATTCTTCTTGTACTAGAAACATCTCCCACCAATCTTTCATAAAATCTCGAATGATTGGTTTTCTCATATCATATAGACAAACACCACCACATAGAACCAAATCAATAACTTTATCGGTACCTTCAATTGGGGCGTCAACCTCTACAAAAGAGGCTGCAGCAACCTTGTCTTTTGTAAGTCTTACAAATGAAAGATCATTATCACCAAGTTCATCCCATACATTTACAATATCTTCATGCTCACAAACAGAATCGGCATCAACGTAGAATGTTATATCATACGGGCTGTTTGCCATACCATACAATTTACCACGAATATGTTCAGGACAATCCAGAATATTTTCGCAGTAATCTTTTGCTCTGTTATCAATCCATTCGGGGTGGGAAGTGAAGAAAGTAATTCTTGCATCTTCGTAGTGATCCAGGATAGATTCTACGAGATTCATAGCAGAGGAGTAGAATGCGGGTTTGTTTGTAGCTACAATTACAAATCCTTTAGACGGATTGCTCATTCTCAATTTCTTCTTTCAATAACATAACAGTGTAGGCCAACAATTCATAACGATTTTTGGACTTACGCATACGCGCCTTCATCTTCCTATTGGAAGAATTCTTAACGGAATCGATCTCAAATACCTCTAGCTTTGCATTAAAGAGTTCTTCTAGCTTTTGAGCTTGATCTCTTTCTTTCTTTTGCATAGCCTCAGCTTCACGACGTTTCCGGTGTCGCTCTTCGCGTTCTTGCGTATTTTTATCGATTTTAGCAATATCGTTCTGCTTTAGAATTTCTTCCCAGTCAGGATTGATCTTACCACCGCTGGTGTACTTGAAGATTTTTGCAGTAGAAGAAGTTTCTTTACCATCGTCATGCTCAATGACTAACTTACAGGTAATACGATCCTTCTGATAATTTTCCCAAAAGGGATGTTTCCATTGTTTTTTCATTTCACTTTCCTAATTAAGCAATACGCATGTATAAGGTATAGGTCTCTATCGTTTCATTTGTTGCCTGAATGGTTTCTCCAAGGTAATCCCCAATATAGTTACCTATGTAGTCACCAATGAAGTTACCGACGTAATCTCCAATGAAGTCTGAACTATATATGTCTGTGGATACACGTGTAAAATCTGTTTCATAGTTTCCAGTATAATCTGCAGTATATTCTATACCAGTATAATTACCCGTATAACCTTGATCGTATTGACCCACATAATCACCAGCGTACTGTATCAAACTGTTTCTAGTAAAGTTAGTTTCATAATCACCGGTGTAGGAATCTGTCGAATTACGGGTAAAATCACCTAATGAATTTCGGGTTGATACACGTGTAAAATCTGTTTCATAGTTGCCAATGTAGTTACCAGTATAATCTGCAGCATAGTTACCAGTATAGTTCGCAGCAGACACCCGGGTAAAATCTGTTTCATAGTTACCAGTATAGTTCGCAGCAGATGCTCGCGTGTAGTTTACAGTAGATGTGCGCTGGCTATTTCGAGTAAAGTTAGAAACATAATTCCCAGTGTAGTTAGCAGCAGATGCTCGCGTGTAGTTTACAGTAGACGTACGTTGTGAGTTTCTAGTAAAGTCTGTAGCATAGTTACCAGTATAGTTTGCAGCAGATGCCCGAGTGTAGTTTACAGTAGATGTGCGCTGGCTATTTCGAGTAAAGTTAGAAACATAATTCCCAGTGTAGTCACCGGTGTAGTCTCCCAGGAAGTTTGCTGTCGAAATGAGTGTAGAAACTCTAGTAAAGTTAGACAGATAGTTACCTGCAAAGTTACCAGCGAAGTTACCAGTATACACTACTTGACGTCTAAAACTTCGCGCAAAGCCATTGTAGAAGGTGGAGAATTGCACGCACGTCGCAAAATCCCGCACGAAGTCACGCACATAGTTACCTACATAGTCCGTTTCATAATTACCCGTAAAGTCACCAGTATAATCTACGGTAGAAGTTCGTTGACTGTTTCGGGTTGATACACGTGTAAAGTCTGTAGCATAGTTACCAGTATAGTCACCAAGGAAGTTACCACCTACATAGTCACCAGTATAGTTAGCTGCTGAAACTCGAGTAAAGTTTGCGGTATAATTACCCGTATAATCACCAAGGAAGTTACCACCTACATAGTCACCAGTATAGTTAGCTGCTGAAACTCGAGTAAAGTCTGTAGCATAGTTACCAGTATAGTCACCAAGGAAGTTACCACCTATATAATCACCAGTATAGTTTGCAGCAGACGCTCGAGTAAAGTTTGAAATATAATTACCAGTATAGTTTGCTGCAGATTCTCTTGTGTAATTCTGATTGGATATTCTTGTTGAATCTCTTGTGAAATTACTTAGGTAATTTCCGGTGTAGTCACCAGTATAATCGGGATTATAGTTACCAGTATAGTTACCAGTAGATACTCGAGTAAAGTTGGATATGTAATCACCAATGAAGTCAGCAGCGTAATCCACTGCATAATTACCATCATACGTTCCTTCATAGACTGCAGTGAAAGCATCCGCAAAATTATTTGTAGAAACTCTAGTAAAGTTAGACAGATAGTTACCTGTATAATCACCTGTGTAGTTCAGTAGTGAGTTACGAGTAAAGTTCTGAGTAGAATCTCTTGTTGAATTACGTGTGCTATCTCGTGTGTAGTTTACATCAGCAGTTTGCTGTTTAGTATCAGTAGCAGTACCTTGTGATACCCAAGTACCACCAGATGGTGCACCTGCAGCAGAAGATCGAAGCTCATAGGTACCAATCCCAGTTGTCATGATACGGTTCTGAGCAACTTTACCTAAAGTGTATCCTATCTCACCAACAGTAGCTTCTTGGAAACCATCGTATGATTCACCAAGATCTGTCTCGTCTGTATAGATCCCTTTGATACGTACATACTTTGTAGTAGTTGGTGCAGTCATTGCAGTACGTTGCCAAATACTATAATTAACCGCCGTGCCATCAGTACGATTATCCGTAAAGACATTTGATAGTGCTGCTGTGTAATCCCCACTTGGTGCCGATGTTGCAAGTTTGTAAGTACCAGGATATTGGTAGGTGTGAATACGTGTATTCAATTCATCGACCAAAAGATTCATATCTGAATCTGCCATCTCTCTGGCTTGGAAACTACCGTCACTTTTAAATCCTAGTGGTCGACGGAATCCATCAGAATCTACATAGGATGCTGTACCACTATTTTGATAGATGGTAGTATTCGTAGTAGTGGTAGTAAGAGATGAACCTGGATGGGTTCCAATAGCCTGATCAAACTGTGTGTCAGTATATGTACCAATAGCATCAGCACCTGCACCAGATGAATTAATACGTGATACTGAGGTGTTAGCAATAGTCGATAATTTTAATCCGGCTCGGTATGCAAGGTAATCCAATTCATCTGAATCGAATTGTTGTAAGTCACCCCCAGACCCCTGGAGCTTAAGCGGGGTTTGTAAAGTAGATAAAGCCATTATGCAGTCCTAACATATAACGTATATGTTTCAATAGTTTCGTTTGACGATTGGATTGTCTCTCCAGCGTAATCACCTATATAGTTACCTAAGTAATCTCCAATAAAGTTACCTACATAGTCACCGGTATAATCTCCAGTGTATTCATTTTGATATGCTGCATCATACTGTCCAACGTACGTAATAGGACCAACATAGTTTGGTGTATAATCACCAGCATAATCACCTTCATAATTACTTATATAGTTACCAATAAAATCGCCAGTGTATTCGCCAAGATAATCCGTGGAATAATCAGCAGGACCTTCGTAATCCCCTACGAAATCACGCTCAAAGTTACCAGTATACACTACTTGACGCCTATAAGCTTGGGCTTCAAAGCCATTGAAAAAGTCGCTGAAGCTTACGCACGTCGCAAAATCTCTGACGAAGTTTCTCAGATAGTTACCAAGGTAAGTATCCACACCTGTGTATGTAGCTACATAGTTACCAGTATAGGTGTCATCTGTATAGTTACCCTCGAAGTCAGCACCAGAATACGTTCCGGCATATTCCCCTACATAATCAGCAGCAATGTATTGAGTGGTACCAACATAATCACCATCATACACGGCCCCATAATTAGAAACGTAATTAGATTGACTTATTCTTGTAAAGTTCTGAGTTGAATCTCTAGTTGAAATTCTTGTACTGTCTCTTGTATAATTCTGATCAGCAGTTTGTTGTTTTGTGTCTGTTGCAGTCCCTTTAGCCACCCATGTGCCAGGATCTGTCGGCGCGCCATCTGCAGAACTACGTAACTGATACGTACCAATACCAGTGGACATAATACGTGTTTTTGCACGCTGGCCAAACGTTGCCTGCATTTCTACGGTACTCATACGTTGCAGATTTTTAGTACCTTCAACAAGTCTCACAGGCTTTACCACGGTTGGTGGCGTCATAGCCTGACGTTTCCAAATAGTGTAATCTACTGAAGTACCATCAGTTCTTGTATCTGTGAATACATTTGCAATGTGTGCCGAGTAATCTGCGCTCGGTGCAGATGTAGCAAGTCTGTAAGTGCCAGGATAATCACCAGCAAATATTGTGAGTAGTAGACGATCAACCACAGCGTTAAGCTGCGTGTCATTCAGTGCTTCAATCTCACCAGGATCTTGATCCCAAAGTACAGGTTTAGAAAATGGTGGATCTTCTGGTGCTGTACCAGTGTTTTGATAGATTGTAGTATTTGTAGTAGTTGTGGTGAAAGATGAAGCAGGATGTGTGCCTACAGCTTGATCGAACTTCGTATTCGTATAGGTACCGACAACATTCCCGGTACCGGTACTGAGAGAAGCAACCTTTGATTGACCAGCTTGCGCTAGTTGGATACCAGCCTGGTATGCTGCATAATTTTCTTCTGTGGCTGTAATTTTTTTAAGATTACCATCACCGTCGTCGATCTTAAGAAGGGCGTCAATAATTGCCATGATCTGTCCCTTAGTTTAATAGTGTACCATCTGAATCATATATATTTGGAATTCTATTATATGTTTCATTAATAGCAGCCACTATGTTTGATTTTGCTGTTGTTACTAATGAATTAAGATCCCCAACTGGATTTGTTGAGACATCGGAATCAAGGAGATCAACAGTAGCTTTCAGTTCATTGATCGCCCCAACTAGTGACGATTTAACACTTGTAGTCAGCGATGTTAATGTACCAATATCAGAATCTAGTTCATTGATAGCACTTCTAGCTTTTGTTGCAGTTGTCGTAAGTGTGGCTCTACCAACTAAGTTATTGAAATCTGTATCATTCGAATCTAATCTACTATCTAATTCATTAATAGCAGCCTTGATTGTAGTAGCAGTAGTGGCCAGGCCAACTTCCCCAATTGAATCGTGAATTTCGTTGATAGCTGCTGTCAAATTAGATGCGGTAGTATTAAGAGACATACTACCAATATCAGCATCTAATTCATTAATTGCTACGACAAGGTTTTGGTCTGCAGCAGTCGTTAAGCTAGACCTGTTACCAATATCAGAATCTAGTTCATTAATAGCAGTAACGAGATTCGAAGTAGTTGGCGTTGTAAGTGCGGTATGATCACCAAGTTCTGTTCTTAATTCACGTAATGCTGCAGAAATATCAGTAGCTGTAAGACCTGTAAGGGTCATATTACCGATATCAGTTTCGTGCTCGTTAATAGCCCCTTTGATTGTAGTAGCTGCTGTTGATAAGGCAACCTCACCAATTGAATCGTGAAGTTCATTAATAGCGCCTTTGATAGTAGTGGAGGTAGTGTTAAGTCCTACCTCGCCGATAGAATCATGAAGTTCATTAATAGCGGCAGTAAGTGTCTTTGCAGTAGTATTTAAGTTAGTGGCCGGTCTAGCACCAATATCAGAGTCAAGCTCATTAACAGCCCCAACTAGATCAGAGTCAGCGCCTGTAGTATCGCCAGTCGTAAGGAGAGCAATATCACCAATTCCGTTCTCATGTTGATTTAATTGATCAACAAGATTTCGGAAGGTTGATGACAGTGATACGTATGATTTTGCCATTACTTGTTCTCTACTAATTTCTCGAGCAGTCTTTTAATGTCACTTACATCATTCTTTAAGTTGTTCACCTCGGCCTGCAGATTTTCGAAAGTTTGTTCTTTCTTCTTTCTTTCAGCCTTTGATCTTCTTGCTCTGTCGATTTCCTTCTTATTTATATTAATAATTGCACCAGATCTTGTATCACGAACTAGGCTAGGATTGCCTTCCACCTTTAATCTTTTCATTTATTATACCGCCAATGCAATCACTCGTAAATCCCTAATTACTGGTACTTTAGAACTATTGGTAGAAAGCATAACAACTTTTACCTGGAATTCTGTAAAGTCGTCAAGCGTACCACCTAACCCACCAGCGAGATATTCATATTCTCTAAATCTGAATCCTGTTTCATCAGATGCTGGTTGTACACCTTCTACCGTTACTTCTGTAAATGATGCCTCATTAATATCACCTTCAGCATTTGTTCTATAGTAGACTTCGATTTCTGCTTCATTTGGACGTGTTGCACCAAGCAGGATCTTTAGACCCTTTGCAGATTCTTCAAGACCAATAACATTTGTAAGGTGTTTAGCAAGTGCTGAACCGTCATCTGGATCAGTCTCTGCTACGAATGTGTCCAGCGGTTCATTGAATGATCCTGCTACGGCTGCAGCTGCTGGTCTATCAATAATGTTATTGATCATTGTTACCGATGCACGTTGCATATCAAGTACAGGTGATACTTTTGAATTTGTTGTGCTAAAGCTCACCTTGTAAGTATTTGAACGAATACCAGCACCAAGTTCACTTGTTTCATTTGTTGCAGTTGCAATTACCTTCGGTGAATTAAATCTGATAAGCGATTTATCTTGGATATTTCTATATGTTGTATCTTTCACATATGGTACTTGTAATGAACCACCGGAGTGTGCATAAGATCTACCAGAAGTAAACTTAGCCTCGTAAGTAAGATCGGTAAGGATTGGAAGAAGTGGTTCACCGATAAATGGTAGTGCCATATCACCTTGTGCTTGGTGACTTGCAGTAATTGCCGTACCACCACCAACTGCATCACTTGTTGCTGAAGCGCCTGCTGTGAATGTGTATCCTGTACCGTCAATAGCTACGATTGTTCTATTACCATTTAGGTTACCTGCTGAAATACCCCCTGTTGCAGTAGCACCTGCAATTGTTACTGTATTACCAACGAACAGACCATGGTTAGGATGTTTGACCTGTACAACTGCACTGCCATTGGTTGTGGTAAGAGGATTATTAAGTAATCCCCCAAACTGTGTTCTACCAGCAAGAAGTGTTGGTGCAAGATCTACGTTTTCAATAATTGCATAACCACCTGCAGTATCAAAATCTGCACGGTAAAGCTGGAAAGTAAGATCTTTTGTTTGATCTGCCTCCCATGTCCTTGCGTTCTGAGATTTAAATAGTGAACCAAGTGTTGGCTGACTATTAACACGTCTTTCAGTTGTACCTAATACAAATGCATATGTTTCAGCAATATATGCTTTATATGCGTTACTATCACTTCCAATTACAATACAATGTTCACCATTTGGAAGATAGATTGGTTCATCGAATTCGAATGTTGTAGCTACTGAAGCATCTGTACTTGTAGTAATAGAGCTAGGTGCAAGGAATACTGTTGATCCTGGATATGTCTCTGTTGCTGATGGATAACCATTAACTACTGGACGAAGTTCTACAAATGCCGGTACGCCATCGGATGCTTTTGTTTCAAAGAAGATATCGATCTTTGTTGCAAAGATACCAGTTCTTTCTGTGACAAAGAATGTTTGTGCTAGTGGATCTGGACCGGGCTCGGCCTGACCAGATCCATCAGGGGTAGAAACTCTTCTAGAAGTACCAGATCCTGTAAGTGTTACGTGTCTCGTAGAAAGGAATGTTCTCTGTCGTGTTTCTAGTACACCAGAAGAAATGAAAGTTGTTGATGCTTGTGAAATAGCTTCAGTTAGGTCATATGCAGAAACATCTAAAAGAGTAAATTCTGCCTCACCAGTTCTAAACTTGGTAGAATCTGTTGAAGGTATAAAGAATGATCCTGTAATAGTACCGTTAGTATCTGAAATCAGATTTGTAGCACCATCTGGGTGAGCTGTTGCATTTGCATATTGATCACCGTAATCAACAACGTTTGATGCTACACTTTGGAAAGCTTCTTCTCTTAGCCAGCTAGCAACTGGTTTCTTATTGAAAAATCCGAAGTATCTTGTATTTGGTCTTAGACCCTGTGCTTTAAAGAATACCTTTATACTTCTCATAAACGGAATAGAGACTCTTGAAACTACTCTATCACTAATAAGCTCACGCGTGGTTTCTATACTAGCGACCGAGATACTACCTGTTGTTTGGGTGTCACCAGTATTATTAGTTTGTTGAGCAAGTGTTTGACCTACAACCACACCGTTAACGTTGATATCATTTATACTAGTTCCTGCCCAGTTCCAAATCTGTTGGTTAGCAAGAAGACGATCAGATTGTCTAATTTTTGTCCCACCACTTACTGTTCTATCTGGATTGTATCTTATTTCTTTCCATGTATCAGATGCTGGTGATAGCTTAATTTTACCTTTACCTTGAACAACTGCGAATGGATTAACATTAATTGCGCTAGATGCCAACGGTTGATTAATATAACTTACGTGGGTATAATTCAGATATACATTATCACCTTTTAGAATAACGTTAGATGACTGTGATGAATCATAAGCAAGAGGAACGTTTTTCTCAATCGCTCTTGGTTTCATAACCTTACCTTGAGGATCGATAGCTGCTCTATAATCAATACCTGTTGTCAGTGATCTCTGGTGATCTGCAAAGTTATCTACGAAGATACCAGATTTGAATCGAGTATTATCTGCCGAATCAAGTACACTGAATGCCTGTGTATCAAGCTCAAGAAGTGAGAGTGATGTAAGTTCTTCTAAATTGTCAATTCTTTTTTCAAGACGACCGATATCTGCCATTGTGTATCTCTTAGCATCAATACGTGTTGATACCAAGTCACTGTCATTAACAGTATAAGGATTCATCTGAACTCTGAAAAGTTCAAGTTCATCTGGTGAGATACTTGGGAATTGTGGCTGAAGATTTGGTTGACCCTCTCTAACTGATAGTACGCCATCTGTATCAATTACGAGAATAGCATTCTTTGGAAGGTAGTACTCTACGTCAGTTGTAATTAGATCGGTGTTCTGTGGGATCTCGTTGATACGTGCACCTGATCCAAATGTACCAGATGAATTAACAGAAGAACGGAAATCAAGAACGTCTCTAAGATTAACTGTTGTCCCATCTCTATAGGTATAACTTGGAATATCTTCGTAGTTAACCTGACCAGTATAAGAGTTTACCGCAAAGAAGGAACCAGCCGCACCGTGACTAAAGTGATCGTAATCTACTGAAACTGCTCTACTTCCTCGTGCCTGCGCTCCCCCGCGAAGCCTTAATCTACCACGTGCGTAATAATCATCTCTCTGACCATTATCAATAATATACCGATCAGAAATATCGTTACCGCTACTATCTTCAATACTGTTTACCTTAAAGATATCAACATTTGAAAATTGAACTATTTCATCACTACCTGGTGTGATTGTTTCAGTTACGGCAGTGTTCAGTGTTTTTGTTCTGACTGTAGCATTAGACTTGTTAACGTAGTAAGCAACATCGACTGTTGCTCCTGGTGCTACACCAGTAATAGTAGCTGATTGTGTACCAGCACCTGCGATAGCAAGACCTGTATTAATTGCTGAGTCCGCGACGATCCAGTCTGTTGTATTCGCAAATGTTTCATCTGCAGCTGTTAGCGTAAGGGTTGCTACTGAACCAGTTGCTGTAAATGAACCGAATCTCTGTACAGTAAGACTGATATCTGTCAGTGCTCTCGGACGTGTAACTGGAAGATCAAAAATAAGATTATCAAGATCTACAGTTGTATCGAATCTCTTTACACCACCAGTTGTATCAACGTTGAAGTAATTTGTACCAGATGTGCCAAGCGAACGGATTCGACGGAATGCCTGACCGGCATTCATCTGAACATCAAAGAGATAAAGACGATAGTTACCACCAGTATCTTCTTCAATAGCTTTGATACGTGCAGTACCAATTGTACTACCACCATAATGTACTTGGTTTCTTAGGTTAAACTGTTCAAATTGACTGATATTCGGAAGTCCGTAACTGTTTCTGCCACCAGCACTATCTTCACCAAGTGCAAGAACATAGTTACCGAAGTTAGCTGCTGAAACCTCGTTGTTCTCTGTTACTGTAGTTCTTGGTTTTAATACCGGAACTTCTGTGAAAAGCTCTGTTTCTGCACGATAACCATTTACATATGCTAGGCCTGGAGTAACGTTAAAGTTTAATATTGACGTATCAGCCGAATCCGTATCAAAAGAAAGCTGGAATGGTTTAGCAATATAGTTACCAGATTCTTCCTTTGTTCTTGTAGCAAGAATATCACCAATTACTGCTAGATCATCTTCTGCCTCAATCTGTGCTTCAATCAAACCATTACGCATGTTTGCGATTTCAATAGAATTCTGATCAGAATCTACATCAGCCATATTAATAAGGGTAAGTCTGATTCTATATCTGTCAGCACCTGGCGATGAACGGTTAGGTGTGGCACCTTGGTTATCATAAAGACCATCATCATCATCTACTGTAACAATATCTTCTGTTACCAGAAAGCCTAGATCAGCATCAGGTGTTTGAGAATATTTTGCAACGGTAATTGATTGTGGTGGTGCGTATACAAAGTGATCTTTAGCAAAGAACACACCTTCAGCATTGTGGAACTTAGAACCACGACCAACAATAGGTGCTGTCTGGCCAGTACCAGTTGAACCAATAGTAAGGGTATAACCTCCACCGCTGAGATCTTCACCTTGTGCTACACGAATCGTAGTAGCTCCTGCTGTACCAGAAGAGGTGTCAGTGTATTTTACAAAGAGCGTTGCAGGATCACTTGCTGTCGCAGTCAATACCTCTTGTACCTCAACTTTGATACCGCCGTCAGATGTAAGCTCAACACCTACCAGATCGTTTGGATTAGCAGGAAGCGTGTTAACTGAAGTATTGAGTTTAATAAATTCAGGATTAGATACACCAAAACCACCAGGTTCTACAGCTGCACCTTCCTTAAAGAAGAAACGCCCAAGCCGCCCCATCTCCTCTTGGATAATGGTTTGCATCTGAGTAAGTTCACGTGCTTGAAGTGCCTTACCGCTGTTAAACAGGATTCGGTGAAAGTTATCACTATCAAGAAAATCATCTTTATAAGTTGATGCAAAGGTATTTGAATTAAATGTATTTGGCATTTCCTACACCGTTAAATCTGAATAATAATTTTTAGATCATCTTCCTGACCAGATGTTCTTGTAATTGCCGCTCTGTTATCAATATAAAGAAGATCGCCGGAGAATGGATCAACTTCTGGTACCAACTTAGGATGCTGGATAACACCTGATCCTGAGCCAGATATTTCTGTTACACTTTCTGCCGAATCAAACTGGGTGAATCCAGTAGATTCATCTTGGTGATAATAAAGCAGGTCAGAATCTACTTTATCAACGTATGCTTTTGCACCAGTTGTACCACCTTGAATAGTATTATCTACCGTGAACGCAGTAGCGATAGAAGAGAACTGCATTCTGTAAAGTGCGTTTGCTGTTGCCTGTGTAAACAGGTTACCAGGTGAGTTAGAATCGAATTGTGTTGGGTTCTGTATAAGACCAATCTGTCTAAAGTCCTGATCAATAAGGAAGTCACCACCTTCAGCACCATTTGGTTTGGTGTTGTACATAACCGCTCTTGCTCTTAGATCAATACGTGGATCAGCACCGAAGCCAAACCCTGTAGAAGATTTAGAACCAAGAATAGCACGTGCTGTTGCCTGTGTACCACTTACTGGTGCCGCGATTTGAATCTCTGCGTAGTTATAACCTTTACCCATTGTGATCGTACCAGAGGAATCAATGAGTTCTAGTTTTGTTACCTGACCACCATTTACTGTTGCCTGTAGTTTTGCACCAGATCCGTCACCTACGATAGTAACTGTTGGTGTTGATGAGTATCCTGAACCATTGTTCAGCATAAGAGCACCGACGATCTCATGGGATGAATCTGCTGCCGCTTGAATACCTACCTGTTCTACCTGTGATGCTGTAAGTCCTGGTGCACCTGCTGAATCTGTAATGAATTCAATCGGTTGGAAGTTAGCTGCAAGGAAGTTCGTAGCATCGAGTGAACCAACTGTATAAAGGAACTTCCAGATGTAACCATCAGCAGTAAGGAATGGTTCAGTTGATGTTCCTGTTGGTTTAACAGTAGATGTTTTAGCAACACCTGCATTTGTTCTGCCTTGTTGAATACATACGTAAACTTGGTTTTCGTCAGTCATAACATAGTATGGCTGAGTCGGTTCGTTACCTTCTTGGTTATCATTATATCTGCTATAAATTGTACCAGAAGACCAAGCATGACGTGGTACAACGAGTGAAGATGCAGTAACTTGTTTCATGGACTGCATAGCAAGACGAAGATTTCTTTCTTCTCTTTCAGTAGAAATTGGTGTTGGTGCAGTGTCTGAGCTGTCCCAGTCATTACTGCGTCCAATAGCAACATATAGATTAGTATCAGAATCCTCTGTCAGAAGTCTCTGAGCCAGTAAGAATTTGGTTGGTTGATTAAGTACTGCTGCCATTTTTTCCTCTTATGCCACTATCACTCTATTTCCAAGACCCGCTGCTGAATCAAGTCCCATCAAATACCAATTAGCTCCTTGCCAGATAGCATCCACCGAAGCATACTGATGCAAAGTAAATGTGGATCCATTACCTAAATTAGTTGGTGTGACAGTTGATGATCCTGCACCTATATTTAGGATCGTTTTAACTTGTCCAATTCCGTTACCGTCACCCATAGTCATCGATGTGCCTGCACCAGAATTAATCATTGTAAGTGGTACCGTAACACTGATTGCTGTAGATGACGTAAGAGTCTCGCTACCAAGTCTCTGTGGATCATTGAATAGTACTGTGCCAGTTCCCTTTGTTGTTAACTGCATATCAATATTTGCATCATCACCAGAAACAGTAATGATTGGCCCCGATCCACTAGCAGAGTTTGTGACTCTTAATTCGTTTACTGCTGAACCAGTGCTAGTAAATGTAATTAATTCCAAACCAGCAGAATCTTGAACTGATCCGTGAACAATTGCATTATCTATTACTGGTGATGTTAAAGTTTTGTTTGTAAGTGTCTGTGTATGGTTATCAAATACTAATGTAGCACTATCTGCTAATGCTGGAAAGTTAACATTTAGATCCGTGCCAGAATCGACTTGGCCAAGATAATTAACAAAATAATATCCTGTGCCTGATACACCATGAAGTCTTAATTCACCATCAATCTTTGTAGTATAAAGGTGCTTATTATATAAATCTTGTTCAGCAGAATCAACGATCATAATACCACTAGAATCAGGCATTGTAATAAGTACGTCACCTGCTGTTGGATTACTCGCTCTTAAATATGTTTGATAAGCATCGACTGTTGTGCCTTCAAAGATAATACCTGTGCTGTCGAATGAAATACCTGACATAGGATAGTCAGAATCACCACCAAGTATTTTGTACAGATCCACAAAGTTGTCATTGATTTTATCACCAGCAGCTCTTAGAGTATCGCCAGTGCCATCATTTGCAGTTGTACCGATGTTAATGTGTTGTCTTGTCATCTGCTAATCCAAATAAACTGTTAACTTTATTTATATAAATTTTAAGCGGAACTATCATAATACTTGTAATTTACTTCGTCCATTTGCTCGATGGTATTATCCATTCTCATAATGCCTGGATCACCAACACCTTCATCCATTCTAAACGAGTTAGTGTCAAGGAATTCAGATACGTTGTCGTATGCACTATCAAGCTGACCCATACTGTACAGATCTGCATATGTTCTTGGTTCTTGACCAACGGTATTGTTATCGACTCTAAGTCTGCTAAGATCAGAATCAACAGTTATGATAGCGGTAGTATCTGCAATTGCACTGAGTGTGGTTGCTGCCTCACCCTGTGCAACATAGGTAACATCGAGAGGTGTTGCTGAATCTGTACCTGGGGTAGCATCTGCAACTGATACGACTTGTATCTGAGCACCAAGGTACATACCAGCAGGATGTACAAATAGTTTATAAACGTCGTTCCAGTCTGATAGTGGTAATTCAGATTTAATTAGTACAGAAAAGACTTGATATAGTTCTGCATTTGTAAGAAATCTCTGAGATTCAAAGCCAACTTCACTTTCCCCAACAATGAATCTTTGTGATTTAGGATATTGTACATCAACATCAATACCAAAGAATGCGTTGAAGAATTGTTCAATTGAGAACTTCGTACCTTTAGTTCTATAAAAAGTATTAGAGAACTTTGCCGCCGCTCTTTTGTTCTGAAAGCCTCCAAAGTATTCTTGACCAAGTAGTAGTTCATCTTCCAGAAAATCTAGAAGTTCAGCTGGTGACTGAGAAATATCTCTTGCTAAAAATAAATCTTGTATAAGATGTGACGGTGATACATCAGAGTCTGCCCAATCATAATATTTTTCTAGAAAGGTAATAAGCTTCGGATATCTCTCCTGATAATATTCAGGAAGTACCTGCGTAACTTCCCTCTGTGATAGTAGGGAAAGGTTACGCCTGCCTAAATCTCTGTCTGTGAATGTAGTATGGCTCATTAGTTAGTCGCACTCGTTGTAACCGCTCTTGCAAACGATTCACCTGCATCAAATTCAAGGATCTCTTCTCTGTTTGGTACAATGGCACTTTGGTTTGCAGGGACTGCTTTTACTTTAATGTAATTCACACCACCTATGATCGATGCTGGTCTGAATCCAGAAATACTAATAGTATTGGCATCAGCATTATATGATCCAACATTATCAACTAGTACTGTTGCTGACGTGTTAGAGAATACTTCAAGTACGTTTGAATTCAATCTGTTTCTTATAATACAGTTTTCACCGCTGAAAATAAATTGTGAACTGGTAATAATATAATTTTCATCGTCTGCTGATGCAATTGGTTGTGGAAATCGAATTGTAATAGAATTTAATGCACCAAGTGTTGGTGTAATTCTTTGCTGCATACGAACACTCATACGGCTTGAAAGAATTGCTGGACTTGTTTCATCTACAATTGTAAGCAGATTAGAACGTCGGAATGCAGCATCAAAGTCACCAACTGTTGTCGTGAAGTAATTAGAAATAGCATTATTAACTGCTGAACGTGCTGCACTTGAAGATAGTGTAGTAAGTCGTGGATTAAATCTAAAGAATGTTTCTGTTTCAATATAGGTTGTTACAGGATCAATAAATTCTATTTCAAAAGAAAGAATCGCTAACTGATTTGCAAGATCTGTAATCTGACTTTTGAGAGATGTGATAGTTGCTGCGTCAACATCTGCATTGAATACAATCGAACAGAACACAGTACCGAACTTGGCCTGTAGATTTTCTTCCCCACCCCACGTTTTAATATCGCTAATATATGATCCAAAGTTCCGAAGAATAAGTGTAGAATAATCTGCAGCTGTTACCATTCTATTCTGAGCAGCATATTGGAATGGTGCATTCTTACGAATAGATTCTAGTGATTCTTTAAAGCTACCACCTGCTGATGCGGATACAGATGTTACAGAGAACTGATAATCTGTACCTCCGAAGCTGTAATCTACACCACTTGCAAAACCTGTAGCTTCATTTGCAGCTGGACCAGCACTCACAAGATATTCAATTTCAATTTTGGATCCTGCGGCCGGTGCTGAACCGAACGTTGACCCATCACCAAAGCTGAGTTCAAAATAACCATTCGGTGCTTCTTTTAAAATGTAAAGTGTACTAGTCGAGGAAAGAGTAGTAGCATCAACTAAATT
>Ga0181578_10000816_pt1 | contig 30101 bp, 28 predicted proteins | sample 071ome_21_FD_148659 | JGI IMG/M metagenome (GOLD analysis project Ga0181578, IMG submission 148659) | Coastal salt marsh microbial communities from the Groves Creek Marsh, Skidaway Island, Georgia - 071401CT metaG (spades assembly) | ecosystem: Environmental > Aquatic > Marine > Intertidal zone... | reverse complement strand
GACCGACGCGAACCTGACCGGCGCGAACCTGACCGGCGCGCAGCTGGTCCAAGCGAACCTGACCGGCGCGAACCTGTCCGACGCGAACCTGTACGGCGCGAGCCTGTACGGCGCGAGCCTGGGCGACGCGAACCTGGCCTACGCGAACCTGGCCTACGCGAACCTGACCGGCGCGAACCTGTCCGGCGCGAACCTGACCGGCGCGAACCTGACCGGCGCGAACCTGTCCGGCGCGAACCTGACCGGCGCGAACCTGACCGACGCGAACCTGTCCTACGCGAACCTGATCGCTGCGGGCTTGACCCGCGCGAACCTGTACCACGCGAACCTGACCAATGCGAACCTGACCGACGCGAACCTGACCGGCGCGAACCTGATCGGCGTCTTCTGGAGTAACACCACCTGCCCCAACGGCACCGTGACCAACACCGGCTGCTCGACCTAGCGGGGGCGGGGCGGGGTTTGGGGGGATTGGGCCGGGGTGGCCGGCGCTCGATCAGGCCGGGTGAAAGTGTCGCCCATGGGCGACAGTTCGCCGCGATTCGGGCCGGTTCTGGGGGCTCAGGCGAGTGTGTAGATGCGAGCGGTTCCCATCTGAATTAGTAGAAGTAGATGGGCTGGCAGGGTCAAGGCGGCCACCCTAAAAACCCAGCCCCCGACACGCGCGGCGAGCTCTTTTAGGCCAGGCGCGTGACCCGGCGCATCTACCCTCGCTCTCTCTCCCCAGAGCAGGGCCCGCCCCCCCTACCCCCCAGATATCTGTCCATCTGTCCCACACGTTTGCCCTGCTAATGGCCACTTTCTGTCATCTATGGGACAGATGCCAAAACGCATCTGTCCCACAGTTTCCCCTGCATATGGGGCACTTTGGGACAGATAGATATGTGTATGTGTGTATAGGGCGGACGACTATCTGGCCGGCGGTGGCAATCTGGTGGCAATCGGGCGGCCTAATCGCCCCCAGGCGGCGGGGTTCGACCGCATGGTTATGGGCGATTCCCGACGCTAAGGGCCGTTCGCCAGAACGTGGTGGTCTAGCGGCGGGCCGAGGCCGCGATGGCCTCCACGAGAAAGCGCATGTTCCCCTGCAGCGCCGCCGCCTGGCCGATGCGGTTCACCACGGCGGGGTCGGAGATCGCCTCCTCGCCGCCCCGGGCCCGCTCGGCCTCCTTCGCGCGACGGTCCATGGTGAAGATCGTGTCCGCAAGGACACCCTGGTGGGCGGTCATCCAGTCGCGGGCACGGTCGGCAAGCCCGGAATCGCCCGTGGCCTCCTTCAGCTCATCGAGGAAAAGGAAGGTCCACCCGATCACCCGGACGCGCCGGTCGACGACCTCCCGATTCGCGGGATCGGCCCCAGCGCCATCGCCGAACTGGAGACGCGCCTCCAGCGCGTGCGCCTCGCCCACCGCGACCATGTTCTCCTCAGCCCGTTCACGTGCCCGCCACAGGTCATCCATTGCGCCGGCGGCGAAGACCCTGAGTTCCTCCTCGTGCCCGGGGGCGGCCGTCGCCGCCACGGCATCCGCGACGAAGGCGAGGTGAGCGACGATCGACGGGTCGCCCATCGGCGAGAGATCCCCGCCCCCTGCGGCCGCGGTGTCGAGGCGGTATCGCAGGCGCGCGGGGTTCGCCTGCATCCAGCCCAGCAAGGCCTGCGCGGTGGGGTGCGTGGCACGGGTGGTCATGACGCCACCCTACCCGGCGTCCTGCGCGCGGCCCAGACGGTCGCCGTAGGCCTCGCGGTAGCGCGGCCACGCCTCCATCACATCGCGCACGTATCCACGAGTCTCCTCGAAGGGGATGTCGTCCGGCACCCGCAGGTCCGCTCCGCGCGCGGCGGCCGCATCGCGCCACCTGCGCAGGTTGTCCGGCCCGGCGTTGTAGGCCGCGAGCGCCGCGGGTACAGAGCCGTCGTGCAGGTCGAGCAGGTAGCGCAGGTACCAGGACCCGTAGCTGATGCTGACCTCCGGATCGGTGAGCCCCTCCGGACTCCCGGGCGGTGGATCATCCTGGCCGGCGATGAACGCGGCCGTCGCGGGCATCACCTGCATCAGCCCGACGGCGCCCTTGGGTGAGGTCGCACCGGCATCGAAGTCGCTCTCGCGCCAGATGACCGCCGCAACCAGCGCCGGGTCCACGCCGTTGCGCGCCGCATCGCGGTTGATCGCGCTCTCGTGCGCCAGCGGATACCAGAGGCGGGCGTACCACGCGGGCATCGACTGGTGCACGGCGAGCCCCACCGCAACGGCGGCCCCCACGATCACCAGCACCGCGAGGACGCGGCGTCCGCGGCGGCCGCGGCGCCTACCCCGCGCCATCGCCCACCCCGCGAGCGAATCGGTCCATCACCGCGCCGACCCATCGCTCCAGGTCATCGAGGCTGCCGTCGTTCACGAATGCCATGTCGGCGGCGGCCACCTTGCGGCCCTCATCCACCTGATGTGCGGCACGGGCGTCGAAGTCCTGGCCACGTGCCTCCACGCGGCGGCGCCGCACGTCATCGGGCGCGGTGACCACGAGCACGGCGTCGAAGTGGTCCTCCAGGCCGGCCTCGAACAGGAGCGGCACCTCGCATACGAGGACCGGCGGAGGTGACGTAAGTGCCCTTTTCGCGGTAACCCAGGCATCCCGCTCCGAACCGATGCGCGGATGCAGGAGCCCCTCGAGGAAGCGCAGGGCGTCGGGGTCGTCGAAAGCGGAGGCCGCGAGGGCGGCCCGGTCGAGAGCGCCGCCCGGGTCAAGGACCCCCGGCCCGAAGCGCTCCCGCACCGCACGCGTGACCTCCGGGTCCGAGTACAGGCGCCGGACCACCTCATCCGACGACAGGACCGCCGCCCCGGCGCGGGCGAACGCGTCGAGGGCGGCGGACTTCCCCGCGCCGATGCCGCCGGTCAGGCCGAGGCAGGCCGGCGCGGGGAGCCGTGCGTCAGGCGTCGTGCCCGGCCTCGGGCTCGTCGACGTCGGCCTCGTCGGCCACGGGGGCGGTCTCACCGTACTCCGCCGCCGCGTACCCCTCCGGGGCCGGGGTCACGCGCTTCAGTGACAGCGACAGGCGGCGCCGGTCGGCGTCGATCTCGATGATGCGCACCTCCAGCTCATCGCCCTGGTTGACCACCTCGCGCGGGTTCTCCACGTGGTGGTCGGCCAGCTCGGAGATGTGCACGAGGCCCTCGACGCCGGCGTGGATCTCGACGAAGGCGCCGAAGGTGACGACCTTGGTGACCTTGCCGGGAACGATGTCATTGATCTGGTACGTCTCGATGACGCTCTGCCACGGGTCGGCCTGGGTCTGCTTGAGGCCGAGGGAGATCCGCTGGCGGTCACGGTCGATGTCGAGCACCTTCACGTTGACCTTCTCGCCGACGTTCAGCACCTCGGACGGGTGGTTCACGTGGCTCCACGACAGCTCGGAGATGTGGATGAGGCCATCGATGCCGTCGAGGTCCACGAACGCGCCGAAGTCGACGATGTTGGAGATCGTCCCCTCCACGACCTTGCCGGGCTCCAGCTCGTCGAGGATGCGCTGGCGCACCTCGCGGCGCTCGTGCTCCAGCACGGCGCGGCGGCTCAGCACCACGTTGTTGCGGCTGCGGTTCAGCTCGATCACCTTGCACTCGAGCTTCTGGCCCATGAACTCATCAAGGTCCTGGACGCGCCGGATGTCGACGAGGGATGCGGGAAGGAAGCCGCGGACGCCGAGGTCGAGGATGAGCCCGCCCTTGACGACCTCGATGACAGTGCCCTCCACCGTCTCGCCGGCCGTCGATGCCGCCTCGATGCGCTTCCACGCCTTCTCGAAGCGCGCACGCTTCTTCGAGAGGATGAGCCGGCCGTCCTGGTCCTCCTTCTGCATGACCAGGGCGTCGATCATCTCGCCCAGCTGGACCTCATCATCGACGTTCACCGACTTGCGGATCGAGAGCTCGTTGAGCGGGATGACCCCCTCGCTCTTGTATCCGATGTCGACGAGGACCTCGTCCTTGTCGATCCGCACGACACGCCCGGTGACCACATCCCCCTCGCCGAAGATGGGGATGGTGATGTCGTAGTTGGGGACCTGCTTGCCATCCACCTCGATGTACTCGGGCCCGTCGAGGGTGAAGACGGGGGTCTCGAGGTCGATGATGGTCACGTCGTCGGCGGTCGTCATGTCGGTTGGTTGTCCTTGCCCCCGGGGCACGCGCAGGCGCGAGCGTCCCGGCTCGTTTGCGGAACCGCGGATACTAGGCGAATTCAGTCGCGCAGAAGCACCCGCCGGGCCCACAGCAGGCGCACCAGCTGACGGCTGCCGTCGCCTTCGTCGGCGCAGGCGATCTCGCGCAGCACGCCGAATGCCGCCTCGATGACCTCGGGGCGCGCCTCGGGATGCACCTCCAGTACCCGGTACGGATCGAGCCCCGGCTCGGGCGGGAGCGGCTCCTCCCCTATGCCTTCGCCTGGAGCCACGTCTCCCCCACTCCCACGTCGACGGCCAAGGGCGGGTCGAGGTCGTACGCGCCGGTCATGGCCTCGGCCACCGAGCGCCGCACGCCGTCCACGCCATCCGGCGGGCACTCGAGGAGCAGTTCATCGTGGATCTGCAGCACGAGGCGGGCGCCCATGGGCCCCGCGGCCAGCGCATGCGTGGCGCGAATCATCGCCACCTTGATGATGTCGGCCGCGGACCCCTGGATGACGGTGTTCACCGCCAGGCGCTCGCCCAGTTGCCGCTGCTGCTGGGTGCGGCCCCGGAGCTCCGGGATCGACCTGCGCCGGCCGAGCAGGGTGGTCACGTGACCATCCTCGGTGGCCTGCGCGATCGTCTGCGCCACGAATTCGCCCACACGCGGGTAGCGCGCGAGGTACGCATCGATGTACTCGCGGGCCTCACCACGCGGGATACCGAGCTGCTCCGACAGCCCGAAGTCGGAGATGCCGTAGATGATCCCGAAGTTGACGGCCTTGGCACGGTCCCGGACCTCGCGGGGCATGTCGTCCAGCGGAACGCCGAACACCTCCGACGCGGTCGCCGCATGCACGTCGCGCCCCTCGGCGAACGCCATGCGCAGGGCGGGCTCGCCGGAGCAGTGGGCCAGGATGCGCAACTCCACCTGGGAGTAGTCGAAGCTCATCAGCACGGTGCCGGGCGCGGGGATGAACGCGTCCCGGATCTCCCGTCCCACCTCGGTGCGCACGGGGATGTTCTGGAGGTTGGGATTGACCGAGGACAGGCGTCCCGTCTCGGCGACGGTCTGGTGGAAGGTGGTGTGGATCCGTCCGTCTGCGGGGTCCACCAGGTCCGGCAGCGCCGTGAGGTAGGTGCCATCGAGCTTCACCAGTTCCCGGTAGCGCATCACCAGGGGAACGATCTCGTGGCGGCCTGCGAGGTCGCGCAGCACGCGGCGGTCGGTCGAGTACCCCGTCTTCCCCTTGCGCCCTGCGGGAAGGCCCAGCCGCTCGAACAGCACCTCGGCCAGTTGCTTCGGGGAGTCGATGGTGAACGGACCACCCGCGAGTTCATGGATCCGCTGGGTGAGGTCGTCGATCTCCGCGTGCACGGCCTCGTGGGTACGCGACAGGCGTCCGACGTCGATGCCTACCCCGGCGTTCTCCATCGCCACGAGAACCCCGACCAGCGGCATCTCGACCTGCTGGAAGAGATCCTCGAGGCCCTCATCCGCCAGGCGGGCCTCTTGGACTGGGCGGAGGGCATCCACGGCGGCGGCGGCTTCCGCCGCGCGGCACGCGTCCTCACCCGCTCCCTCCGCGCGCACGGTCACCCCGGCCTCATCGGCCAGTTCGGCCAGGGGGTATCCGCGGCGCCGCGGCTCCAGCAGGTAGGCGGCAATCATAGTGTCGTGCGCGGGCAGCGGGGCGTCGATCCGGGCACGCCGCAGGATCTCCTTGGCGTCGTGTGCGGCCCACGGGGCCGCTGCGAGGATCGGCACGATCCCCCCGGGACCGTCATCGTCGAGCGACGTGGACCACGCGGTATCACCCGCGATCGCCGCGATGGCACCGCCCTCGACGGCAAGGGCCACGAGACCGGTGCCCGCCAACCCCATGGCCAGGGCCTCGGGTGCCTCCGACCGCACCGTGATCACCGCGACGTCCCCCGACCCGGCGCCGGGCTCCGCCGGGTCGTCATCACCCGCCATCTCGGCGACGCGACGGGCCAGCGTGCGGAACTCGAACTCCCGGAACGCGCCCTGCAGCGCCTCGCGGCGAGCGGCATCCCGGGTGACCAGCGGGACGTCCAGGGGGTCGAGGTCCAGCGGCACACGGGTGTCGATGACGGAGAGGTCACGGCACATCAGGGCGGTATCGGCGTGCACGGTCAGGTTCTCGCGCCGCTTCGGCGACTGCTCATCCGCATGCGCGAGGATCTCCTCGAGCGACCCATACCGGGCCATGAGCTGCGCGGCCGTCTTCTCGCCGATGCCCGGAACGCCCGGCAGGTTGTCGCTGGAGTCGCCGATCATCCCACGGAGATCCGGCATCTTCGCGGGCGGCACCCCGTACCTCTCCTCCACCTTCGCGGGGTCGTAGCGCGTGGTGTCGGTGACCCCACGCCCCGTGGCCAGCACGCTCACGTTGTCGTCCACCAGTTGCAGTGCGTCGCGATCCCCGGTGAGGATGGTGACGCGGGCGCCCTCCTCAGATGCCCGGCGCGCCAGGGTGCCGATGACATCGTCCGCCTCGAAGCCCTCGACCTCCACGTTCACGGCGCCGAACGCCTCCATCAGCGGCCGGAAGTGGGGCGACTGCGCGCGAAATGCATCAGGCGTCTCGCGCCGCCCGGCCTTGTACTCGGGGTATGCCTCGTCGCGGAACGTGGGCCCGGGCGGGTCCCAGGCGACGATCACCCGCGACGGCTTCTCCTCGTCGATCACCTTGATGGTCATGGCCGCCAGCCCGTAGAGGGCGTTGGTGGGCATGCCGTCCGCGCGCGCGATGCTCTCGGGGAGCGCGAAGAACGCCCGGAAGGCGAGGCTGTAGCCATCGATGAGCAGGATCTCACCGGCGGGATTGATGGCATCCGTGCTCACGCGGGCGAGTGTATCCGGCAGGTGTCGGGTCCACGGCGGTGAATGCCCGAGCGGCGGGTATCCTTCCGCCCTTCATCGACGTGGAGGACCTCGTGGCAGTCACGCCAAGCGCGCAGTTCAGCGTCACCCTCAGGCTCGAGCTCGAGGCCGGCCGCCCCGGCCTCGCGGCCGAGGTGGCGACGGCCATCAGCGACCAGGGGGCGTCCATCTCCTCCATGGAGGTCGTGGAGGCCGATCACCGCCGCGTGGTACGCGAGGTCGTCGTGGATGCCACGAGCGTGGAGAACGAGGACGAGGTGGTGGCCGCCGTCGGCGCGCTGGACGGCGTCACCGTCGTCTCGGCCGAGGACCGCACCTTCCGCCTGCACCACGGCGGCAAGATCGAGATGGTGCCGCGGGCCCCGCTCGCCACGCGAGAGGACCTGTCCGTGGCCTACATGCCCGGCGTGGCATCCGTGGCCCGGCGCATCGCCGAGGACCCCGAGGCCGCGTTCGACTACACGCTCAAGCGCAACATGGTCGCCGTGATCACCAACGGCACCGCCGTGCTCGGCCTGGGTGACATCGGCGCCGCAGCCGGGATGCCCGTGATGGAGGGCAAGGCGCTCCTGTTCAAGGAGTTCGCCGACGTGGACTCGTACGCCGTGTGCGTCGACACCCACGACGCCGCCGAACTGATCGCCGTCTGCGAGGCAATCGCCCCGGCGTTCGGGGGCATCAACCTCGAGGACATCGCGGCGCCCGTCTGCTTCGAGGTCGAGGACACCCTGAAGGAGCGCCTGGACATCCCGGTGTTCCATGACGACCAGCACGGCACCGCGGTCGTGCTGCTGGCCGCGCTCATCAACGCCTGCAAGATCACCGGGCAGTCGATGGCCGACCTGAAGGTCGTGGTGAACGGCATCGGTGCGTCCGGCGTCGCCTGCTCGAAGATCCTCATGAACGCCGGGGTGGAGAACATCATCGGATGCGACACCCGCGGCGCGATCTACCGGGGCCGCACGGAGAACATGAATTTCATGAAGGACTGGTACGCCGAGAACACGAATCCCGATGGCGTGCGCGGCGACCTGAGCGAGGCCGTACGGGGCGCCGACATGTTCGTGGGCCTCTCCGGTCCGGGCACGTTCTCGGTGGAGCAGCTGCAGAGCATGGCGAAGGACCCCATCGTGTTCGCGATGGCGAACCCCACGCCCGAGATCATGCCCGAGGTGGCCGCGCCCTACGTGCGCGTGATGGCGACCGGGCGCTCGGACTACCCCAACCAGATCAACAACGTGCTGGCCTTCCCCGGGCTCTTCCGCGGTGCGCTGGATGTGCGCGCCCGCCAGATCAGCGAGGGCATGAAGGTGGCCGCCGCGCAGGCGATCGCCGACGTCATCACCGACGACGAGCTGCACGAGGACTACATCATCCCCAGTTGCTTCAACCCCGAGGTCGCGCCCGCCGTGGCCGCCGCCACGCGCCGCGTGGCGATCGAGGAGGGCCTCGCCCGGATCACCCCGGAGGACTGACCACCCGGGGCCGCCGGGGACGTGGCGGAACGGCAGACGCGGCGGACTCAAACTCCGCTCTGGGCAACCAGGTGTGGGTTCGACTCCCACCGTCCCCATGATGTCCGGGTAGCCTCGCGCCATGCGCGCAGTCATCGCACGCGAGGCGGGAGATGCGTCGGTCCTCGCCATCGGCAGCGCAGCCGATCCCGTCCCCGGGCCCGGCGAGGCACTGATCCGGGTGCGCGGGACATCGGTCAACCGCGCCGACATCCTCCAGCGGCGGGGGCTCTATCCGCCCCCTCCCGGTGCCAGCGACATCCTGGGCCTCGAGGCGGTCGGAGAGGTGCTCACCTCCCCACCGGGGGCGGCAGTCACACGGGGTGACCGGGTGATGTGCCTCGTGCCCGGCGGTGCGTATGCCGAACTGGTGACCGCCCCCGCTTCGAACTGCGTACCCGTGCCGGAGGGCATGTCCTTCGAGGAGGCGGCCGCCATCCCCGAGGTATTCATTACCGCATTCCAGGGCCTCGTGCTTCTCGGGGGCCTGCAGGAGGGCGACACCGCGCTCATCCATGCGGTGGCAAGCGGAGTGGGAACGGCCGCGGCGCAGGTCTGCGCGGCCCTGGGCGCGCGCTGCATCGGCACGTCACGGACGGCGGAGAGGGCAGCGGCTGCCGTGCGGTGGGGCGCAGAGCCGCTCGCCGTCCCCGCGGGGTCGTTCGCGCCCGCGGTGATGTCGATGACCGAGGGCCACGGCGCCGACGTCATCCTCGACCTCGTGGGGGCGCGCTACCTGCAGGACAACATCGCATGCCTCGCCCGCCACGGCCGCATCGTGCTGACGGGCCTCGTCGGCGGGAGACGCGGCGAGGCGGACCTCGGCTCGCTCCTGGCCCGTCAAGGCAGCATCATGGGCTCCACCCTGAGGGGAAGCACGGTGGCCGAGAAAGCGGAGATCATGCACGCCTTCGCCGAATGGGCCCTGCCGCTGTTCGCCACCGGGGCCTTGGAGCCGGTCGTGCATGCCGTCCTCCCCCTGGCGGAGGCGGCCCGGGCCCATGAGATCGTCGAAGGGAATGAGGCCATCGGCTGCGTGGTGCTGGTGCCCTGACAGGCGTGTCACAGGGGGCGACGGGTCGTGTTACGTTTCCCACGGGCCGCAATTACCGAGGGAGACCCATGAAGACCGTCATCAAGCTGCTCGCCCTGGTGGGCATCGGGGCCATCGTCTACTGGTTCGTGCGCGACCGCCTCGGCGGCGAGCCCGACGAGTTCACCTTCACCGAGGTGACGGCCGATGGCGCCGCCGCCATCGATGAGGCCGTGAGCGACGCCGCCGACACGGCCGCGGACGCCGCCTAGGACCACCGCGGTCGCCCGGTGGGAATTTCGTCCACCCCGGGCACCGACGCCGCGCTGGACCCCGATCTCGCCCGTGCCGCCGGGGGGATCGGGGCAGCGGTGGCCGTCCGGCTGCGGGAACTCGCTCCTGCGCTCCGTGCCGTCGTCCCAGTAGGCGGCGAGCCCACCCTGGCCCTCGAATCGCTCACGCTCGAGCCGGATGATCCCCTCGATGACGTGACACTCGCCGCCTGCGTGCACGCGCACGACGCCTACGTCGCTGCACGCGGCCGCCCCGCGGCGGTCAGCCCCGGGGCATTGGCACTGGCACGCATCCTCACGTGGGCAGCACGGGCCGAAATGCTCGGCCGGGCACCGGACGTCCGGTGGATCGGCCCGCCGTCGCGCAGGCCGGAGGATGCCGCGGGCCATGCCGTCGCCGCGCGCGTGCTGCTGCGCGACGCCGATGGAACGGCCGTCCGCGCGGCCGCGGTCGCCGTGGTGGCCTAGCGGCCGGGACCTCCGCGGAGCGCGGCTTCCACACGCTTCACCATGGCCTGCAGCCGCAGGAACTCCGCGTCGTCCCCGGCGGTGCGGGCGGCGCCCATCGCGCGCTCGAGGGCCCGCTTCTCCACGCGCAGGTAGGCATCGCCCAGCTCCTCCTCGGTACCCCCGTCCGCGGCCTCGGCGCGCAGGGCGGCCTCGAGGGGGGCAAGCTCGGGTGGCCACCCCTCCACCCCGTCGAGAATCAGGCGCCGGGCAGCGCGATGGTCCGGGGACCCCAGGTGCTCCTCGCGCATCCCCTCCAGCATCGGACGTGCCGCAGTGGGCATGGCAAGGGCCAGCGCCAGCAGCCGGCGCTCGCGGGACTCATCGAGCGACGGGGACTCCGCGGGCTCCGCGTCAGGGCTGCCCGAGCGGCGGCGCGATGCCGTGCCCTGCGCGCGCCGCATGAACCGGTCGAAGAGCACCGGGGACACGCCCAGAGCGGTCACCCGGCGGATGGCCTCGTCCTTGTCCGTGGACTCCGGGAAGCCCTCGAGGAGACTCCCGAGGTCTGCGAGCGCCCTGTCCTGATCGGCCGGTGATTCCCCCGCGCGTGCGATGCGGCGATCGACAAGCCATGGAAGAAGCGGATCAGCGCTGGCCACCGCAGCAGCCAGCACGTCGCGCCCCGAGGATGTGGCGGCGAGGTCGCCCGGGTCGCTGCCCGGGGGCAGGCCCACGACCGCCAGCCGCACGGGCACATCGCGCGCGGCCTCAATGGTGCGCCGGGCGGCCTGCTCGCCCGCCTGGTCGGCGTCGAAGCACAGGCGCACCTCGGGCGCGACCCGCGCGAGCAGCCGCAACTGGGTGGTGGTGAGCGCCGTGCCCATGCAGGCCACGGCACCTTCGATGCCCGCAAGGCGCAGGCCCATGACGTCGGTGTAGCCCTCGCTCACCACCGCGAATCCGGACTTGGCCGCTGCTTGCCGCGCGAGGTCCAGCCCGAACAGCAGCTCGCGCTTGCGGAAGCGGTCGCCCTCCGGGGAGTTCACGTACTTGGCGCGCTCGTTGGGGTCGAGCGTGCGGGCCCCGAACCCCTGGACGCGCCCCCGGGCGTCGCAGATGGGGAACGTGATGCGCCCGGCGAAGAAGTCCTGCGCCACGCCCCCGCGCACCCGGGCCAGGCCGGCCTGCTCGAGCTGCTGGCGCGAGAACCCCTCGCGGATCGCGCGCCCCGAGAGCGCGGTACCCCCAGCGGGCGCCCAGCCCACCCGGAAGGTGCGGAGGAGATCCTCCGGGAACCCACGCCCCAGCAGGTACTCGCGTGCAGCAGCGGCATCGTCCGCCCGCCACAGCATCGCGGCATAGAACGCGCACGCGCGCTCCAGCAGTTCGCGGATGCGCTCGTTCTCGCGGCGGCGGGCGTCCTCCTGGGGCGAGGATGCCTCGTACCGCAGCTCCACGCCGAAGCGGTCGGCCAACTGCTCCACCGACTCCATGAACGACCCCGCGCCCTCGCGCTCCTGCATCCACGTGAACGCATCGCCGGTGGCGCCACAGCCGTAGCAGTAGTACGTGCGGTTCTCGGGCGGGATGAGGCAGAACGATGGCGTCCGCTCGTCATGGAACGGGCAGCGGCCCCACCATCGCCCCCCGCGCCGGGCCAACTGCACCTGGCCACGCACGAGCTCCAGAAGATCGGCGGAACTGCGGACCTCGTCGATGCTCGCGTCCATCACGCGCGGCATCAGAGCGGCCCCTCGTGTGGGATGAAGATGTCCCGGTGGGCCCGCAGGGCGTAGCGGTCGGTCATGCCCGATACGAAGTCCGTGACCCGGGTCAGCACGTCGCCGGTGCCCGCGTCGGCCATCCGGGCCGGATCGTCCAGGTACGCGCGCACCAGCGCCTGGACGACATGGCGCGCGCGGTGGGCCTCATCCGCGGCGGGCGAGGCCAGGTAGACCTCCGAGAACATGTAGGAGCGCAGCGACCGGAAGGCCTCTCCCACCTCGTCGCTCTGGCGGATCTCATCCGCATCGGACGATGCCCGGACGATGTCGGTGACCAGGCACGTGATGCGCTCGGACGTCGTCTCCCCGAGCACCGCGATCTCCGCTGCGGGAAGATCCCCGGGCGCGATGATCCCCGCGCGGATGGCGTCATCGATGTCGTGGTTGACGTATGCGATCCGGTCCACCAACCGCACGACCTGGCCCTCGAGCGTCATCGGCCGCCCCCCGCCCGTGTGATGGCGGATGCCGTCCCTCACCTCGCGGGTGAGGTTGAGGCCCCGGCCGTCGCGCTCGAGCACCTCCACCACCCGAACGCTCTGCTCGTTGTGCTGGAAGCGCCGACCATGCTCTGCGCGCAGCAGGTCATCAAGGGCATGCTCGCCCGCATGCCCGAACGGCGCATGCCCGAGGTCGTGCCCCATCGTGATGGCCTCGACCAGGTCCTCGTTCAGGCCCATCGCGCGCGCGACGGTGCGTCCGATGGCGGACACCTCGAGCGTGTGGGTGAGGCGCGTGCGGTAGTGGTCCCCCTCGGGCGAGATGAATACCTGGGTCTTGTGCTTCAGCCGCCGGAACGCCTTGGTGTGGATGATGCGGTCCCGGTCGCGCTGGAAGGCCGTGCGCAGCGGGCAGGGCTCCTCGGGCCGGTCCCGCGTGGCATCCGCCGCCCGCGCGGCGCGCGGGTCGAGCGGGGGCTCCCTCACGCGGTGGCGGGCACCGGGTGCCCGAGCTGCACGGGGAACTCCCACGGGCCGGCCGAGGCCTCCTCGCGGTGCCGCGGATCGCCGATCGCGTCCACGGTGATGACGACCTCACGTGCATCCAGGGGAACCCCCGGGCCGATCACGAGGGCGCCCTCCACGCGGTTCTGGTCGTGCTGCTCATCGATGACCGCGCTGGTGTACACACGGCCCCGATCATCCCGCACGTGCACGCCGAGGAGGTGCATCTGCTTGCGCTTCCGGGGCTCGGGCGCCTGCACCATGAACCGCGCGCGGGCACCGTCGCGGTAGCGCTCCAGCGTGGTGACGGCGATGGTCACATCGCCTGCCGCCTGCACCTGGTCCACCACGTCGACGCCGCGGAAGGTGCCCGGGCTGAACACGAGGGCGCCGGGGAAGGGCTCGACGACCTCCGTCCACCCGGGCTGCTCATGAGGGGTTGCCATCGGCACATCGGCCGCCATCTGGTGGATCCGGTCGGCGCCGCGGTGCTTCCAGATGTGGGGGCACTCGCGGAACATGGAGATGAGGGCGCGGTGCGACAGCGCCCGGCCGTCGTCCGGTATGACGATGCCGTAGCGGCCCTGATCCGGCCGCACCAACTCGATGAACGCCGCCGGCACATGAGCGTCGTCCTCGCCGAGCGCGGAGTCCTCGGCGTAGTGCAGGCGATCCACCTGCCAACCGTCGATGATCATCTCCATAAGGTCGCCCAGGCTGCCGGGCCGGTACCGCTCCTCAGTGGCGATGGGGATTCCCTCCGCAAGTGCGCTCGACGGCGCCGATCGTACACCCGGCCACGTGCTGCGGCGACCTAGGCGCCTGCGCCGTGACCCCCGCGCAGCGCGGCCTGGCCGGCGGCCGCGCGCGCCACCTGCACGCGGAACGGCGAGCAGGACACGTAGTCGAGGCCGACGTCGTGGCAGAAGCGCACGGACGCCGGATCACCGCCGTGCTCCCCGCAGATTCCCATCTTGAGGCCGGGGTGCACCGGCCGCGCGCCCTGCGCCGCGATCCTTATGAGGCGCCCCACGCCGTCGACGTCGAGCGTCTCGAACGGGTTGGAGGCCAGGAGATTCGACTGCAGGTACTCGGTGAGGAAACGGCCCTCGGCATCATCCCGCGAGAAACCGAGGGTGGTCTGCGTGAGGTCGTTGGTGCCGAATGAGAAGAAGTCGGCGTCCTCGGCGATCTCATCGGCCGTGAGTGCGGCCCGCGGGAGCTCGATCATCGTGCCCACGAGGTACTCGATCGGCGGCCCGCCGGCCCGCCGGAGGGTGGCCTCGACCTCCTCCACCACGATCTGCCGGGCCCGCCGCAGCTCCTCGCGGAAGGCGACCAGCGGGATCATGATCTCCACGATGGGTGCTTCGCCGAGCTCATCCCGCACGGCGATTGCAGCGGTCATGATCGCCGACGCCTGCATGCGGTAGATGTCCGGCATCTCGAGCCCCAGGCGCACGCCGCGGGTGCCGAGCATGGGGTTCAGTTCGTGCAGCGCCTGCACCCGCGCCAGCTGCGCGTCGAGCTCCGGGTTCCGGTGGCCCTCGCGCCGCGCATGGTCGGCCTGAACCGTCAGGTCGGTGAGATTGGGCAGGAACTCGTGAAGAGGCGGGTCGAGAAGCCGGATGGTCACCGGCAGGCCGCGCATCTCGCGGAAGATGCCCGTGAAGTCGTCCACCTGGAACGGGCGCAGCAGCGCCAGCAGGCGCCGCCGCGCATCCGGATCGTCACTGAGGATCATCGCCTGCATGAGCGGCACGCGTTCCTCGCTGAAGAACATGTGCTCCGTACGGCACAGGCCGATGCCCTCCGCACCCAGCTCCCGCGCGCGCCGGGCGTCATCGGGCGTGTCCGCGTTGGCGCGCACGCCCAGGTCGCGCACGCGGTCGGCCCATTCGAGCACCCGCACGAGGAACGGGTTCCGGGGGTCCGGTTCCATCACCGGGGCGGCGCCCGCGAATACCGCGCCCGATGTGCCATCGATGGTGATGACATCACCCTCGACGAGGTCGCGGCCCGAGAGGCGCGCACCGCCCCCCTCGGGGAACTCCAGCGCGTGCACGCCGCACACCGCGGGCCGGCCCATGCCCACCGCCACGATGGCGGCGTGGCTGGTCTTCCCGCCACGCGCGGTGAGGATGCCGCGCGCGGCGATCATGCCGTGGAGGTCGTCGGGGGTCGTCTCGTCGCGCACGAGGATCACGTCGTCACCACGGGCCGCCCGGCGCTCGGCCTCATCCGCAGACAGCACCACCGCGCCCACCGCCGCCCCGGGCGATGCATTCACCCCATGTGCGATCGCGGCGCCCGCGGCGGCGCGATCCAGTTGGGGCAGCAGCAACTGCGGGATCTGCCCGGGGTCGATGAGTTCGCGAAGGGCGTCGTCCTCGGACACGAGCCCCTCGTCCACCATGTCCACGGCGATGCGCACGCGGGCGAGCGCGCTGCGCTTGCCGCTGCGGGTCTGCAGCATGTACAGGCGCCCGTCCTCGATCGTGAACTCGACATCCTGCATGTCACGGTAGGTGCGCTCGAGCAGCGCCATGGTGTCCATGAGCTCGGCGAAGGCGTCGGGGAGCACCGCCTCCAACTCGTGCAGGGGGCGGGGCGTGCGGATGCCCGCCACCACGTCCTCGCCCTGCGCGTTCACCAGGAAGTCGCCGAAGGGGTGGCCTCCCTCGCCGGTGACGTTGTCCCGGGTGAAGGCCACGCCGGTGGCGGACCGCTCCCCGGTATTGCCGAACACCATCCGCTGCACGTTGACGGCCGTACCGAGGTCGTGCGGAATGCCGTGGAGGCGCCGGTAGTCATTGGCCCGCCGGTTCTCCCAGCTGCCGAAGACGGCACGGATCGCCCCATCCAACTGCGCCCGGGGGTCCTGCGGGAACTCCTCGCCCAGGTGCTCCTGAAAAATCGCCTTGAAGGAGGCCACGAGGTCCTCCAGGTCCGCGGCGCCCAGGTCCACGTCCGAACCGGCGCCGCGCGCGGCCTTGAGCGCGGTGAGGGCGGCCTCGAACCGCTCGCGCGGCACCTCACGCACCACATCCGCGTACATCTGGATGAACCGCCGGTAGGAATCAAAGGCGAAGCGCCGGTTGCCCGTCACGGCGGCGAGCCCCTCGACGCTGACGTCGTTCAGGCCGAGGTTGAGGATGGTGTCCATCATCCCGGGCATCGACTCGCGCGCGCCGCTGCGCACCGACACGAGCAAGGGGTCGTCGGGGTCGCCGAGGCGCTTACCCGCGTCATCCTCGAGGCGCGCGAGGTGCCCGCGTACCTGCTCCTCGAGCCCGTCGGGGTACGCACGGCCGCCCTCCAGGTATGCCATGCAGGCAGCGGTCGTGATGGTGAAGCCCGGGGGCACCGGCAGGCCCAACCGCGTCATCTCGGCCACGTTCGCGCCCTTGCCGCCGAGAAGATCGCGCATCTCGCGCGATCCCTCGCTGAACGCATACACCCACGTGGCCGACGCCGCCATCACTCACCGCCCTTCAGGACGAGGACCTCGAAGTCCGCGACCCGACCGTACGCCTCACCCGCCCTTCGCACCAGCGCGTGACGCCGGTCACGGGCTGCGGGATCGTCGGCGTTGACCATGACATCCTCGAAGAACGCATCCACGGCGCCGGCAAGATCCGCGGCGGCGGTGATGGCCGCCGCTGGGTCGCCCGCCGCGCGCGCGGCCTCCACGGCCTGCTCGCCCGTGGCGAGGGCCTCGGCCAGCCGATCCTCCGCAGGGTCATCGGCCGAGGAGTACCCGGAGATTCCGTGCTCCGAACCGCTCACGATGCGCCGGCAACGGTTGGCGGCCATGGCGGCGCGCCCGAGCCCGGCATCGTCCCGCGCGCCATCGAGGGCGCGGGCCCACGCCGCGATGGAGGCAATCCCGCCCACGTCCGCAGCCAGCGCCGCGCGCACGGCATCGGCGGGCACCCCCTCCAGGCCCAACTGATGCACGAGCCGGTCGGCGATGAACTCCGCCAGGGCCTCCAGCGCGGCGTCATCGGACAACGCGAGGTCGGCTCCCTGCTGCCGGAACCGGTCCATCGCCGGGCGGAGGACCTGCGCGGGACGCAGATCCCAGCCGCGATCGAGTGCGACGCGCACGAGGCCGGTCGCGGCCCTGCGAAGCCCGTAGGGATCCCGCGACCCGGAGGGGATCTCGTCGATCAGGAAGGCCCCGGCCAGGTTGTCCACCTTCTCGGCGCATGCGAGCAGTGCGCCGGGCCGGGAGGCGGGCACCGGTGAGTCGGGCCCCTCGGGCAGGTACTGCTCGGCGACGGCCGCGCACACCGCGGCCGGGCGCCCGTCCAGCGCGGCGTAGTGCGACGCCGCGAACCCCTGGAGCTCGCTGAACTCCGCCACGAGGATCGCACCCTGATCCGCCTTGGCGAGCGCCGCGGCCGCGATCCCGGCCTCGATATCCGCGGGCTCGGCCTGCACCGCACCCCCGAGGTCCGCAACGCCGGCGATGAGGCGATCACGCTTGTCCGCCAGCGTCCCCAGGCGGGCGTGGAAGACGATCGCGCCCAGGCGGGCATCCAACTCGTCCAGTCCGGCCGCGACGTCGCGCTCATAGGAGAAGGCCGCATCCTGGAGGCGCGCGTCCAGCACGTCCTCGTTGCCACGGACGATGATCTCCGCCGCCGCCGGGTCCCCGTTGGACACCGCGAGGAACGCGGGCATGAGGCTGCCACCGGCATCGTGCAGCGGCATGTACCGCTGATGGCTCTGCATCGCGGTGACGAGGACCCTCTCCGGCAGCGCCAGGTGCTGCTCCGCGATGCGCCCGGTGATGACGCTCGGCCACTCGACGAGGTGCACGACCTCCTCGATCTTCCCGGCGGGGTCACTCCAGGTGCCGCCCGCCGCCGCCGCGGCGGCGTCCAGGCCCTCCAGGATCGCCGCGCGCCGCTCGGCGTGATCCGCGATCACGAACGACGACCGCAACTGCGCGCGATACGCATCGGCAGAGGAGATCTCCACGGGGCCGCCCAGGAACCTGTGCCCCCGGCTCCATGCGCCGGCAGGCACGCCCGCCACCTCGAACGTAATCGCGTGGTCCCCGGCAAGGGCCGCGATCCAGCGCACTGGCCGTGAGAATCGCAACCCCGTGCCATCGCCCCACCGCATGGTCTTGCCGAATCGCAGACCCTCCAGCACGCGCCGCGCGATGTCCGGGATCAGGTCCGCGAGGGGGGCATCATCGGCCGCGAGGTCCACCCAGACGAACTCACGCCCGCTGGAGGGGTCCTCGCGCACCACCAGGTCGGCCACCTCCACGCCCTGTCCGCGGGCGAATCCCATGGCTGCCTTCGTAGGGGCGCCATCGTCCCCGAAGGCCGCCTGCACCGCCGGACCGCGGACCGCACGTGCCTCTCCCCCCTGCCGAGCAGCCACGCCCTCGCAGGAGACCGCGATGCGGCGGGGGGCCACCCACGCGCAGGGCGCCCCCGTGGCAGCCAGGTGCAGGTCGGCGAGGGCCGCGACCAGCAGGCCGGGCGCCTGCGCGATGGCCTCACGACACGCGCTCGACGGAAGCTCCTCGCAGCCGATCTCGATCAGCAGGTCAGGCACCGGCGGCCTCCGCATCGGCCGGCGGTGCAGTCGAGGCGAGCCAGTCCTCGGCGCACCGCGCGGCGAGGGCGCGGACGCGCCATATGTAGGCACCCCGCTCGGTGACGCTGATCACCCCGCGGGCATCGAGCAGGTTGAACGCGTGCGAGCACTTGAGCACCTGGTCATATGCCGGCAGCACGAGTCCGGCATCCAGGCATCGCGCGCACTCGCGCTCGTGATCGTCGAACTGGCGGAACAGGGTGTCCACATCGGCCACCTCGAAGTTGAACGCGCTCCACTGCCGCTCGTTCTCGCGGTAGACGTCGCCGTACGTGACCCCCGGGGCCCACTCCAGGTCGTAGACGGAACGCACCCCCTGGAGGTACATCGCGATCCGCTCGAGCCCGTACGTCAACTCGACCGGGATGGGCGCCAGGTCGATGCCCCCGGCCTGCTGGAAGTACGTGAACTGGGTGATCTCCATGCCATCGAGCCATACCTCCCAGCCGAGGCCCCACGCGCCGAGCGTGGGGCCTTCCCAGTCATCCTCGACGAACCGCACGTCATGCACCGCGGGGTCGAGCCCAAGCGCGGTGAGCGAGCCGAGGTAGAGGTCCTGCACGTCCTCTGGCGAGGGCTTCAGGATCACCTGGTACTGGAAGTAGTGCTGGAGGCGGAAGGGGTTCTCGCCATACCGCCCGTCCGTCGGACGGATGGAGGGCTCCACGTACGCCACCCGCCAGGGGTCGGGCCCGAGGCTGCGCAGCAGCGTGGCGGGGTTGAATGTGCCCGCCCCCACCTCCGTGTGGTACGGGTGCATGAGCGAGCAGCCACGCGACGCCCAGTACGCGTGCAGGTCGAGGATGATCTGCTGGAAGGACGGGGCGGGCGCTGACACGGGGGCGCAGCATAGCCGCCGCGTCCGGCTGGGGCGTCTAGGGTCAGGGCGCACCCCACGCATGCCCCGCCGCCCCACATCACCCGTGCTGACCGCCGCCCTCTTGGTCGGGGTCCTGTCGGCCTCCGTTGCCCTCGGGTGGACGCTTGCCCGGCACACGTCGGGAGGAGTCACCAGCGATGAGTGGGCGGCCCGCAGCGACCCGTCAGAGCCCGACTACGTGCAGGAGCCCCCGGACGCGCGCCCTGCGACCCGCACGCCATCGGCAGGGACCGTGCCGGTGCCCGTGCCACCGACTCCACCCGGGCGTTCGTCGGAGGACACGCCGCCGGTCGCCGATCCCCCGGGGACCGAGCCCACGCGCTCCGGTCGCACGGCCCCAGCGGTCCCGACGCCTGCCGCGCCAACCGTCACCTCGCCCCCCCAGGCCCCGGAGCCCGCTGCCACGCCGGATGCCCCGACCGAGCCCGCCCTCGCGCCGTATGACCCGCCACCCGCGATCGGAATCGCGGCCGAGGCGCTCCCGCCGGACGGCGCGGCGTGGTCGATGATCACGGACGCCCGGCGCACCGCCGCGCCGGGCTCGCAGGAGCGCGCCGATCTTGACTGGCTGGTGGACTTCGCCCGGGCGGCCGCCGCCCCGGGTCGGCCGGAGGGCCGCAGGGCCACCGCCCGCCGCGCCCTGCGCGTGAATGCCTGGTGGTACGCCACGCGCGAGGCACCCGGCGCACGGGTGATCGCCCGCGACCCCGAGGGCGTCATCCTCACCTACCGGCGCGGCCACGGGTTCATGGTGAACCCGGTCGCCACCATGGGGCGGTGGCGTGACCTCAACACCGCATGGAGCCCCGCGCAACTGGCGGACGCGATGCTGCCGATGATCGTGGACCGCGGGCACCCCAACGGGGCGTGGGGCGCCCTCGAGTACTTCGACGTACCCGGTGAGCCGGACGCCGTGCGTCCCGGGGTGTCGGCCATGGCGCAGTCCCGCGGCGCGGCCCTCTTCGCCCGCGCCTGGCGCACCACCAGGGATCCGCGGTACCGGCAGGCGGCGGGACGGTTGCTGCGCGCATTCGCGGTGCCGGTCGATGACGGCGGGGTGCGATCGGAGGTCCCCGACCCGGATGGCGGGGGCCCCGGCACGTGGTACCCCGAGCGCGCGTACCCCGGAAGCGCGCCGTGGACGGGCGGAGCGCTGAACGGCTTCATGGTCACCCTCATCGAACTGCGCCGCACCGCGACCGGTCTTTCGGCCACCCAGACGGAGGTGCCGGGCTCCACTGCCACCGCCGCGCGGATCCCCGACGGGAGCAGTGCCGAACCCGGGGCGGATTCCGACAACCCCGCGGCCGCTCTCGCCCGCGCGCTGGCCGATGAGGGCGCCGCATCGCTCCGGCGGTTCCTCCCCCACCACGACAGCGGGTCGTGGTCCTACTACGGCCTGCTCACGCCCGGGCGGCCGTGGCGCTCGTACCTGGCCGACCTCAACTACCACTGCTACCACGTGGCCCTCCTGCGCGACCTGCATCCGCTGTATCCGGATGCCGGGTTCGCAGGGGTCGCGGAGCGCTGGCAGGCGTACGTCGATACCCGTGGCGCCCAGTGCCCCGCGCGGTAGGGCCGCCGTGGGTGGTCTACCCTGTGCGGGTCCACGAACAGGAGCACCCATGCCCGAGTTGCCGCCGCCCGCAGACCCCTCGAAGTCCTACACGGCCGTGTTCGACACGACCGCCGGTGAGATCCGCTGCGAGTTGTTCGCCGCGGAGTCGCCCCAGACCGTCGGGAACTTCGTCGGCCTGGCGGAGCAGGGCTACTACGACGGCCTGATCTTCCACCGCGTCATCCCGGACTTCATGATCCAGGGCGGCTGCCCGCAGGGCATCGGCACCGGCGGGCCCGGCTACAACTTCGCCGACGAGATCAACGACCACCCGCTCGTGCGAGGCAGCCTTGCGATGGCAAACGCCGGCCCGAACACCAACGGTTCGCAGTTCTTCATTGTCACGGCCGAGGCCACGCCGTGGCTCGACGGCAACCACACGAACTTCGGCCGGGTCACGGCGGGGCAGGATGTCGTTGAGGCCATCGGCACGACCGCCACGGGCGCGAACGACCGTCCGGTGGAGGAGCAGCGGATCAACGCGGTCAGGATCGAGGTCGCCTAGCACGATTCCCGGGCTCGCGCCATCTTTCGCGCGGGCCCCGATCGCATCTAGGATGCCCAACGACCCGACCCCCATCGGAGACCGATGACGACTTCACTCACGCAATTGGCGGAGCTCATCGACCACGGTGAGTTCCGGACCCTGCTGCAGCGGGGGCAGGAGGTGGGCTTCCTCTCGATCGAGGACGTCGCCGACATGCTCGACCTGCTCAGCGTGGACGCCGGGCTGGCAGAGGACATCTACCAGCAGCTCGACGAGGCCGGTATCGAGCTGCTCGAGCCGGCGGAGGCCGCAGCCCGCATGGCGGAGATCGCCGAGCAGGCCGATCGCCCGCGCCGCCAGGCCACCGTCGAGCAGACCACTGACGCCCTGCAGCTGTTCCTGAAGGACATCGGCCGCGTGCCGCTGCTCACCGCGGCGCAGGAGGTCGACCTGGCCAAGCGGATCGAGGCCGGTGACCAGACCGCGAAGACGCAGATGGTGGAGGCCAACCTCCGCCTCGTGGTATCCATCGCAAAGGGCTACCGGGGCCGCGGCCTGCCGTTCCTGGACCTGATCCAGGAGGGCACCCTCGGGCTGGTGCGTGCGGTGGAGAAGTTCGACTGGCGCCGTGGCTTCAAGTTCTCCACCTATGCCACCTGGTGGATCCGGCAGGCGGTCACGCGCGCCCTGGCAGACAAGGGCCGCACCATCCGCATCCCCGTCCACGTGGTGGAGAAGCTGAACCAGATCAGCCGCGCCGAGCGCACGCTGGTCGGCCAGCTCGGGCGTGAGCCCACCGCCGAGGAGATCGGCGCCGTTGCCGGCCTCCCGGCATCCGAGGTCGAGGACATCCTGCGCAGCGCGCAGCCGATCGTGTCGCTGGAGAAGCCGGTGGGCGAGGACGAGGAGTCCGAGTTCGGGCGCTTCCTCGCCGACGAGACGAGCATCGCCCCGGAGGTCGCGGCCGAGCAGGCGCTGCGCGACGAGGCGCTGCGCGATGTGCTCGACCAGCTCTCCTACCGTGAGCGCCGGGTGCTCGAGCTCCGGTACGGGCTGGGGGGCGAGAAGCCCCGCACGCTCGACGAGCTCGGCCGCATGTTCAACGTCACGCGCGAGCGGATCCGGCAGGTGGAGCACCAGTCGCTGCAGAAGCTGGCGAGCATGGCGGAGGCCAACCGGCTCTCGTAGGGCCTGTCAGGCGGCGCTGATCAGTTCAGCAGGGGGTCATCGGGCGCCGTCGCCATGAGGCGATACGAGGCCCCCGCGCGCGTCAGGGCCTCGCGCCAGAGGTCCTTGGGCTCCGCGGTGAAGACGTCGGCGACGTCGGGCTCGACGTCGATCCAGGCGTCCTGCCGGATCTCCGACTCAAGCTGACCGCCTCCCCATCCGGCGTAGCCACCGAACGCGCGCGCGCTGCGCATGCCCGGCATGAGGCCGCCCTCGATGGATTCCGGGTCGAGAATCCCCACGGTGCCGAAGGTGATGCCGCCCGCCGCGCCGGTGTCCTCGAAGTCCGCCAGCACGATGACCGTGCCGGGTTGCACGGGACCGCCCCGGAAGACCGGCGCGCCGTCCGGGACCACCGTTGACAGCGGCTCCGGGAGGGCCTCGGCCGCCCGCACCTCCATCGGCTGGTTCAGCACGATTCCGAGCGCGCCCTCCTCGGCGTGCTCCAGCACCAGCACCACCGCCCGGCGGAAGTTCGGGTCGTCATCCAGGTGCGGGGCCGCGACCAGCAGGCGACCCCTTCGCCAGCGGGGTGCGCTCATGACGCCTTCCCGCGGCGCCCCGTACGCGGCCTACTGCAGCGCAGCGCGGCGACGACGGCCCTGCACGGTGTTCCAGATGCCCCCGCCGATGATCAGCGCGAGGCCGACGACGATCCCGAACCAGAACACGCCGTAGTGCTGCCACAGGTCCCGGCCCACGTCCTCGAACGCGAAGCCGATCTGGAACCACACGAGGCCGACGACGATGAGGAGAGCCCCGAGGGTGAACGGCCACACCACCGGCAGGCCGGAATCATCCTTGTCGTCATGCGCCATTCGTGGTCCTCCGGGCGGGTTTCCTGCGGTACGTGGCCACGTTATCAGCGCGCACGGCGCGCCACCGGCGCGCGCAGGGGCGAAGGGCCCGGTCAGGCGGGCGGATCGTCCCCCGAGGACAGCGCGCGCGCAGCGCGCCGCTCGCGGGCGTCCACGGCGAAGTGCCCGCCGGCCGACCGGTAGAGGCGCGCCGGGCGCCCGCGCCCCTCGGCCCGCAGCTCGCCGGATTCCTCGACGACCCCGGCGCGCAGGACGTCGCGCCGGAAGTTCCGGGCGTCCAGCCGCCGGTCGAGCAGCACTTCGTACACCGCCTGCATCTCGCCCAGGGTGAAGAGATCCGGAAGAAGGTTGACCGCCACGGGGGCGTAGGAGGTCTTCGCGCGCAGGCGCTGCAGCCCGTAGGCCACCACCTGCTCCTGGCCCTCGGCGAGGGATGGCAGGTCGTCGTGCGCGAACCACCGGACCTCCGCCACGTCCGGCCCCGGCGCGATGGGGTGGCGTCCGGCGTCGATCAACGCCAGGTACGCGACCACCACCTCTTCCCCGCCCCGGTCGAAGGTGTAGAGCTGCTCCATCGCGATGTCGCGGACCCCCGACGTATCGCTCACGGCGCGGGCGGCGGCGGCACCAAGCGCATCGGACCCCGCGGGACCGGTGGCAGGAAGCGTCCAGGTGCCACCGCCGACCCGGCCAAGCAGCACCTCGAGGCCCCCGTCGCGCACCGTGAACACCGCCACCTCGATGCGCACCCTCATGCGCGCTGCCGCTCCTCGCGCTCGGCCATGCCCTGGAGGCCGAGGAGGTTGTTGTCCAACCAGTTGAAGGCCGTCCAGCGCAGGAGCGCGTCGGGGGTCCGCAGCGCTTCGGTGGGGGGCCACGCGGCGTCCACGGCCGCCTGCAGCGCGCTGGCATCGCCCGGCGCGTCACGATGGGCCCGCCGAGCCGCGTCGCCCATCGCGCGCTGGGCGCGCCGGCCGAGGTCGATGGCCTCCGCTGGATCGACGACCGGGCCGAAGTGGCTCACGTACAGGTGCATGGGCCGGAGCCCCTCCAGCACGTCAAGGCTCGCGAGCGCGGCATCGACGTCGTACTCGGGCGGCGGAATGCTCGGATACACCTCGCCCCCGCCCAGTTGCACGCCCACCGCATCCCCGGCGAAGACGACGCCCTCCACCTCGTCCAGCAGGGACATGTGGTGCCGGGCGTGCCCGGGCGTCCACACCACCCGCAGCGCGCGCCCGGGAGAGATCGGCACCAGGTCCCCGTCCGCTGCCTCCCGGATGCGATCCACCGGAATGGCGGCGAGGCCGCCGATGGCCGATGAGAGGCGACCGAAGAGTGCATGCGTGCCCGCCACGAGGCGGGCGGGATCCACCAGATGGGGCGCGCCCCGCGGGTGAACCACCACGGTCGCTCGCGGGAACGCCCGCGCGAGATCGCCGGCCGCCCCGCAGTGATCGAGGTGCACGTGCGTGAGGATGATCCACGCCAGGTCGTCCGGGCCGATTCCCGCCGCGGCGAGGGCATCCCCGACGGTCGCGGCGCTGGTCTGGGTGCCGCAATCGATGACCGCGGGCTGATCGCCGGGAACCACGTGCACGCCCGTCATGCCCGGGATTCCGGCCAGCAGGGTGTCGAACTGGATGATGCCGCCGGGGTGCCGGTCCATGCACGCGAGTCTCGCATACGCTTCGGGCATGGCGAACGACAGGGAAGCCGCATGGGCGGCCGCCGGCACCGCGTGCGCGGCCCTCGTGCGGGATGGGATGAGAGTCGGGCTGGGCACCGGCAGGGCCGCCACGGCGGGAATCCGCGCGCTCGGGCAGCGCGTCGCCGACGAGGGCATCCGCGTGACGGGCGTGCCCACCTCTGAGGCGAGCGCGCTGGTCGCCGCGGACGTGGGAATCCCGCTCGGTGACCCCGGGATGCCGCTCGACCTGGCCTTCGACGGCGCGGATGCCGTGGATCCCGCGGGGCTGTGCGTGAAAGGCGCGGGCGGGGCCATGGTGCGCGAGCGCGTCCTGGCGCATGCCGCGGCCCGCTTCGTGGTGCTCGTGGATGCGCCCAAGATCGTGCCGGCCCTCGACGACTGGGGAGTCCTCCCCATCGCCGTCGTGCCCTTCGCCGCCGCGGATGTCATGCGCGAGCTCGACGACCTCGCACCGGACCGCCGCGAGCGGGACAGCGATGACGCGATGGCGCTGGTGGACCTGCACCTTCCCGGGGGAGCGGACTGGCCCGCCGTCGCCGAACGCGTCCGGGCACTGCCGGGCGTCCTCGACCACGGCCTGTTCCGGCTGGTCCTCGCCGATGTGCTGATCGGTCACCCCGACGGAACGGTGTCCACCGCCGGGTGAGCGTCCGCGCGCGTACAGCGGCTGCCGTGGCGCGCGCGACAGGGCGTGCCTCCCGGGTGCTCGGCCGGGGCGGGGGAACCGCCGTGCCCGGTCACGTGCTCCTGCGGCTCGACCCCCACGGGATCGAGCACTTGTCCGCACGGATGGGTGGCGGCTCGATGCTCGTCTCGGCCACGAACGGGAAGACCACGACCACGCGCCTGCTCGCGGGCGCCCTGCGCACCGGGGGCGCCCCCGTGGTCACCAATGCCGCCGGCGCGAATCTCCTGAGCGGCGTGGCAACCACGCTCGCGGAGGCGGGAGGCACCCTCGGGGCGGACACCCGGGGCGTCTTCGAGGTGGACGAGGCGGCACTGCCCGCGGTCGCCGCGCGCATGCACCCCCGGGCCCTCCTGCTGATGAACCTGTTCCGCGACCAGTTGGACCGGCACGGCGAACTCGAGGCCATCGCCGCGCGGTGGCAGGGAATGATCGACACGCTTCCCGCCGCCACGCGACTCGTCCTGTGCGCGGACGATCCGCTGGTGGCATCCCTGGCCCCTGCAGGCGCCGACGTGACGTGGTTCGGCATCGATGCCCCCGAGGCGACGGCAACGGCCCTCCCGCATGCCTCGGACTCGACCCGGTGCCGCTCATGCGGGGAGCCCCTGGGGTACACCGCCGTGTGGGTGGGGCACATCGGGGCGTGGTCATGCCCCTCCTGCGGGCGGCAGCGTCCCCGTCCGGCGGTCCGGGTGGTGCATGCCGGGCTCCGGGGCACCGCGGGCTCCACGCCGGTTATCGACACGCCGGGGGGCCGCGTGACCCTGGATCTCGCCCTGCCGGGACTGCACAACGTGCTGAACGCGGCCGGCGCCCTCGCCGGGGCGATTGCGATGGGCATCCCCGGGGACGCCGCTGCGGAGGCCATCAGCCGCGTTCCCGCGGCATTCGGACGCGCCGAGCGAGTGGCCGTGGGTGATCGCGACGTCGTGCTGATGCTGGCGAAGAACCCCGCCGGTGCGAATGAGAATGTCCGCACCCTGCTGCTCGATCCCGGCGATCATGACCTGCTCGTGGCGCTGAACGACCGCATCGCCGACGGGCGCGACGTGTCCTGGATCTGGGACGTCGACTGGGAGCCCCTGCTGCCACGCGTCCGGCGCCTGACCGCCACGGGCGAGCGCGCGCATGACCTCGCATTGCGCTTCCGGTACGCGGGGATACCGCCGGAGCGCCTCCACGTGCAGGAGGATCCCGGCCGGGCCCTCGACGACGCACTCGCGGCGACCCCCCACGGGGGCACGCTGCAGGTGCTGCCCACCTACACCGCAATGCATCAGATCCGCGCGGACCTCGTGGCCCGTGGCGCCGCGAGCGACTTCTGGGAGGCCGGCTGACATGGCGGGCGCGGTCATCACCCCGGCCCGCGGGTTCATGGCCGAGCACGGCCACTACCACGACGATGACGGGTTCTGGGAGGCACACGCCGACCGGCTCGGCGGTCCGGTGTGCGACCTGGGGGCGGCGGCGGGGCGGATCAGCCTGCGTGTCGCCGCCCGGGGCCACGATGTGTGGGCCGTCGACACCGACCCGGAGATGCTCGAGGTACTGCGCGAGCGGGCGGCCGCGGCCGGTGTGGCGGACCGCGTGCAGGCGGTCCGCGGGTCCATGACGGGTCCGCTTCCAGTGCATGGTGCCGGGCTGGTGATGATCCCGATGAACAGCCTGCAGCTGATGCATTCCGGAGAGGACCGGCGTGCGTGCTTCGCCGCCGCCCACGACGCGCTCCGGCCCGGGGGCGAGATGATCTTCGACCTCGCCATGCCGCACTTCGCGGTGATCGGGGACCTCGTCGGGGTTCTGCTGGACACCGGCCATTCCGTGGATCCGGATACGCGCGACCTGCTGATGCACCAGGCGGTGTTCGAACGCGTAGACCCCGCCCGCGGTGAGGCCGACATGCGCATCATCATCGAGCGGATCCACGCGGATGGGACCCGCACCCGCGTCGAGCGCCCGCATCACCTGCATCTGTACGAGCCCGACGAGATCCCGGCGCTCGCCGCGGGCGCGGGCCTCGAGGTGGTCTCCTGCCGGTCGGGCTTCCGCGACGAACCACTGGCTCCAGACGCTGAGCGCCATGTCTGGCGCCTTCGGAGGCCCGGCGCATGAGCACGGCGACCGGCGACGTGCGCCTGTGCCATCTGTATCCGCGCGAGCTGAACATCTATGCGGACCGCGGCAACATCGCGGTGCTGCGGATGCGCCTCGGGTGGCGCGGCATGCGCCTGGTGGTGGACGAGGTGGGCGTGGGTGATCCGGTGATCCCCGGTCGCCATGACCTCTACTACCTCGGCGGCGGCCAGGACCGCGACCAGGCGATCGTGGCGCGGGACATGGCGCGCGACAAGGGCCCCGCCATCGTCTCGGCCGTGGAGGATGGGGCCGCGCTCCTCGCCGTGTGCGGTGGCTACCAACTCGCAGGGCACCGCTACGTGGGCGTTGACGGCGTGGTGATGCCCGGCATCGGCCTGCTGGATGCGGAGACCACCGCCGGGGACGACCGGCTCATCGGTGACGTACTGCTCGCCGCCACCCTGGACGGCGCCACGCGGGAGGTCGCCGGCTTCGAGAACCATGCCGGGCGGACGCACCTCGGGGCGGGCGCCACGCCCTTCGGGCGGGTGCTTGCGGGCTATGGCAATGACGGCCTCAGCGGCACGGAGGGGGTCACCTACCGGCGCGCCATCGGCACATACCTCCACGGACCGCTTCTCCCGCGGAACCCGTGGGTGGCCGACACGCTCCTCGCGTGGGCCCTCGCCCATCGCACCGGCGAGCGGGTGGACCTGCCGGCGCTCGATGACGCGCTCGAGGATGCGGCGCGGGCCGTTGCCGCCGGCCGTGCCCGGGGCGGCAGGCAGGAGCGGCTCATCGGACGGCGCTCCTAGCGCCCCGTCGAGCCGAAGCCCCCCTCGCCGCGACCATCCGTGCCCGGAAGGCGGTCGGCCTCCACCGCCTTCCCCATCGCCACGGGCACGACCACGAATTGCGCCACCCGGTCCCCGGGATGGATCACCACCTCCGAGTCCCCGAGGTTCACGAGGATCACGCGGAGCTCGCCGCGGTAACCGCTGTCAATGAGGCCCGGTGCGTTCGCGACGGTCAGCCCATCCCGGAGGGCGCGACCCGATCGGGGCACGACCAACCCCGCCATTCCGGCGGGGACCGCCACCGCCAGCCCGGTGCCCACGGCGCACCGTGCGCCCGGGGCGATGTCGGCGTGCTCCACCGACACCAGGTCCAGGCCCGCATCACCCGGATGGGCACGCTGGGGGATGACCGCCTCCGGCGCCAGGCGCCGGAACGGGATGTCAGGCGCCGACGAGACGGGAGATGCGCTCCGCCGCCTCCATGAGGCGGTCGTCGGGCACGGTGAGGCTCATCCGCACGAAGCCCTCGCCGCTCGGCCCGTATGCCGAGCCCGGGGAGATCACGACGGCGGCCTCCTCCAGCACCTTCTCCGTGAACGATGCGGAGGTCTCCCCATCGGGAACCCGCGCCCACACGTAGATCGCGCCCTTCGGGGGCGTGAGCTCGAGACCGATCTCGCGCAGGGCGTCCACCAGGACATCCCGGCGGCGGCGGTAGATGTCGCACATGGCCCGGACCGAGGCCTGATCCGAGTCGAGGGCGGCGATGCTGGCTTCCTGCACGGCCTCGAACATGCCGGAGTCGAGGTTCGTCTTCAGCTGCCAGTAGGCGCTCACGACCTCGGGGTTGCCGACGACAGCACCGCTGCGCCAACCCGTCATGTTGTAGGTCTTCGACAGCGAGAACACCTCGATGCCGACGTCCTTCGCCCCGGGCGTGGCCAGGAACGACGGCGCGACATAGCCGTCGTAGGTGATCTCCGAGTAGGCGTTGTCGTGGACGATGATGAAGTCGTGACGGCGGGCGAGATCCACGGCGCGCGCGAACAGATCGTCCTCCACCACCGCGCCGGTGGGGTTGTTCGGGTA
>Ga0181578_10000806_pt1 | contig 30349 bp, 20 predicted proteins | sample 071ome_21_FD_148659 | JGI IMG/M metagenome (GOLD analysis project Ga0181578, IMG submission 148659) | Coastal salt marsh microbial communities from the Groves Creek Marsh, Skidaway Island, Georgia - 071401CT metaG (spades assembly) | ecosystem: Environmental > Aquatic > Marine > Intertidal zone... | reverse complement strand
CTTGTAGGGTAGTCTTGAGAACTTGCCGGTTTTTTGAGTGGCTTTCTTCAGGTCCTGAAGCATGTCGCGTAGTTCGGCGGCTTTTTCGAAGTCCTGTGCTTCGGCCGCCTTGCGCATCATGGATTCCAGTTCGGTTTCCATTTCGGCAGAATGGCCGGTCAGGAATTCGCATGCGGCTTCGACTTGTTTGAGGTAGTCCCCGGTGCTGATGTTGCCGATACAGGGGGCGGTGCAGTGTTTGAGGTGTCCGTAAAGGCAGTGCTTGTAATCGTGCTCATTGGGATTCAGTGGACGGCATCCCCGGAGATTAAACTTTTGCCGCACCAAGGTCATCGTGCGACGGATGGCCCCCGAACTGGCGAAGGGACCGAAGTATTGACTCCCGTCATCCTGTCGCATGCGGGTCAGGGTGAAACGGGGGATGGGATCCTTGAGATGGACCTTGAGCAACAGGAAACGTTTGTCGTCCTTGAAACTGATGTTGTAGCGGGGTTTGAACTCCTTGATCAGTTTGCCTTCCAGCAACACAGCATCCGGATCGCTTTTGACCTGGTGCACGTCGAAGTCCTGGATGGCTTCCACCAGGGCATTGAGTTTCATGTCCCAACGTTGACGACGCGAGGGATGGAAATATTGGCTGACGCGTTTGCGAAGACTCTTTGCCTTGCCGATGTAGATGACCGTTCCGAACCGGTCCTTCATCAGGTAAACGCCCGGTTTGTGCGGCAGTTTGGACAGTTTTTTCCGAATGTTTTCATTGCTGGGCATGGTCGGAGGATTGTCCCGGGGGATTTGTTTTTTACCACGAAGGGCACGAAGATTTTTTAGATTGTGTCAGGCTTTCAAGGAATCGATTTCCATGAACGCGTAGCAGAGCATGTGGCAGATGCCCATGTGACAGTCTTCGACGCGTCCGTAGTGTTCGGAATCAATCACAATGAGATGGTCGGCCAGATTCGCCAATGCGCCACGTTTGGCCCCCACAAATGCGAGCACGGTCAGTCCCTTTTCCTTGGCCCATTCCACCGCGCGCACGAGGTTGGGCGAGTTGCCGCTGACGCTCATGGTAATGACGACGTCTCCCGCCTGGGCGTAGTTTTCCATCTGGCGCTTGAAGATGTCTTCGTAGGCGTAATCGTTTCCGATGGCCGTCATCCAGCTTACATTGTCATTGATGGACAGAACTTTGAAGCGCTTGGACATTTTGTCTGAGGAACCTTTGCCCAGGTCCGTGGTGAAATGAGAAGCGTTGGCGGCGCTGCCTCCGTTGCCGAAGACGAAGATGTTTTTATCTTCCTGCCAGGCTTTTTGCAGCACGGTGATACACTCCGCCACTTTGTCTGCTGGGATGGAGTCCAGGGCGGCCTTTTGGGCTTCGATGTAAGATGCAATCCAGTCTTTCATGAGGGAACAATCTTTCATCTAGGCAGTCAAAAGTCACGCTCAAATGGTGACTTGTCCGGTGGAGTGGTATTTGCAATGCTCGGAGCATCATGTATCACCCAATATTACGCCGATGTTTTAGGTTCAGCGTCGTTTTGTGTTGTTTGTTGTGCGCAACGGATTTGTTCGCTCAGAATCGAGAGAATCGAAGAGCTGCCCGGAACAATCGACGGCAAACTGCTGAGGTCAATCGAGATCCGTTGTATGAACAATTTGCGCTGTATCGGAAAAATGCGCCCAGGCCTTCCGAAGCGAGTGAACCGCGCACGACAGACCTTCCCCTGAGGATTCCACCGGACAGTCACATTGCATTCATTGGTAACGGACTTTTCGAACGATCCGCCTGGTATGGGTATTTCGAGAGCATGCTGCATGCGGCTTATCCCAAACATCAACTGAGTATTCGCAATCTCGCCTGGTCCGCGGACACGCCCGGACTTCAACCGCGTCCCGACAATTTCGCCGATCTCGAACAACACCTGCTGCATGAGCAGGCGGATATTATTATTGCCGCGTTCGGATTGAACGAGTCCTTCGAGGGAGAAGAGGGCGTTGAGTCCTTTCGTGAGGAACTGAGGCAGTTTGTTTCCAGACTGCAGACTCTGGCGTTCAATGGTCAATCCGGTCCCCGGATCGTGTTGGTGTCGCCTATTGCCTGTGAGAACATTCCCAATGTTCCTGCTGCTGACATGAATGCGGAAAAGCTGCAGCTTTATACGCGCGTGATGCAGGAAGTCGCAGAAAAGTTGAAAGTTGGGTTTGCCGATGTTCTTGGGGCAACGGATGAGTGGATGCGAAATGAAAACACGACCTATACCATCAATGGCATTCATCTGAATCAGCAGGGTTACGCCAGATTTGCAACAGATCTCTACCAGGCTGTTTTTCAGCAAGCGCTGCCTGAGGTTCCTGATGCATTGCGGGAAGCGGTGGTGGAGAAGAATCGGCAGTATTTTCGACGGTATCGCCCCTTGAATACTTATTACTACACGGGTGCCCGCAACAAGACTTATGGATACCTTGATTTTCTGCCGGCCATGCGCAATTTCGATATCATGGTGGGGAACCGTGACGCCTGGATTTGGGAACTGGCTCAGGGAAACCCGGATGCGAAACTGGACGACTCAAACATCCCGCTCATGCCGGTGACACCGCAAAGCAGGGGTGCGAATCGTTGGTTGTCTCCTGAGGATGAGTTGGCCGAGTTCAAGATTGATCCCCGGTTTGAAGTCAACCTGTTTGCCTCGGAGGAACAGTTCCCGGATCTGGCCTGTCCGATTCAAATGCGTTGGGATGCGCAAGGGCGCTTGTGGGTGAGTTGTTCCACGACCTACCCGCATGTGTATCCAGGGGAAGAACCCCGCGACAAAATCATCATTCTGGAGGACGTGGACAAAGACGGGCGCGCCGATAGATCGACGGTCTTTGCGGATCATTTGCAGATTCCTTTGTCGTTTGAGTTGGGCGACGGCGGGGTGTATGTGTCGGAGGAACCTCATTTCACATGGGTGGGGGATACGGACGGTGACGGCAAGGCCGACAAGCGTGTGCGCTTGCTCAGCGGTTTCGGCTGTGAGGATTCGCATCATGCACTCCATGACTTCGTCTGGACACCTGAAGGGGATCTGATGTTTCGAGAGTCCATCTTCCACCACAGTCAGGTGGAAACCCCCTATGGTCCGGTGAGAGCTGATAACAGCGCCTGGTTTTTGTTTCGCCCGGAGACTCATCGATTGCAATCGTTCGGTAGTTACCCGAATACCAATCCCTGGGGTGTGACGTTTGATGACTGGGGTTATCACGTCGCCAGTCATCCTGTGTTTGCCGCAGCCTTTCATGCTCCGAATGCGCCTTATCCGGAGCAGCATCCCCGGGCGGCTGGATTGCCAGCCTACTCCGGTGTGTGCGGTCATGAGTTTGTTGACTTCTCCTTTTGGCCGGAAGAAATGCAGGGAGGGTTCGTCAAGGTGCGTTACAAACCTTCCAATCGGGTTGAGATGCATCAGTGGGTGGAGAAAGAGGATCATTTTGAGGAAGTCTATCAGGGGGATATTATTTACTCATCCAATCTGAGTTTCATTCCGGTGGATTTGAAATATGGACCGCGCGGGGCCATGTATGTCTGTGACTGGTATAATCCGGTGAAAGGGCACATGCAGTATTCATTGCGGGATGAGCGTCGCGACCGGCACTCCGGTCGTATATGGCGAATTGTTCCCAAGGGAGCCACGTTGCAGGATGCTCCGAAGATCCACGGGCAACCGATAGCGGACTTGTTGGAAATCCTGAAGCGCTCGGAATATCGTTATCGTTACTGGGTGCGGCGCGAGCTGAGAGAGCGTCCGGCAAACGAAGTCAAGGCGGCTTTGGATGCCTGGGTGAAAGGATTGAATCCGCAGGATGCACGCTTGCGACATCATCAGGTGGAAGCTTTGTGGGTGTATCGCACCATTGGTGCCTCCAATCATGATCTGCTTCGGGAAGTGCTCAGCGGGGAACAGCACCACGCGCGCGCGGCGGCCACCCGGGTGCTCCGGACCTGGCATGTGGATATGCCTGATGCTTTGAGCCTGCTGAAACAATCCGCGACCGATTCCAATCCTCTGGTCCGGATGGAAGCAGCGATAGCGGCGGCTTGGATCGGTTCATCTGAGGCATTGGACATTTTGTTAACCGTTCCCGACAAACCCATGGGTGAACACCTGCGTTACGCCTTTGTCTGTTCACTGGGTTCGGAAAACATGCGGCGTCATTGGGAAGGGAATGCCGCCTATGCGATGGCGCCCGTTCTCCTGCGTTCTGCCGAAAAGGTGGAAGCGTTCCTGGAGCCACCCAAGAGCGCCCGCGACGCCGAGTTTGATGTGCAACCCAACCTGAAAACGTTTCGCATTTCCTGTGTCCCTGAGCAGATGCGTTTCACCATGGAGAAAATCACCGTCAAGGCGGGGCAACCGGTGAAAATTATCTTCACCAACCCGGACGCCACGGATCATAACTGGGTGCTGGTGAAACCGGGACAAATGGAACGGGTGGGGATGGCAGCGAACGAAATGGTGAAGGATCCCTCCAACGCCGGATCGGACTTTATTCCCGCGCAACACCTGGATGTTATCCTGCAACACACGCCCCTGGTGGGCCCGAGTCGTGCGTCCAAGGTGCACGTGCTGCGTTTCAATGCTCCGTCAAAACCTGGAGTTTACCCTTATTTATGCACCTTTCCAGGGCATTGGGTGGTGATGAACGGAAATCTTTGGGTGACCGATGATCAGACTTCGGAACAAGATTTGGCAAACGGTGTGGAAGCTCCGTCTTTTGTGCGTGATTGGGGCATGTCTGATTTTGAGCAAGTCGTGGTTCCTCAGGATGCCAATGCTGTCATGCGCGGAATGAAGTCGTTTCTGGATGCACAGTGTCACCAATGTCATTTGATGGATGGTCGCGGTGTTTCACTTGGTCCGGATCTGGCCACCGTCAAACAACGCTTCCAGGGCAAGGAACTTCTCCGGCAAATCCTGGAACCCTCCAGCCACATAGACGAGGCCTATCAACTGATCAGGATTGCCACCAAGGATAATGAGGAATGGAGCGGGAATCTGATCGACCAGAATGATCAGCAAATACGCTTGCGCCCCAGTCTTCTGGTGCCGGACCATGTGGTGACCGTTGAACGCAGTAAAATCAAATCGATGCAAACCTCAAAAATGTCGCCGATGCCGGAAGGGATGGTTTCTACCTTAACCAAAGAGGGGATTCTTGATCTTCTGTCCTATCTGGAGGCGGGAGGTCATGCCGGGCATCAGGACCATTGAACAACATGCAGTTTCTAATGATGATCGGTTTTATGCTTACTGTTGGAAGAGAATGCATCCGTTATTGTCGTCAACGGTTTGCCTTGGCTCTCGGAGTTTTGGGACTGTGTTCAATTATACCCCTGTGGGGTGCTGGAGCGCCTCATCGCGATGCGTTTGTTCAGGACATGCAGCAATTGGAGCTTTCTCCGGGTTATGAAATATCGCTGTTTGCAGCGGAACCGGATGCCCTGAATCCCATTGCCATCAGTGTGGACGAGCAAGGGCGTGTTTACCTGGCCGAGACGGATCGTTACCGGGATGCCGTGTTCGATGTGGTCACACAAAAACCTGAGTGGTTGCCGGAAGATTTGTCCTTTCGTTCGGTGGAGGATCGCACCCGGTTTCTGAAGCGAACGTTCAAAGATAACCTGGCACCTCTCACACGAGGATCCGAGCGGATTCGTTTGTTGATGGATGTCAATGGGGATGGGATTTCCGATTCCAGCCGTGTCCTTGCCGATGGCTTTTCGACGATCCCGACCGGACCTGCCGCCGGCATTCTGGCGTATCGTGGGAAAGTGTGGTTTCAATGTCTGCCGGGATTGTGGCGGCTGGATTGGGATCCGTCTTCCGGTCAACGAATCAGTTTGCGTCAATTGCATGAGGGTTTCGGGGTGCATGTCGGGGTGTCCGGACACGATCTCCACGGCATCACCTGGGGGCCGGAAGGGCGCCTTTACTTTTCCATGGGGGATCGTGGCTTGCGTGTGGAGACGGAGGATGGCGTTCTGGATTATCCGGATACCGGCGCCGTGTTGCGTTGTGAACCGGATGGATCGAATCTGGAAGTGGTGGCATATGGTTTGCGGAACCCGCAGGAAATTGTGTTTGATCCGCACGGAAACCTCTTTGCGGGTGACAATGACACTTCCGGAGCGGACCAATCCCGTATACTTCACATCCTTCCGCATGCCGATTATGGTTGGCGTTGTTCTTATCAACACATGACCGGATTTGGTCCCTGGGTGCAGGAAAATTTTTGGCGAGGTGATTTTGATGATGTGCTTCCTTCCGCCGGATATGTGACGCAGGGTCCATCGGGTTTTGCTCTTCACCCTGAAGCTGGGGCAAGGAACGATGTGCCGGGGCCATTTTTCAACTGTGATTTTCCGGGAGGCATTCGGTCCTTTCAATTGCTGCCTTCCGACGGGACCTTTGTTGCTTCAGACAATCAGAAATGGCTTTGGAATCTGTGGGCAACGGATCTTGCTTTTGGTCCGGACGGATCCATGTATGTGTCCGACTGGGTGGCCGGTTGGCAGCAGCCCGAAAAAGGACGCGTCTACCGCATCAAAGGGGATGTCGAACATGCAGGGATTCTGGGAGCAGACGTCCGCCCACTACTGCAAAGCATCGCCCGGGAAACCATCCCGGAAAGGCTGGGTGCATGGCTCTCGCATGACAACTTGTGGGTGAGACGTGAGGCGCAGTTTCGCCTGGTGGATTTAGGGGAGGTGTCCAGTCGTGTGTTTGTGCGGACCTTGAGCAGCGATTCCTCCATCTTATCCCGCTTGCATGCGGTGTGGGGATTGAGTCAATTGACGCGTGCTTCCGGTATTTCAGATAAACCCTATTACCAGGCTGCCGCCAAAGTCGGATTGAAGGACAAAGCGGCCGAGGTGAGGCGTGCCACTTTGGATTGGTTGTCCGATGTGCCGACGATAGAATTGTTGGAGTTGTTGGTGGTTGCAATGAGCGATTCGGAACTTTCGGTCGTTCAACAAGCCACCATCACCTTGGGAGAATGGATGCCGTACATGGCCGATTCTGAGTTTCTGGAGGATGAAAACTTCATCGATGCCATCATTGCCGGCTTGAGACAATTACCGTTAAAAGGCGCGGCCCATACACGGCATGGATATCACTATTTGTTGAGTCAATGGATGCTTCATGCTCACCCCGAAGACAAGGTTCTGAACCGGCTTCGACACCATGAAGATGTGAGTGTTCGCATGGCGATGTTGCAGGCGGTCCGACGAACCGGATCAAAAAGCATTGCCCTGTTCCTTGAGGATGCTCATCCGGATGTGCGTCTCTCTGCCGTGCGTGCCATTTACGATGGACGCATCGATGATGCCTTGCCGTTGCTGGTGGACTGGACGCCACGACAGGATACAGATCCGGGCGCATATCGACGTTGGATTTGGACGCATTTTTATTTAGGCGAACCTCGTCACCAGGAAAAGTTGATTGAATTGTTGGATGTTTTACCGCGCAGTCTGGACCGTACACTTCCTGTGTTGCCGTCAGAGGCTAGAAGGATCAGTTTTGAAGCGTTGAGTCGATGGGATGAAGGGACGGAGTTGGATCCGGTCACAGGATTATGGCGACCCTTTCATCCCGGGGTGACAGAATCGCTTGGGACTAAATTGGAAAACAAGTGGGCTGGCATTTTTGAACATGAAAAGAGCGAGATCCTGCTGCCGATTATTCGTTGGATTGCCGAAAAGAAGGCTATGTCTGCCAGTCTGCAAATCGAAAACCTCGCTCGTCAAGCGGATGCATCCTCTGAGTTGAGGGCCGCATCCATCAGAGCCTTGTTTCAACTGCTCCCAAATCGCCGTAACGAGTGGTTGAGGTTGGGGCTGGGGAGTGGTGTGGATGACATCCGGTCGATTGCCGTGTCAGAGTTGGATCAGGAAGACGGCGATACATTGCTTCCGTTACTGGTGAAGTGGTTTGAAAACGAAGAGAGTGTGTCGTTGCGACAATCGATCGTTGTTGCTGTGGCCAGACTGGAACATGCCGATGCCGAACAGTTGTTCGAATCCTGGTGGCGCTCGTTTCTTGAGGGTGGATTTCCTGCTGAACTTCAATTGGAACTGTTGGAGGCCGTTCGTTCCAGCGCTCGTCCGGTCCGTTTGGAGTGGTGGAAAGAATATCGGGATCGCGTCACGGAACCAGTATCCAGACACATTCCCGAAGAGTTGCTTTCCGGAGGCGATGTGTTGAAAGGCAAAACGATCTTTCGCGATCGAGCCGAAGTCGCCTGCATGCGCTGCCATGCTTCGGAGGGTGAGGGAGGCGTTGTCGGTCCGGTGTTGGATCGGATTTCCGAGCGATTGACTCCGCATCAAATCCTGGAATCCATTCTTTACCCCAATGAATCCATCACTCCCGGTTACGCCTCGGAGAGGTTCCTGTTGAAGGATGGGGAAGAAATGGCTGGGATAGTTTTGGAGGATGCTGATCAGACGGTTCGATTCCGACAGGCCGACGGGAAAGAAATGACTGTCACCAAAAGCGAGATTGAAAGGCGGATGTCTTCCCTCTCTCCGATGCCGGAAGGGGTGGCCGCCGCTTTGAAACCGCATGAATTGCGCGATTTGATGGCCTATTTGTTGAGCTTATAGATCAGCGCACCACGAGCACCGAACAGGACGCGTGTTGCACGACCCTTTCGGCTGTGCTGCCCAACAGAACATGTTTGAGGCCGGTGTTTCCCTGGGTGGATAAAATGATCAAATCAGACCGTTTCTTTTTGGCCCATTCGGTGATCTGGTAATGTGCTGAACCGGATCTGACCGAATGACTGTTCACCAGATCCATGTCCACCTTGGCTGATTCCAGGAAATGATCCATCTGCCCTTTGGCTGTCTTGATGGCTGTTCTTTCCTTGACGGCAAGGTGTGCGTATCCGAATTCAGGGTAAGCCGGTGGTTCAACGACGTGTACAATGTCCAGAGTGGCTCCGAAATCCTTTGCGAAGTTTTGGGCATAGGTGAGCGTTTTCTTGCTTTTCTCAGAAAAATCCACCGGAACCAGTATTTTGCTGAAACGGCAAACTTTGGCTTTTGCTCTGGATTTTTTTGGACGATGGACAAGCACAGGTGTCGATGCGTGTCGGACGATTCTTTCGGCGGTGCTTCCCAAGAGAACATGCTTCAAACCGGTGTTGCCGTGCGTGGTAATCATGATCAAATCCTGATTGTTTTTTTCGGCGTGTTGGGTGATTTCATGGGAGGGAACCCCGGAAACCACCTGGATATCGATTTGATCCTGCAAATCACCGGCTGACCTTCGTTGCTGTTCAAGGTAATCGTTTCCGTAACCCTCAAGTTTTTCCTCGTCCACGAGCGCCAATGCCGTTTGTGGACAGACATACAGCAAAGTCATGTTCGCTTCCATGACTTCAATGAACGAGAGGGCATAGTGATACAATTCCTGTGCGTGCGTGGAAAAATCGATGGGAACCAGGATGTTTTTGAATCCTTTACGGGGGTAGGCGCCGTTTTGAGTCGCACGCTTCCTTGAAACCTTCTTTTTTGCCGAGCTTTGCTTTTTCATGATTAGGATGACCTTTACTTATACCCTACGCCTCGTTGAGGGTATTTCCATTCATTTTTGCCCCCCAATATTGGCGATTTCTACTCCTTCTTGGGTCATGAAAAGGATTGTCTTTTTCCTGATCTGGGAGATGCTTGAATGCGTTCAAATTGATCACCTGTAACTTGCTTATGAAATTGAAAAACGCATCCATCCGTTCGTTGGGGCCTTTGATTTGGTTCCTGTTTTTGTTGAATGTCACCTCAGTTACCCAAGCCGAGATCCGTCTGCCCAATGTCCTGGGCAGTCACATGGTGCTTCAACAGCAGTCCGATGTTCAGCTGTGGGGGTGGGGGAGTCCTGCTGAAAAAGTTGAAATCAACACCGGATGGGATGCCACTACCCATGAAACCACCGCCGACAGCGGAGGTAGATGGAAAATCACCGTTCGGACACCTGAAGCGGGTGGACCCTACAGCATACGCATCAAGGGATCCAATGAGATCGTTTTGGAAGATGTGATGATCGGAGAGGTGTGGGTTTGCAGCGGACAGAGCAACATGGAATGGAGCGGCAACCAGCAATTGCCTCAATCTCTGGAGGAAGCGCCGCATGCAAATCATCCCGGGATTCGTTTGTTTTACATTCCCAAAACAACGTCTGATACACCTCAGGATCAATGCGAAGGAGAGTGGAAAGTTTGTTCGCCCGAGGAAATGGTGAAATTCAGTGCCGTCGGTTATTTCTTCGGCAAAAAACTCCATCAGGACCTTGGCGTCCCCATCGGGTTGATCAACAGCAATTGGGGCGGCACGCCCGCCGAGGTGTGGACTCCGAAGGATGTTGTTGAAGATGATCCCATGCTGAAAGAGGCAGCAGGGAAACTGCAGCCCTTTCCATGGTGGCCAAAAGATCCGGGGAAATGTTACAACGCCATGATTTATCCCATCACCCGGTTTGAGATTGCCGGAGCCATCTGGTATCAGGGCGAGAGCAACGTGAGCACAGCTTACGGTTACGAAAAACTGTTCACGAACATGATCGGTTCCTGGCGCGAGGCCTGGGATAAGGATTTCCCATTCTATTATGTTCAGATAGCTCCCTATACCTATGGGGATAACCTGAACGGTGCCTTATTGCGTGAGGCACAAACCCGCAGCGCTTCATATCCCAACACCGGCATGGTGGTGGTTTCCGATCTGGTGGATGATGTGAAGGATATTCATCCGAAGAACAAAATCGGTGTGGCCGAGAGACTGGCCAATTATGCTTTGTCACAGACATATGGCAAAGTCGGTGTTGCTCACCAAAGTCCGACCTATGATCGCATGGAGATTGAAGGTAACTCTGTTCGTGTTCATTTTAACCACGCGAAGAACGGCTTGATGGCCCGAGGGGGAGAGCCTGCCGAGTTTTATATCGCGGGGGGCGACAAGGAATTTGTTCCGGCAAACGCGGTTATTGACGGCTCCTCGGTCGTGGTTCGCAGTGAGGAGGTAAGCGATCCCGTAGCAGTGCGGTTTGGTTTTTCCAATGAGGCCATACCCAATTTGTTTTCCAAAGAAGGTTTGCCGGTCAATTTGTTCCGGACAGATGACTGGTAATCCTCAACGGTGAAATCCGTAGTCCGGTCTTGATGCCTTGTGTGTGTTGGACTATGGTCCGGTGCTTGCCACTGAGTGGCATTGAACCTTGTGACCCAATAACCTTATGTCAGAAGAATCCTATATTCAGAATCTTTTTGCGGAACGCATCGGCGGAAACCAATACGGCAAGACAACTGCCATCTACAAATTTGAAAAAATCAAACGCGCCAAACAAGCCGCTTTAGCGGCGAATCCCGGTGCCGAGATCATTGACATGGGAGTGGGGGAGCCTGATGAAATGGCGTTCCCCGAGGTCATCTCCGTGTTGCACGAAGAAGCTCAGAAGCCTTCGAACCGTGGTTATGCGGACAATGGCGATGCCGTCATGAAAGAGGCTGCTGCCCGTTACCTGGATAAGGTCTGTGGCGCTCCCGGTATCAACCCTGCCACGGAAGTCCTGCATTCCATCGGCAGCAAAGCAGCCCTTTCCATCCTGCCCGCGGCATTCATTAATCCCGGTGACTATGTTCTGATGACCACGCCCGGTTATCCTGTGTTTGGTACCCATGCCAAATACTACGGCGGATTGGTTCACAATCTACCGATCACCAAGGAAAACAATTTCCTGCCGGATTTGGGAAGCATCCCGGCCGACGTGCTGGAAAAAGCCAAGGTGCTGGTGATCAATTATCCAAACAACCCGACCGGCGCCAGTGCCACCAAGGAATTCTTTGCCGAAGTGGTGGCCTTCGCCAAGAAGAACAACATCATCGTCCTCCATGATGCAGCTTACGCTGCGCTGGTCTTTGACGGGGCACCTTTGAGTTTTCTGTCCGTAGAAGGCGCGAAAGATGTCGGGATCGAACTGCACTCGACAAGCAAAGCTTTCAATATGACCGGTTGGCGCTGTGGTTTTGTGGCGGGGAATGAATTGTTGGTAAAAGCTTACGGCGATGTGAAGGACAACACCGATTCCGGTCAGTTCCTGGCCATTCAGCATGCTTCCGCTTATTGCTGGGATCACCCGGAAATCACCGAAAAAATCGCAGCCAAATACAGCCGCCGCATGGACGGGCTTGTGGAAGTTTTGCGCGGAGCTGGACTGGATGCCATCAAGCCCGGCGGTTCATTCTTCCTGTATTTGCCATGTCCGAAAGCTGCGGTTGCCGCCGATGGAAATCGCATCGCCTTTGAAAACGCGGAGGCCGCTTCCCAGTGGTTGATTCGTGAAAAATTGATCTCAACCGTGCCTTGGGACGATGCCGGCGCTTTCCTTCGCTTCAGTGTGACCTTCGCAGCGCCAAGCATCGAAGAGGAACAACGCGTGCTCAATGAAATCAAGACCCGCTTGAGCGACGTGACCTTTGAGTTCTGATTGAGTTGGTATTTTGATTTAACGGTAGTTTGACTGGTGGGGACAATTGTTCCTGCCCGTCAAGCGCGCCTCATTTGATACCCCAAGTGGTTGTGGGATGCGTTCAGTAGCCATTGCTTTCATCGTCAGGTTGCTGAACCGGCGTGCTGATTCCAGATGATTCCCGGGGCGATGGCTCCGGGGTATTCTCAACAGTCGGAGATGTGACGGAGGGCTCGACTTGTTTATTTCTATCTCTGATCCTGAAATAGAATTGCCTCATGTCATCCAACTCTTTCAAAGTTCGTTCAATCCTGGTCATTCAATTTCTGCAGCATTTCTACTCCATTTTGGACTGCTAATTTTTGTGCAGGGCCCCGTTCAGACTCCAGTCATATTCGGTGAGCCTGATGGTGTAAAGACCTGTTTCCGGCGGAAACAACTCTGGGAAAGTGTTTGCCAGATATTTTTTTACCGAGCCTGACCCTGATTCAAAATCGTCTTTGTACCAATCGAATATCGGAGACAGGTGAAGCGTGCGGGTCTCCCTGTTAACCCGGTTTTTTGAAGTATTGGACAGGAATGTTCTGCCCTGATCGTGGAGTTGTTTTATTAACTGATCGCCGGTATAGGCCTCAGTTCTCAAGGGGGGGCAACCTTTGGCTGCGCAAACAAGTGCGAAATGGATTTCCGGATGGGATTTGGCCCGTGGTCGGATCAAATCGTGCTCGATGTAATTCAACGAGACTTGGTCGCCCCACAAGGATACGAACTTTCTGCGCCAGGCTGCATGGGGTAGGAAGCCGATGTCTTTGATGCTTTTGACCGGGTATTCATCAAGAATCAGACGAATGGTGGCGGCGTTATAGAGATTGATGAGGCACGCCAGTTGATCTTCGTTTTTCCAACGCTCAAAGTCGTGTGATGTTATTTTAGCGACGGAGGAAAGGTAATCGTCCAACGGGTCGCTGTTTTGATTGAGGGTTTTATAGTCGACCGAACCATGCTTCGAATGTGCTTTCAGGATGTTCGTCCATTTGGAATGGGTCATGTCGAATGCCGCAACGGAGCTGAGGATTCCACACACTCCAATGAGTATCGCGAGGCGATCCATCCAGGATGGGCGTGCTGTTTGATTGATGGTCATCTTTGGTTTGTTTGTTTCCAATTGGGAGAGTTGAGCATTCATTTTCTTCCCGAACTTGAAAAGACTTTTCCTTGCAGGTCGCTCCCGTCTCGCGGCATGCTGGTCTTATGCACGTTCAATTTATCGGAGCCACCCGTACGACGACCGGTTCGATGTACCTGATTAAGGTCAATGGACAGAAGATCCTGCTTGAATGCGGGTTGTATCAAGGCAGGCGTGATGAAACCATCGAGCGCAACCGTTCTTTTCCGTTTGATCCATCTGAAATTGATGCGGCTGTTCTCAGTCATGCCCACATTGACCATTGCGGCAATTTCCCAAACCTGTGTCGACAAGGTTTTCAGGGCAATATCTACTGCACCTTCGCGACACGCGATCTGGCCGCCATCATGTTGGCTGATTCGGCGCATATCCAGCAATACGACGCCGAATACGTTTCGCGCAAACGCGCCAAAAAGGGATTGGGCCCGGTGGAGCCCCTCTACAGCGCCAAGGATGCAGAACAGGCTGTTTCGCAGTTTGTCGCGATCAATTATGATCGAAGCATGATGATCGCCAAGGGGGTTAAAGTGACATTCAAAGATGCCGGTCACATTCTGGGGTCCGCCCAGGTGGTGTTGGATGTGGAGGAAAATGGACGCCGGTTCCGCTACTTGTTCAGTGGGGATATAGGGCGTGGGGGGCATGAGATATTGCGTGATCCGCAGCCGGTTGACGGAGTGGATTTTCTTCAGATCGAAAGCACTTACGGTGGGCGTGAACATTCAGACCGGGTTCACGCCAAGGAAGAAGTGGGGCAATTGGTCAATGAAACATTGAATCAAAAAGGCAAGGTCATCATTCCCGCTTTCTCAGTAGGACGCACACAGCTCATTGTTTACACCTTGCATCAACTGACACTGAACGGAACCATTCCCAAGATCCCGATCTTTGTGGACAGCCCCATGAGCGTGAATGCGACCGAAGTGTTTCGACTTCACCCGGAGTGTTACAATGAAAAGATTTATCGGTTTCTGCACGACGAAGCCAATCCTTTTGGTATGGAGAACCTGACCTACATTCGTCATGTCGAGCACTCCAAAAAGCTTAATGAACTCCGGGAACCCGCCATCATTATCAGCGCATCTGGCATGTGTGAAGCGGGAAGGATCCGGCATCATTTGAAAAACAATATCGGCCATGCACGTAACTTGATTTTGTTTGTCGGGTATTGTGCCCAAAACACACTGGGTTCCAAAATCTGCAATGATGTAAATCCCGTGAACATTTTTGGTGAACCCGTTGAAGTGCGGGCGAAGGTGGCCCGGGTGGATGCTTTTTCCGGTCACGCGGATCGACAGGAATTGACCCAGTACGTCAAGAATCTGACGGGTCGTCTGGCCAAAGTGACCGTGATTCACGGAGAAGAGGATCAATCGTTGCAATTCTCACAAACGCTTAAAGAAATCCTGCCTGGCGCTTCCGTGACCGTTCCTGAACGCCTGGAAACCATTGAATTTTAATCAACGCAATTCATTCATCATTTTCTGAATTTATGAAAAAGACTTCGATCGGCTTGATGATTTGTATTTGGACTGCTTGTTACGCGTATGCGGCGGAACCCCTGGTGCTTCCTATTTGGCCGAATGATCCGCCGGACGACACGATGGAATTGCCTCCTGAGAAGGACATGACCACCGAGGATTCCGGCAAAGTGGAGGGCAAACGCGTTGCAAGGATCACGAATGTGTCCAATCCAACCATCACCGTCCATCGTCCCCAGAAAGAATTGGATACCGGAGCTTCGGTGGTGATTTGTCCGGGAGGTGGTCATCGTATCCTGGCCTGGGATCTGGAGGGGACCGAGGTGGCGGATTGGTTGAATTCCATTGGGGTGACCGGCATCATTTTGAAATACCGCGTTCCGGCCCGACATAAAGAACCGCTCTGGCGTTCGGCGGTTCAGGATGCTCAGCGAGCGGTCAGAATGGTCAGGAGTCGTGCCAGTGAATGGAGACTGGATCCCGATCGTATTGGGATACTCGGTTTTTCCGCGGGAGGTCAAACCGCGGCCATGACGTCCATGCTACACGAAGGCAATCATTACAAACCGATCGACGTGGTGGATGACCTGTCGTCGCGCCCCGATTTTGCTGTTTTGGTTTATCCTGCCTGGTTGGTCGATGAAGAGCGACGAACTTTGAAACCCGAAGTCACGGTGAGTGAGTCTACGCCTCCCATGTTTTTTGCTCATGCCATGGATGACCCTATTACGGTTGATAACAGCATCCTTCTCGGCAGAGCATTGAAGGATGTAGGCGTTCATTCTGAGATCCACTTGTATGATGGTGGGGGGCATGGGTTCGGTTTGCGTGAGTCGAGATTTCCATGTTCCACTTGGCCAGATGCTTGTGAGCGCTGGATGCGTGTTCGTGGTATCCTTCCTTGATATAGGAAAAGATTGCTCCCTAAGGAGCTTTTACGTTGCAGTTTTGAGGGGGTAGGAGTAACTTGACTAGTGTAACCCCTTTAAAACGCTATGTATTTCGGAGTCGATTATCATCCGGAGCATTGGGTGTTTCCCTATGCTGGAACCAAAGACAATCCCGAAGCCAGATGGGAGGAAGATGCCAGATTGATGGCAGAGGCTGGGGTGAATGTTGTTCGTTTCGGGGAATATGTCTGGGGCATTTGCGAGCGGGAGGAGGGAAAATACGAGTTTGATTGGATGTTGCGGGTCATGGACATCATGAAGCAGCACGGGATCAAGGTGGTCCTTTGCACTCCAACGGCAGCGCCTCCTATTTGGCTGGCTCGTAAACACCCGGAAGTCCTGCCTGTTGACGAGAATGGGCTTCTCCAACATGAAGGCACTCGACACGCCGCTTGTTTGAACAGTGGCGTATTCTGGGATTATAGCAAACGCATTGTCACGGAGCTGGCCAAAGCTGTCGGAGGGCATGAGCAATTGGTGGCCTGGCAGATTGATTCGGGTGTCGGGGGACACACGACCGAGTTTTCCTTCAATGAAGAAACCCGTAATGATTGGCATGCCTGGTTGGAGGCCAAATACGAAACGGTTGAAAACCTCAACGATTGCATGGGGGGGCGTTTTTGGGGGCAGTTGGTCAACAATTTTACCGAAGTTCCCATGCCGCAGCGCGCTCCCACGGTGCACAATCCCGCTTTGGTGTTGGATTGGATGCGGTTTTCCAGTGACACCATCGTGGCCTACATCAAGATGCAGGCCGATTTGCTCAAGGAACTGACCCCTGGCAAACCAGTCACCACCATGATGCGTGCGTTGACCCGGCACTATGATCATTTTGATGTTGCCGAAAATCTGGATTTTACCTCGCTGGACAGCTACGCCGCCATCAAATCCAAACCCGCTGAAAATGCCATGGAAGTGGACATCCTCCGTTCCTTGAAGAAGGAAGGACGTCAACTACCGGACGGAAGCAATAAAGGTTTCTGGGTCATGGAGCAAAAGGCGGGCAATGTGAACTGGCAAAAGGTGAACTCGCTCGTTCGTCCCGGGGTGGTGCGTTTGTTTACCTATCAACTGATTTCCCGTGGTTGCGACGGGGTTCTGTTCTTTTTCTGGCGTCAACCGCGAATTGGTTCTGAGAAATTCTACGGAGGTGTCCTGTCCCACACCGGAAAAGGGGATACGCGCGTTTATCGTGAAATCAAACAGATCGGTGAGGAAATCAAATTGCTGGATCCGATCATCAAGGGATCCGAGGTCAAGGCCGAAACGTGCATTCTATACACCCACGACAATGCGTGGAGTTTGAAACAGGGGATGCAGCCAACGGAGGAATTTGACCTGAGAAATCACATGCTGATGTTCTACAGTGCCTTGCATGACCGCAATATTCCCGTGGATTTTGCGAGGCCGACCGATGACCTGTCGAAATACAAACTGGTCATCGCCCCATCTTTGCATCAACTGGCCTGGGGTGAAGCCGATCGTCTGAAATTGTATGTGCAAAATGGGGGGACTTTGGTGGGCACATGTAATTCAGGCATGGTCGATGAACACCATATTGCTCCTGACGACGGGTTTCCTCTGGGGTTAACCGATCTTTTTGGGCTGGAAGTGGTCGAGTTTGATCCCATTCCACACGATTCCGAGAATCACCTGCACATGAAGGCTGATTTCCCATCCAGTCATCTGCATCCCGCCAAAGTGTGGTGTGACTTGATCGAGCCGCGTGAGTGCAAAGTCATGGCGACGTTTGCCAAGGACTTTTATGCAGGTCGTCCAGCGATGACCATCAACGAGTTCGGACTCGGTAAGGCCATCTACATCGGGACCATGAGCCACCTGTATTTCTATTTGGATCTGGTCACCTGGTTGCGACAGGAATGCAAGTTGTTCCCGTTGTTGCGTGTTCCAGAAGGTGTTGAGGTCAGTTTGAGGCAGCGTGAGGATACCCGGATTTACTTTCTCCTGAATCACCAGAGCAGTCCTGTTCGGCTGCAATTCTACAAGCCTGTGCATGATTATCTCACTGGGAACACGTTTCAGGGGAGTTATGATCTTCCGCCTCATGGTGTTCTGGTGATCGATGAGCGGAGCGAGGGCGGTGCGGAGGGGAGCGCCTGATACGGAGGCAGAACTTTTTGAAATTAGTTGAAACTTTCCTGATCTCCCCGAGGTTTATTCACCATACAATCCGCTCTACCAAGGTGTCGGATTGATGGAAAAAAATGGAATCACCGGACCAACAATTTGAGACCTTTGTTTTGGAACATCAGGATATGGTGTTTGGTTACGCCATGCGGATGTTGAGCAACCGGGCCGAAGCTCAAGACATCGCTCAGGAAACATTCTTACGCGCTTATCGACACTCCGGTTCACTGCGCCAGGAACCTGCGGTTCGGGGCTGGTTGAAGACCGTCACAAGGAACCTGTGTCTGAATCACTTAACGCGGTATCGGTCGCGCTGGCGTTTTTTCAGCGACTGGCGCAAGGAAGGGGCAGGGGAGCAGGCGCCTGACCCGGTCGACTCCATCCCGAGTCCGGTCGATGAAAAAAGCGAAGCTGAACGTTCGGACGAAAGGGCTCTTTTGGAAAAACTTCTAGGTCAATTGCCCGAGCAGCAGCGTATTCCTCTTATCCTCTATCATTTTGACGATATGAGTTATGAGGAAATCGCAGGCACACTCAAAGTTTCCCTCGGTAAGGTGAAGACCGATATTCATCGAGCCCGCCATGCGCTCAAGAAAAAGATTTCAAAACACCAGGCGGCTCGTCAGGAATGGGGTAACACGGTCGATTCCGATGATTTTTCGCCATTGCAATGTCAATTATACGGAGCAGGAGGGGCCATATAATGAGCAGGAAACCAGATTTCGAATCATTGGAAGATTGGGCGGATCGCAAGCTCAAGCAATTGGGTTCGCCAGCAGCGCCTGAAGATTTTCTTGCGGGCGTGATGAACAATGTGCATGCGAAACCCCTTGCGTATGTCGCAGCGGAGAATCCCTCCGCGCTATTGATTTTTCTGCGATACGGGGTGGTCCTCGCCTCATCATTTCTTTTCATCGCCATCATGTTCTTCGATGCGTCCTGGGTGACTCAATGGTGGGATCAATCGTGGTTGGCAAATGCTTACTCCATCGGATCGCATCTGTTTCTAGGTGGTAGACAAATTGCCGGGAGTTTCCTGGGGATGATACCCGCCTACGTGTGGATCGGGATGGGAATTTCGGTTTTGACCGCTTATGCCATGGTGGCATTAACCGGTGTCTTTCTAGTCCATTTCACACTCAACCGCTCAAGGGGGCGCGCCGTATGAAACGTTTCATACCATTCGCGGGATTTCGCTGGCGAACCTGGTTGTTCGCTTTCCTCGTCCTTCTTGTGTGCGGAGACATCATTGCCCAGGAAAATGGGAATGTTGTGAGACGTCGTTCTCAGGATGATCTGATTATTGTGAACCGGTCCGAAACGGTGCGAGTCGATCAAAAGGTCCGCAGCGCGGTGGTGATCGGAGGGGACATCGTCGTGGAAGGTGTCATTGACCGGGACTTGGTTGTGGTGGGAGGTTCTGCCGTGGTGCGCGGTGAAATCGGAGGGGAACTCATTTTGATTGGCGGTAAGCTTGAGGCGGGATCGGATGCCATCATACGGAACGGAGGTCTCTTGATTGGCGGGCCTTTTGAAATGGAAACTTCCGACATCTTTGAACGAGATGTGTTTCAATTCCCACTGCCCGGTTTGTTCTCCTTCTTGTCGGGAATCAAGTCTTGGATTGCTTATTGTGTGTTTCTTGTCAGGCCTTTTGCGCCCAGTGTGGCGTGGACGATGGTGTTGGCCGGATTGCTGACCTTGGTGAATTTCCTTATTCTGGTTCTCCTCGGCAGCGGGGTGGATCGTTCTGTCAAAGTGATGATGCCGAGACCTCTGACCGCGTTTTTTGTTGGGCTGTTGGGTTTTGTTCTACTCGGGCCTCTTTTGGTTTTGGTGACCGCAACCGGAGTCGGCGCATTAATGATACCCTTTGTTCTCTGCGCCCTGGTGGCAGCGATTCTGATTGGAAAAGTGGCTGTCTATTCAGCGCTGGGGCAACGTATCGGAGAACGGGCGGGACTGCACTGGGATGGTGCCTCCATTCCAGCATTCCTGTCCGGCAGCCTGATTGTTTTTCTACTCTATCTGGTGCCGTTTCTTGGAGGACTCGTTCTGGGGGTGGTGATTCCTTTGGCTTTTGGTGCGATATTGATGGCTGGATTCCAAATGTTCAAAACCGAAGTGGATATACCGGCTCCCAAACCCTCCAGACCTTTTGTGATGCCTTCCACCTCCACGACGCAACCAACAGCTTCCTCCATCAAAACAGCGCCGACATCCGAGGGAACCGATAACAGGACAGAAGACGTGGAGGCTTCGGCTGGCGACGGCAAGACGGATGATCCAGTTTCAGATTCGGATTCCGCCGGGGGGACAACGATTCCAAAGCAGGATCAAAGAGGGGCGATGCCGGGACCCCAGCAATATGAACGTGCCGGATTCTGGGTGCGCATGGGGGCTGTGGGATTGGATTTCCTACTGTTGTTCTTTGGTCTGCACTTGCTGGATCTTTTGGGTCATCACGGCGCTTTTCGGCGTTTTGTGTTGATCTGGATGGTGTATCACATCGTCTTGTGGAGTTGGAAAGGAACGACCGTCGGTGGGATGATCATGAACTTGAAACTCATTCAAGCAGACGGAAAGCGAGTGACTTGGGGGGTGGCTGTGATGCGTTCTTTGTCGGCTTTTTTCTCCCTTTTGGCGCTTGGTCTTGGTTTTTTGTGGGTCAGTTGGAATGACAACCGTCAGTCATGGCACGACATCATCGCCGGGACCGTGATCATTAAAGAACCTCATAAAAAAACCGCTTTGGCGTAAGAGCGCATCTCACCTAATGCCAAAGAGTTCTCGTTAGGGTGATCGCAAATTTGGAGTGCTCCGGCTCGACGGAGCTTTGGATACTGCAGGGAAACACCACAGCATTCTCCTCCCTTTCACACCGCCTCCTGCCCCATAGCGCTAAAACCGCAGGAGTGCGCGCAAGCCATGCGTCGGGGTGCGGGTAACAATCCGGAGTTAAGAACATTCCCCTGTGATGCGGCCGCGATCCAAAGCGGTGTCAAGCCACCGCACTCCATAGACGCATTTACATTGGATCAAAGTTTGGCATTCGATGAGATGCGCCCTTCGCTTAAAGCAGCGGTTCATATGTCGATGGATCCGGGTTCGATCTTGGTGTCCCGTTGTTGGCAATCGGCATCAGCAATGGGGAAATCCAGATTATAGTGCAGCCCTCTGCTTTCCTGCCTTTTCAGGGCGGATTCGATGATGATCGATGACACCAGCGCCAGGTTTCTGAGTTCCAATAAATCGGGTGTCAGTACAAAATTCCAATAGAACTCGCGGATTTCTTCCTTCAGGTTGGCGATGCGCTTTCTGGCTCGAAGCAATCGTTTGTTGGTTCGAACAATGCCGACATAGTCCCACATCATTCTTCGGATTTCATCCCAGTTGTGCGATATGACCACCAACTCGTCCGGATCCTGAGCGTCACCACTTTCCCAATTCGGAAGAGTCACTTCCGAATGATTCAATCTTCCGTTTTCCCTTAAAGTAGTGATTTGCCCGATCGCGCGGTGCGAGCACACCAAAGCTTCCAGTAGTGAATTGCTAGCCAGTCGATTGGCTCCGTGGAGTCCGGTACAGGCAACTTCTCCCACAGCGAAAAGACCTTCGATGTTGGTTTCACCATTGATCGAGGTCACCACACCACCGCATTGGTAATGAGCAGCCGGTACCACCGGGATGGGCTCTTTGGTGATGTCGATTCCATACTGCATGCAGGTTTGGTAGATATTTGGAAACCGATTCATCGTGAAAGGCGCCGCTTTGTGGGTGATATCCAGATTCACATGATCGGCTCCTGATCTTTTCATCTCCGAATCGATAGCTCGTGCGACCACGTCTCTTGGAGCGAGTGAGGCCAGATGGTGCGCCTTTTCCATGAAGGACACGCCCTGGAGATTTTTGAGAATACCTCCTTCTCCCCTCAGCGCTTCACTAATGAGAAAGGTTTTGGCTTTTGGATGGTAAAGGCAGGTGGGGTGGAACTGGACAAATTCCATGTTGGCGATCTCGACGCCCGCCCGATACGCCATGGCGACACCATCACCGGTCGCTATGTCCGGATTGGTGGTGTAAAGGTAAACCTTGCCGCACCCACCGGTTGCGAGCAGGACAACCGGCGCACGAAAGGTCAGGATGCGTTGCGTTTGGCAGTCCAGCACGTAAGCTCCAAGGCATTTGTTTTCACCGGAAAGTCCCATTTTGCGGGAAGTGATCAAATCAATCGCAAAATGATTTTCAAGGACCTCGATGTTTGGGTTCATGGCGATGGCATGAAGGAGCGCCCGTTCGATCTCCCGACCGGTGACGTCCTTGCAGTGAAGGATGCGTCGCTTGGAGTGCCCGCCTTCTTTTCCGAGGTCCAGTTCCTTTTCACCACCTGAATTGGGGATCTCGCGCTCGCTGAATCGCATGCCGAGTTCGATCAGTTCCTGGATGCGGTCAGGCCCTTCTGATATGATCGTTCGGACGATATCTTCTTTGCAAAGCCCGGCTCCCGCGTTGCAGGTGTCCTTGATGTGCATTTCGAAGGAATCTTCCTGACTGGTGACGGCAGCGATGCCGCCCTGCGCATAGTTGGTGTTTGATTCTGCTTTGTGTTTCTTGGTGATGATGGCCACCCGGCCTTGTTGAGCCGCTTTCAAAGCAAATGTCAGGCCGGCGATTCCGCTGCCAAGAACGATGAAATCATAGGAAAGTTGTTGTTTATTTGGTTCCATGACGAGTGCTACAGGCGAAGATTGTCGATGAGTCGGGTTGTTCCGAAATACACAGCCAGAGCCATGTGCGCTCCCGGTCGAATGTGTGTCAATGGCTCAAGGGTGTCCGGATCAAAAAAAGCAACGTAATCAAGACGAGCGAGGGAGGATTGTTGAATCACTCGTTCCAGTTGTTTTTTCAATGCGTTCGCTCTTATGCCCGTTTGTGTTGTTGTGGATCGAACCTTCTTTTTCGCAAGCTTCAGGGTTTGGATCAGGACGGTGGCTTGTGAACGTTGTTCCGGGCTTAGGTAGGCATTGCGTGAACTCATGGCCAGGCCATCCTGTTCCCTGACCGTAGGGGCGACGATGATGTTGACAGGCAAGTTGAGATCCTTCGTCATGCGTCGGATGACGGCAGATTGTTGATAGTCTTTGGCTCCAAAAAGGGCGATATCAGGCAGTGTCAACATGAAGAGTTTGCAGACAATGGTGGTCACGCCTTTGAAATGGGTCGGGCGTGTTTCACCTTCCATGGCCCGGGATAATTTGGATTCCTCCACATAGGTCGAAAACTGACCGGTTTCCTTACCGGGATACATGGAAGCATCATCAGGGAGGAAAACGACATCCGCCCCTTCGTTCCGGCAGGCATCCAGATCACGTTTCAAATCCCGGGGATAGGCTCCAAAATCCTCGTTTGGTCCGAATTGAGTGGGATTGACGTAAATGCTGACCACGACCTTGCCTGCCTTGCCAACTTTCCTGCGTGCGCGTTGAATGAGGCTGGTGTGGCCTCGGTGCAGGTAGCCCATTGTTGGAACGAGGGCCACGGTTGTTCCGTTGCGCTTCATTTCAAGCGCCCATCGTTGCATGACCTTTACGCTGCGGATTTGCTGCATTTCGAACCATTAGTGCGGGAAAATCAGCCTGATGCAATCCTATTGTCAACTTGCGCCAATTGGATTAGTTTCTGCAACCAGATGATCACACTGAAACAACTTATCTTCGCCGGCGCCTTGAGCGCTTCCCTCACTTTTTCTTCAGCCTGCAAGGCCCAGACCGTCGCAGGAAAACCCACACCACTCGTTCCCGACAAGGATGGATGGATTCAGCTGTTTGACGGTAAAACCCTGAGTGGGTGGATGACCTTCGATCCGCATGCCTGGAGCATCAATGATAAAGGGGAACTGGTTGGAGTGGGTAACCGCAGTCATTTGTTCAGTCCAAATACCTATCGAAACATGGAATACCGAGCCACCGTGAAACTGAATCACGAGGGGAACAGTGGAATGTATTTCCGTGCCCAACTGGGTGAGGGATGGCCCAAGGGTTATGAGTCACAGGTTGAAAACACCAGCTCGGATCCACAGCGAACCGGTTCGCTCTACAACTTTGTCAAAATCGGCGAGCAGTTGATCGAAGACGACACCTGGTGGACGCAGCACGTGATTGCGATCGGCAATCGGATTATTATCAAGGTGAATGACAAGATTGTTGTGGATTATGTGGACGAAAAGAACACCCACACCGAAGGTCACCTGGCCGTCCAGCAGCATGATCCGGGCAGCGTGGTTCATTACAAAAATGTGGAAGTGCGTCCTCTGCCGGACGATGCCGCAGCCGCACTGGCCATCGCCAAAAAAGAAACGCCCGGACTTTGAGGTCCGAGCGTTCGCAAATCGGGTTGGGAGGATATGTTATTTCTTTTTCTTCTGCCCGAGGCGTTTGATTTTCAGATTGCGGTAGTGCACTTCATCCTGGTGGTCTTGAAGTAGGATGTGTCCCTGGTGGCGATAGCCGAATTTGTCGACTTTCTTGAATTTGCTGTTTGCCACCGCATCCAACACTTCCTGGCTTCCCAGGGTGTAGTGCAATACCATTACCCCGTTGAGCCAGTGCTCGACCTTTTGTCCTTTGATCAGCACGCGGCTCTTGTTGAAAGAGCCAACTGGTTGTAATACCCGGTTGTTGGCTGGGAAAACGTCGTAGAATGCAGCCGTCTGCCACTTGGGGCCGCGAAGGGCATCCGGGTGTTTGGAGTCGTCGATGACCTGATACTCATGGCCAATGGCGCCGCCGCGTTCTTCCATGATGAAGTATTTGACGCCACTATTGGCTCCCGGGGCGACTTTCCATTCCCATTGGAAATCGAATTGACCATATTTCTGCCTGGTGATGATGTCCCCACCGCCGCCTTTGCTGATGTGCTTGATGCAATCGTTTTCAATGACCCAGCCTTTGTCGGGAAAGGCTTCTTTTTTGAATCCGCGCCACTGGTCGGTGTTCTTGCCGTTGAAAAGATTGCGCCATCCGGCCTCGCGAGCTGCTTTGCTGAGAAGGTTTGCACGGCGCGCTTCCGGCAATGCTTCGGGCTCCGGCAGTGAACGCACCTTGATGTTCCTGAACCATACCTCATCGTGATGGTGCTGAAACACAATGTGACCGTTGCGCTCTTTGGCAAAGTTCTTGTGGGGGGCGAACTTGCTGTTGGCAATCAATGTCTGAATGCCATATGAATCCAGTTCACAAGCGACGACTTTATCTCCGTTCAACCAGTGTTCCAGTTGGTTGCCCTGAAGTATAATGCGGGATTCGTTGAAGGAACCAACCGGTTTCAGTGTTTTCCTCTCGGCACTGACCAAAGCATAGAGGGAACCGGCCGCCGTCAGCGGATTGGCGCCATCGGCGTGTTTGGAGTCGTCCAATACCTGATATTCAGGTCCCGTATGCCAGGGACTGTCGCTGTTTTCCTGAACGCGATACATCACGCCGCTATTGGCGCCCGGCGTCGCCTTCCATTCGAAGACGAGTTCGAAGTTGCGGTATTGTTTTTTGGTGACGATGTCTTTGACGGTTCCTTCCGGATTGGTGCGCAGGGTGCCGTCTTTAACGGTCCAGCCATCGGATGGGAATGAGTCCATCTGATACCCCCTGAACGCTTCGGTGCCGTTTCCGTTGAACAGGGTTTCCCATTCCTCGGCCATGAGCGGTGATTGAGCCATGGATGCCCCGAAAAGGACCATACATGCGGTTTGTGTGATACGATTGGAAATCATGTAGTTGATCATGAAGGATGGAGAGGGGGTATTTCAATGCTTAAAGTCGGGTCTCAGGTGCTTGGAGGAGGTGTTGTTCAACCGGATCGTTCCGGCATCTTCTCATTTTTAGCCTGCAAGATTTCCTCCACCTAATTCTTGAAGAATTGATCTTTTCGGAGCATAAACAAGGGTCCTGAGGCCATCCAACGAGTTGGTGTGGTGCTCAGGGGCTGACAAAGCAAACACTAAGATGGAAACATATTTCAACAATCTGACGACCAACGACGGTGGTCGCAAACAATTGCTTCAGGATATACGGAAGTTGATTGAGGAGGCGGAGGGGCTCATCAAGAACACTGCCGAAGACCTTCCCGAAAAATCCAAATCCGAAATCCTTGAACGACTGGAGCGCCTTAAAAAGTCCTGTCACCGGATCGATGAACAAACCTATGCAGGTGTGGAAGCGGTGGATCAGATGGTGCGCCGTTATCCTTATCAATCCATCGGAATCGCCGCGCTTGGAGGCGTTATTCTCGGAACCATTCTGAATAAGAAGTAATTTCCGGCAGATTAGTCCTTTCTCACGTGAATAAAGCTTGTTGTACGCGGGTGGCTTGCTGAAATCAGCTTGACCGGGTGCGATACCCAACAGGCTTTGTGCCCATTTTAACAATATCCAATTCTTATTTCTGAACCATAGACGATATGCGTAAGCAGTATCCATTCGACCTGATCGAATCCAAACGTCAACGCATCTGGGATGAATCCGAGGCATTCCGGGCATGGAACCCTGGAGAATCCATCCCTGAGGATCACCCCTTTTCCCAACGGCATGGCCTGACAGGGGCGGTGGCGGCCTCTCAACTTCCTCCAAAGTATTACATTTTGGATATGTTTCCATATCCATCGGGTTCCGGGCTTCATGTGGGACACCCGGAAGGCTACACGGCTACCGACATCCTGGCTCGATATCGTCGTTCAAAGGGGTTTAACGTGTTGCACCCGATCGGATGGGATGCATTTGGGTTGCCTGCCGAACAATATGCAATCAAGACAGGCCAACATCCTCGCATCACCACCGAGGCCAACATCGGTAATTTTAAACGGCAAATCAAGTCGCTCGGATTCAGCTACGACTGGTCCCGGGAAATTGATACCACCGATCCGGACTATTTCCGTTGGACGCAATGGATTTTTCTAAAGCTCTATCACTCATGGTATAACCCAGATAGCACGAAGGCGGAGCCCATTGAGACGCTGAAGGTTCCGGAAAGCTTGACTGATGAAAAAGAGCGAGCCGCATTTCGGGATGATCACCGGCTTGCCTTCGTGGCGGAGGCACCCGTCAATTGGTGCCCAGAACTGGGGACAGTGTTGGCCAACGAAGAAGTTGTGGATGGTAAAAGCGAAGTGGGTGGTTTTCCAGTTGTTCGCAAACCCATGCGGCAGTGGATGCTTCGTATTACCGCCTTTGCTGAAAAACTGCTGGAGGGATTGAATGACATCGAGTGGAGCGATTCCCTCAAAGAAATGCAGCGCAACTGGATCGGACGTTCTGAAGGCGCCGAAGTGCATTTCAAAGCGGCGGACCATGATGAAACCATCACCGTGTTCACCACACGTCCCGACACCTTGTTTGGTGCAACCTATATGGTGTTGGCTCCGGAGCATGCCCTGGTGGATAAGCTGACGACTGAAGAACAAAAGCAGGCAGTCGAGGAATACCGTGAGTATGCATCACGCAAGAGCGATCTGGAACGTACGGAATTGGCTAAGGAGAAGACGGGTGTTTTCATCGGAACCCATGCCATCAATCCGGTCAATCAGGAACGTATTCCGATCTGGATCGCCGATTACGTGCTTTCTACATACGGAACAGGTGCGATCATGGCAGTTCCTGCCCACGATGCACGTGATTTGGAGTTTGCCGAAAAGTTTAATCTTCCTGTGCTTAAGGTGGTTCAGGCACCGGAGGGTCAGGATTCCATTGGTTTCGTAGGAGAGGGAACCAGCGTTAACTCCGGGTTTTTGAACGAACTGACCACACCAGAAGCCAAACAGACCATGATCGAATGGTTGGAAGAGCAGAAGGTTGGCAAGCGCCGTATTAATTTCAAGTTGCGTGATTGGTTATTTAGCCGTCAACGCTTCTGGGGCGAACCGTTTCCGATATTGTGGAAGGATGGACAGCATCGATCGGTCGGTGAGCATGAGCTTCCGGTAATGCCTCCCGATTTGTCCGATTTTAAACCCACTCCCGATGGAGAACCACCTTTGGCCAGGGCAAAGGATTGGACGAGTTTGTCCGACGGCTCCATTCGCGAAACCAACACCATGCCTCAGTGGGCTGGAAGTTGTTGGTATTATCTGCGTTATCTGGACGCCCGCAACAAGGAGCGCTTTTGTGGTGAAGAGGCTGAATCCTATTGGATGGGATCGGAATCCGAGTCAGCCAATCCAGGAGTCGATCTTTATGTTGGAGGAACCGAGCACGCAGTGTTGCACCTGCTTTATGCGCGATTCTGGCACAAAGTGTTGCATGATCTGGAATTAACCACTTCGACCGAACCTTTTTATAAACTGGTCAATCAGGGACTGATCCTTGGGGAGGACGGCCAGAAGATGTCCAAATCTCGCGGTAACGTGGTCAACCCAGATGAAATTGTCCAATCTTTCGGGGCGGACGCATTCAGGCTTTACGAAATGTTCATGGGACCATTGGAAATGTCCAAACCATGGAACACCAAGGGGGTGGAAGGTGTTTACCGCTTCCTGGGACGTGTTTGGCGCATGCTGATCGATGAGCAGAGTGAAGTGGATTTTGAACAGCATCTGGCAGCTGATGCAGAGAAGGGGACATCCAGTCTTTCCAAGTTGAAATTGCATGCCGCCCTCCGGAACGACGCGACACCCACGCCCGAGCAGCTAAAATCACTCCACACCTGCATCAAGAAAGTGACGGAAGATCTCGATGGCATGCGGTTCAATACCGCCATCTCCGCCATGATGGTTTTCGTGAACGATGCCATGAATTGGGAAGTGCGTCCGACCGAGTGCATGAAGACCTTCCTGTTGCTGTTGCAGCCATTCGCACCTCACTTGGCCGAGGAACTTTACGGGATGCTGGAAGGTGATTCGAATGTGGTCATCGCCTATGAACCCTGGCCTGTGTTTGATCCGGCACTGCTCGTTGAGGACAGCATTGAAATGCCGGTTCAGGTGAATGGCAAGCTACGTGACCGAATCAAAGTTCCGCGGGAGGCCGACCGGGCCGCTATTGAGGAGTTGGCTCTGGCTTCTGAAAAGATAGCCTCTTTCAAGGAAGGTAAATCCGTGAAAAAAGTAATCGTCGTTCCCGGAAAACTCGTTAATCTGGTCATCCAGTAACCCGAAAGAACCAAAACGAATCCACCATTTAACACCAAGACATTATGATGCATCGCAGAACGTTTTTGAATCGCACTCTCTCAGCTGCTGCTGCGGCTGGCGCCACCTGGTTTGACGTACCGGCCATCCTTGCCGACACACGCGAGGAATCATTCAAGAAATACGGTGGTTTTCCCATGGGGATTCAAAGCTATTCCCTGCGCGGATTTGGTGTGGACGGCGCACTGGAGAAGATCGAGGAATTGGAACTGCATTACACCGAGATGTTTCGCATGCATTATCCACCCATTCCCGATCCGGAGAAAATTGGAGAAATGAATGCCAAATTGGCCAAGCATGACATCACCATCACGGCCCATGGTGTTCAATCGTTTACAAATAATCACAACCAGAACCGAGCCTTTTTCGAATTTGCCAAGAAAGCAGGTATCCGGAACATCAGTGCCAACCCTGAACCTGACTCGTTTGAAAGCCTGAACAGGTTGGTGGCTGAATATGATATCCGCATCGCTATTCATAACCATGGGCCTGGTGCTCTTTACGACGCGCCACTGGATGCCATGAAAGCCGTCGCGGGTTTCGACAAACGCATTGGATTCTGCGCCGATTTGGGACATTATATACGGTCCGGAGTGGACCCGGTTGAAGTAGTCTATCAACTTGGGGATCGGCTTTACGGCGTCCATCTCAAAGATTTCGCCGAGCAAAAGAAAAACACCGAAGGCGTTATCCTTGGAAGAGGACACTTGGACGTCGAAGGCGTCTTCAAAGCCATGAAGAAAGTCGGCTTTCCTGCCGACGGTGCCTTATCCCTCGAATACGAGGAGAATCCCCAGAATCCCATGGACGACATCCGAGCTTGCCTGAACGTGGCTGCCGAAGCTGCGCAGAGGGTTGGTAAGGGTTGATTGATTTGTGCCTGAACCAACAGGGTTATTGTTAACATT
>Ga0181578_10000805_pt1 | contig 30376 bp, 28 predicted proteins | sample 071ome_21_FD_148659 | JGI IMG/M metagenome (GOLD analysis project Ga0181578, IMG submission 148659) | Coastal salt marsh microbial communities from the Groves Creek Marsh, Skidaway Island, Georgia - 071401CT metaG (spades assembly) | ecosystem: Environmental > Aquatic > Marine > Intertidal zone... | reverse complement strand
CCAAAATGTCGACACCCCGAGCAGATCGTGCGGCGGCGCTAAAGTCACGTGCCCGTCATCCGTATGCCAAGGCTGCGCCGACTCACCGGGCTCAAGACAAATTGCGAGACAAGCAGAGAGCAAACAGCTGCTGCCCAAATAGTGCTCCGCCCACGCCAGTGCAACAGGATGCACAATGAGGTCAGCGAACACCGGATCCTTTGCCAACATCGCGTAAACTCGGTGTGTCCGTGTCCCCTCGAATACGTTGCGTCCCAAAGGACCGTTGCCCAACCACGGAGCGAGCGCTCCGCGCAGGCTCTGCAAGGCCTCCGGCTCGAGCAAACCGGGGATGACGCAAAAGCCATCCTCCGTGAATTGCCTCACCAACGCAGGGACATCATGCCCGTCTAAATGTGGCGCCATTCGGTCTATCAGTGGCTCCGACCGATTGCCTAAATCCGCGCTATCGAGACTGCTCTGCACATCTGGCAAGGCACTTCCTCCGTTGACTGACTCATCCGCCCCACGACACGCCCTCGCCCCTGCCTGATAACCGCTAAAAACGCCTCGAATGAGGGCACTTTGTGCTAGCGCCAGTTCTTCTTCATACTTCCGGACCCGGACAGAAATCCAGAGCCCAAACATGAATCAAGCAGTCGATTTGGACGAACTCACGCTGTTTCGCGACATGGCGCGACGCGCTTTTGAGCAGGAGATTACACCGCACTACGAGGCCTGGGAAGCCGACCGCTTAATCCCCCGCAGTTTGTGGAACCGCCTCGGCGAGGCCGGCTTGTTGTGCCCCGATGTCGAAGAGCAATACGGTGGCGCTGGAACATCCCCCCACGTCACCCTCGCGATGATTGAAGAACTGTCTGAAATGGGCTTTGGGGGATTCGCCTCAGGCTACGGCATTCACAACAACATCGTCGCGCCCTACATCTGCCGTCACGGCACGGAGGACCAAAAGTCACATTGGTTGCCACGTATGGCCAGAGGTGAAGTCGTCGGTGCGCTGGCAATGACCGAACCCGGCGCGGGATCCGACGTGCAAGGCATTCGCACCAACGCCGTTCGCGACGGTAATGACTGGATCCTCAACGGGTCCAAGATTTTCATTACTAACGGTATTCATGCGGATCTAGTCATCGTCGCGGCCATTACCGATCCAGGCAAAGGCGCCAAAGGGACGTCGCTGTTCCTGGTGGACGCCCACAGCCCTGGGTTTGAAAAATCCAAGAAGATCGACAAGATCGGCCAACACACTTCCGACACCGCGCTGCTGTTTTTTAACGATGTTCGACTGCCAGCCGAAGCCCTATTGGGCAACGAGAACGGTGGTTTCTTCGTCATGATGGAAGAACTGCCCAGAGAGCGTCTCGGCATTGCCGCTCAGGCGATTGCTGCCTCAGAGGGTGCGCTGAAGATCACAGCCGAGTATGTTCAGGAACGGGAAGCATTTGGCCAGAAGATCGGTCAATTCCAGAACACGCGCTTTAAGCTTGCCGACGTCAAGACGGACATCGCGGTGAACCGTGCGTTCTATGAGCAATGCGCGCAGCAATACGCCAACGGCTCACTGACACCCGACACCGCCGCCATGCTTAAACTCGCGAGCTGCGAAATGCAGTGCCGCGTTGCTGATCAGTGTCTGCAACTGTTTGGTGGCTACGGCTACACCGCCGAATATCCGATATCGCGCTTTTATGTTGACGCGCGAATCCAGACTATCTATGGCGGGTCCTCCGAGATCATGCGTGAACTTGTCGCCAGATCCATACTCGGCCGTTAAGCGGCTCACGCCTCAACCGAGCGCGACAGTGAACGCGCGGTATCGCACTTTTTAACCGTTAACCGACAACGAGGGCGCTTTGTGAAAACCATGATCCATCGGCTGGCGGTCGCAGCGTGCCTCGCACTATCGCCGCTGGCCACAGGCTCTGACACCGCGCTTAACGCGATTATCGACGAACATTGGAACTGGACGTTGGCGCAATATCCTGAGATGCGGCTCGAGTATGGGGATCGCTCCGGCAACAGCCAGTGGACAGACCGTAGCCCGGAGGCCTTTAACACCCGATACACCGAAGAGGGGCGATTCATCGAGCAACTGGAACAAATCGAACCCGCCACCCTCTCCGATGACGGCAGAATCAATCGCTCGATGCTCCTCCGACAGCTGAGGGACAATCAGACAGAATTTGAGGACGGCCTGCATCTCATTGCGCTGGATATGCGATCTGGGCCCCAGCACCGCCACAGCATGATCGAAAGGATCCCCCTTTCCTCGCTGGAAGATTTTGAAGACTGGCTCGCGCGCCTGAACGCAATGGCGGATCAATTAAGCCAGTACCGCGCGCTGCTGACCCAGGGGATGACACAGGACCGAGTGCAGGCCCAGATTGTGATGTCCAGAGTCCCCGCACAGATTCGCGGCTTGCTGGAGGGCGGCCCTACGGACAGTCCTTTCTTTGCCGCCTTCAGGGATCTGCCCGCAGATATTGGCGAGGAGGAACGGGCGCGATTGGCAACTCAAGCGGCAGTGGTCATCGAGAAAGAGATCAATCCGGCTTTCGAATCACTGCTTAATTTCTTGGAAGCAGAATATTTGCCGGCATCGCGGCCGCCGGGTATCGGCGCACTCCCGGGAGGTAAGCAGGTCTATGCAAGGCTCGCGCGTTATTACACGACCACTGAGCTCACGCCCGATGAAATTCATGAAATAGGCCTTAAGGAAGTGGCGCGAATTCGCAGTGAAATGGAAGCGGTCATCGCCGAGGTAGGGTTTGACGGCGACATTGCCGCCTTCAACGAATTCCTGCGCACGGACCCCCAGTTTTATTACGAGACCCCTGAAGCTTTGTTAGAGGGATACCAAGCCGTCTCCAAGCGACTCGACCCCGGCCTAGTCAAGCTATTTGGCAAACTGCCACGCGCGCCCTATGGCGTTCGTCCGATACCGCCGGAAGAGGCGCCCGATACCACAACGGCTTACTACATGCGCCCCACGGTCGATGGCAGCCGCCCTGGCTGGTATTACGTCAATCTGTACCAACCCGAGGTGCGACCCAAATTTGAGATGGAGGTGCTGAGCGTGCACGAGAGCGTACCCGGCCACCATCTGCAGATCGCGCTCGCTCAAGAGCTGACAGGCTTACCCGAATTCCGTCGCAACGGTGGGTTTACCGCCTTTATCGAAGGCTGGGGTCTTTATTCCGAGCGACTTGGATACGACATGGGGTTGTATACCGATCCCTACTCCCGGTACGGCCAATTGGTCTATGACATGTGGCGCGCAGTGCGCTTGGTGGTGGATACCGGCATTCACTATTTTGGATGGCCACGGCAAAAAGCGATTGACTACTTTCTCGACAATGCGGCAAAAACCGAAGCGGATATCGTGAATGAAATTGATCGCTACATTGGCTGGCCAGGCCAGGCGCTGGCTTACAAGATTGGCCAGCTCAAGATGCTAGAGCTGCGCGGCGAGGCGGAGGAGGCTCTAGGGCCTCGCTTTGATATTCGCGATTTTCACGACCATCTGTTAGGCGCCGGCGCACTCCCCCTCGATGTGCTCGAGACGAGAATGGACGAATGGCTCGCAGGACAACTCGCTGACGTCACGCCTTGAAGGCGGCACATCTCGCTCAGGCCAGTTCGTCCAGCGTGTCAGCGAGGGCCTCGATGAGCGAAGTCATCTGCTCACGCTGCATCACAAAATGGGGGGCTAGCTGAATCGTGTCGCCGCCGTAACGCACGAGGAATCCTTTATCCCACATGCGCATCGCCACCTCAAAGGGACGGCGGAGGGGCTCGCCGGGATAGGCCTCCAAGGTCAGCGCTCCGGCGAAGCCATAGTTACGGACGTCACTCACGTGCGCTTTACCCACTAGGTTGTCATGCAACAAGGACTCCCAAAAAGGGGCCTCGCTGGCCACGCGAGCGGGCAGACCCTCGCGCACCAGAACATCCAGCGCCGCGAGCCCCGCGGCACAGGCAACGGGGTGCCCGGAGTAGGTGTATCCATGAGCAAATTCCAACGCGTAATCGGGGCCGCCATTGTCCATAAACGTGTTGTAGATCTCGGGCGTCGCGACCACCGCACCCATCGGCACGGCGCCGTTGGTGATCTGCTTGGCAAGATTGAGAATGTCGGGAGTGACACCAAAGGCCTCGGCTCCGGTATTAGCGCCGCAGCGCCCCAAGCCAGTAATCACCTCGTCGAATATCAGCAGAATATCGTGCGCATCACAAAGTTCGCGCAAGCGTTGCAGATAACCTTCGGGGGGCGGAATCACGCCGGCGGAGCCGGCCATCGGTTCGACGATCACCGCCGCAATGGTCGACGCGTCGTGCAACGTGATCAACTCGGCTAATTCTTCTGCCAAGTGCGCACCCTGCGCGGGCATACCGCGGCAAAAGGCGTTCTCCGGCAACATCGTATGGCGCAGATGATCGACTTCGAGTGATTGCCCAAACGGCTTGCGGTTAGCGCCAATGCCCCCGACTGCAGTCCCGCCATAATTCACGCCGTGGTAACCCTTTTGCCTGCCGATAAAGCGCGTTTTTGCGGGCTGCCCTTTAAGGCGCCAATAGGCTCGCGCCATTTTCAGCGACGTATCCGCTGATTCCGATCCCGAGTTGGTGAAAAAAACGTAGTCCAGATCGCCAGGCATGAGTTGCCGGAGCTTATCCGCCAATTCAAAGGCGGCGGGGTGCCCAAATTGAAACGGCGGCGCGAAATCGAGGGTGGCGATCTGCTCTGCAACGGCTTGCGAGACTTCCGGGTGACCGTGCCCCAACCCTGAGGTCCAGAGTCCCGAATGCCCGTCGAGAATCCGCCTGCCCTTGTCATCCGTAAACCAGACATCGTGCGCTGCCACAATGATGCGCGGGTCACGCTTGAATTGACGGTTGCCCGTGTAAGGCATCCAGTAGGCATCGAGGGGTAGCTGATCTGACATAAGTCCTCCTGAGACAGGGCAGTGTAAACCCTGTTGCGGGGCAGGCTCACTCCCCTTTTGGGATAGCCTAATTCAGGCGCGGATAGGGGTGCCTCGGATCGCGACTTACGACGGCGCATTCAAGCATGGGATACTGCAAACACACCAGACAGTAGGTCAGTGTCAACCGACCCAATATCTTTTTTCAGAAAAAAGGACCAACATCATGACGACAAAGAAAACCCTAGGCATCGCGATCGCTCTAACGCTGATCTCCAGCGCCGGCGTCGCCCATATAGAGCGCTCAGAGCCACTGCAATCCTTGCGCCAGTCTTACTTTGCACTGTTGGGCATGACACTCGGACCGATGGGCGACATGATCAAGGGCAAAATTGACTGGAACAGTGCGCGCTTCGCTGAGTGGGCAGGCGATCTCGACCACGTGGCGCGGTTCGGTGTTGAACGCGGCTTTTCCCCGGGTAGCGAGGAAGGGAGAACGCGCGCCAAGCCCGAAATCTGGCTCAACATGGACGACTTCCAAGGCAAGCTCGACAACTTCCGCGCGGCCGCAGCGAAATTGGCCGAAACTGCCGCGGGCGAAGATGCCGATGCCACACGCGAACAGTTCCTGGCGACCGCAGGCACCTGCAAAGCCTGCCACGATGAGTACAAGGCTGAAGACTACCTTTATTGAGTGCCGCGGCTATTGAGTGCTGAAGCTGTTGAGTGTCGCGGCGCTGCGATCGGCGCCCCGGGTCTGCAACCGCCGCTCTTGGGGTGAGGTGCCTGTTGCTGGCTCGGTCAGTAGTAACTCGGCGCTTCGGGCGCCTGGCTGACAACGCCCCACAACGCCAGCGCAACAACACCCAAGATCAGCACCGCCGGCCACACGGACCCAGGCGCCTCCGCGGCATGTTTATGCCCTGCGGATCCATACCACATGGCCTGAATCATCGGCTGCCGTTTTCGCCATTGATGCCAAGCAACCGCCAGCAAATGTAAAGCGATGACGGCCTGCAAGATCAGCCAGTTGGTCTCATGCCATTCAGTCAGGCGGCCGGATGCCGATCCCGCCCAATAAGCCAACGGACCCTCGAACAGCAAATCATCGCGACTGAACAATCCCGTCACAGCCTGAACAAAGAGCAACAACAGCATTGCCACGACTGAGAGGGCGCCCAGCGGGTTGTGTCCGACAAAATGCCCGCCTTCACGCATGTAGCGCAGGACTTGTGCCGGCGAGACCACAAAATTGATGAATCGAGCGTGCTGTCCGCCGACAAAACCCCAGATGATCCGCGCGGTCACCACGCAGAGCACGCTGTACCCCGTCCACTGGTGAACATCCATGTACCCCTGCTCACCGGTGAGCCACATAACCCCAACCGCAAGACTGAGATACCAGTGGCTCACGCGCACGGGGGCATCCCATACCGGATATTTCCCCCGCGATTGGGTCACTGCGCCATCAAATCCAACAACGCAGTGACGGAAGCCTCGACACCCATGGTGACCGAGGCGTCTGGCTCGATCTTAAAGAGTGGCGAGTGGTGGGACGGCACAGGCGCACCGCCGGCTTCCTCGCGCGCGAAGTCTGATGCCGGAGTACCGCCCACCGCAAAATACAGGCTGGGGATATAGGGATCGACAGTAAACACCGGGAAGTCCTCGGCACCCATGCCAAGCCGCTCACCCGCGAATAACACACCTTCGCCAAAGTGGTTATTCCAAAGCGCCATGATGCGCTCGGTAAGCGCCCGATCATTCAGCGTGGGCGGCACACTCTCATCTGACACCACCACCCGAGGCAACATGTCATCCGGTAGCCCCGCGACACGACCCATGTTTTCCGCCACCCTGCGAATACCATCAAGTAACAGCGCGCGATCCCCGGCAGATTCACTGCGCACCGTCAGCTGCAAATGCGCCGCGTCGGAGATAATGTTGTGCTTGGTACCACTGTGGAAAGCGCCCACAGTGATCACGCCGGGGCGTCGCGGAGGCAGCGTTCGGCTAACGACCGTTTGCAGGCCCATGACAATTTGGGATCCCAGCACGATGGGGTCAACGCCACGATGCGGCGAGGCGCCATGCGCGCCTACACCGGTGATATAGATATCAACCGTATCTGCACCCGAGTAAGGTGAATCCGTAGAGGCACCCAGTATCCCTGTGGGGACCGTTGAGGTGACGTGAAAGGCTAGCGCGTAATCGGGCTGCCCAAAGCGCTGCCAGAGGTTGTCAGCACGCATCGCCGCCGCACCCAGGACGCGCTCTTCAGCAGGTTGACCAATTAACATCAAGGTGCCCCGCCATTGATCTCGCTTCTCCGCCATGAGCTGCGCAGTGCCGACCAGGCTGGTGATATGGACGTCGTGGCCGCAGGCGTGCATAACGAAGACTTCGTTGCCGTTGGGATCCGTTTGTTTGGCACGCGATGCATAGCTCAGCCCGGATTTCTCCTCGACCGGCAGGCCGTCCATGTCGGCGCGAAACATCACCAAGGGACCGTCACCATTTTCGAGCAAGGCAACAATGCCCGTGCCACCAACGCCTCGATGCACCGTATAACCGAGGGCCTCAAGCTCATCGGCCAAGCGCGCGGCGGTTTTGTGCTCCATCGTCGACAGCTCGGGGTTTTGATGGAAGTACAGGAAAAGGTCCTTCAGCTTCGCGTCATAAACCGCGTCAACCTCCTCAGCCAATGACTGAGCCCAGGCATTAGGCCCCAGACTCAAGCTGATCAGCGTTAGCCAAAATAGGCCAAGATAACGGAACAGGTACATGGCGATCTCTCCAGTGACATCCGGGAGCAGATCATACCTCAGATGGCTGCGCTCTAACGGGCTCCAAGCGTTGCAGATCGAGCGTGGGCAGGTTAGTGTCCTCCGGCGCTGCGTGCAGGTAGCACCGCAGCACTGCTCAACGTTTTTACAGAGCGCGTTTGGAATAGCATTGGGTGAATAGCGAACACATCAAACATCGTTTTGGCAGCTACCATGTCGCGGTGCTGCATCAGGACAGCACTAGCCGAATTGCGAGCCTGTACAGCCAACACGACCGTCAATCCATCTGTCGCACTCTGGCGGTGACAACTTTCCGATCGCCGATGCGCGAGGAACTGCGTGTAGCGGACGCGCTGATCCGCGAAGGCCAGAGTATCGGCAGCACCCTGCTTGAGGCCGGCTTCCAACTGCAACGCAACGTGCTAACAGAAGCCTGCGCGGTAGCAGGTGAGCAATTCCATGCGCTCAGCGCCACCACTGTCGCCATCGGCACGCCCATTTATGTCCGTCTCTATCACCTCGACGTATTAGCGCTTGGCGACACGCCGGTCCCTTACGCGGTGATCGCCGAAGCGCATCATCCAGAACATGTGCCCCTCGGTGCGGGCATGAGCCGCTGTGAAGACCTGAACACGTCAACTTGGGAAGTCGAAGCCAGACAGACGCTGCTGGCGCTGCTGGCGGCAATGCGCTGACGCAATAAAGCAGGCAAACGGCCCGCTATCGCACCGCCATACTCAGGTCGAAGCCAATACCGCGCGCTGCACTGATCGCGCCACTCTGCTCAGCCGCCGGCCGCGATGCGACCCAGAGGTTCGCGCAGCGAGTGCCGGTGCGACAATAGGCCAGCACCTGTTGCTCGGGATCATCAAAGATTGCGGCGAGTCCCGGCAGATCCGGACCCGGAAAATCCATCGCGGTCACGGGGTATCGCACAAATTTGATACCAGCAGCTTCACAGGCAACCTCAATCTCTGCCATCCCAGCCTGATCGGGCGATTCTCCGTCCGGACGATTACAGACCACCGTAGTAAAACCCTGCGCGGCTAAACCGCTCACGTCGCTCGCGGTAATTTGCGCTGTTACGGCCAAAGTATCGGTCAATTGAAAAAGTGACATCACGGGGGCTCCCTACTCTAGTTGTGCCGTGGACCGTCGGCGTCGCGACTCGCGATGATCGAGAATCGCTAGCGCGCCAACCCAAATTCATCTCCGAGCACCGCCATCATACTCTCAAGCGGCCGTTCGGGGACCTCGATGGGGCGGCCAATAATGCGCTCGGCGACCGACAGATAGGTCTCCGACACCGTGTGCAGCATCGTCGCAGGCAAGGCATGTGACGTGGCAAATTGCTTACGCTCCTCGAAACGACGATGGTCGAGCAACAACTCCGGGTCATTCACGTGACGCAGCAGCGCCTGTCGAAACTCTTCCTTGCTGTTCTCAACAATATTGCCACCCCGGTAAGCAACGGCGTCCCAAATACGCGATGAATCGGGTGTGCCGACTTCATCCATATAGATCAGCGACTCGTTTCCCTCAGCATCTGCCGCATAACCAAACTCAAATTTGGTATCGACCAGCATCAAATCCAATGGGTTCAGGTGCTTGGCGATCAAGTCGACGCCCTGCTTTAACAATACTTCGTACTGGTCAACGTCGTCCCGAGAGCGAAAACCAAACTCCCGCCAATACTGTTCAAGCTGTTTTTTCGAGACATTCGTATCATCGGCTTCGGGAATGCCCTGAATGCCCTTCATAACGCCTTTGGTAGAGGGCGTGACCAAGGTCTCAGGCAAGCGCTGATCCCGGTACAGGTTGTCAGGCAGCGCCATACCACAAAACACGCGCTCTCCACGCTCATACGCGCGCCACATGGATCCGGTAATGAAACGGCGAGCTATCGCTTCAATCATGACGGGTTGCGCGCGCTGAACCACCCATACCAACGGATGAGGCACCTCTAGAATATGGCTGCGCGCTAAGCCTGCGCGCTGGAATTCTCCGAACCAGAATTGCGATATCGCATTCAGCGCGGCGCCCTTACCGGGCACGCCCTCCAGCCCGTCCTCGCCGTGCCAGATGCAATCAAAGGCAGAGATTCGGTCGCTGATAACCATCACCGCCAATTGCGCATTGGCGGCGACGTTATATCCGCGCGTCTCGACCAGACGCGTACTGTCCGCCGCACTTAACCAATAGACTGAGCGCACCTTGCCCGAATGCACCGGCGTGTCGGTCCTGATCGGCAAATTATCGTTAACGGCGAGAACCTCTGAACTCAACAGGTCTATCTCCAACTTGGCATACGCAGCAGTTTTGCCCAAAATGGCGCGCAATGTCACGGCCCGTGACATCAATTGGCACCCCGGGGACCCCTAACATGCTCTCAGCAGATCCGTTCCACTGTAAACGGCGGCTCTTATTTGTCCTAACACTCGCGCTAGTCTCGACGCCAGACATCCGGGCGCAGGAAGGCAGTGCTGAGACATCCCTCGAGACCGTGATCGTGACCGCATCGCGGAACGAGCAGCCGGGGGACGCCCTTCCCGCGGCTTGGACGTCTTTGGAAGCATCGATCATTGAGCGGATTGCGCCGCAGCACAGCAATCAACTATTCAATCGCGTTGCCGGAGCATGGGTGAGTCGGGGTAACGGGCAAGAATCATTGATTGCTCTGCGATCCCCCGTACTCACAGGGACCGGCAGTTGTGGTGCTTTCATGACCGCTCAAGACGGGATCAGCCTGCGCGCACCAGGATTTTGTAACGTCAATCAGTTATTTGATGCCAACCTGCTGCAAGCTGGCGCGCTCGAGGTGCTCAAAGGGCCCGCAGCCGTCGTTTTCGGATCCAATGCACAGCATGGGATCATCAACACGTTAACCCGTCGGGTCGACGCCACGCCCAACCAAGTACGTATCGAAGCGGGTTCGCGAGATTTCTACCGGCTCTCTGGCAGCGGCGCTTGGGACGGCATCGCACTGTCGGCTAACACCAGCCGTTACGGCGGATATCAGGACGCGTCCGGCTATAACCAGCAGAAAGCCACTTTGCGCATCGACCATCAAGGAAGCGTGTGGCGCCTCGACGGCGCCCTCGAAGGCAGCCTGCTTGATCAGGAAACGGCAGGCTATATTCAGGGGGACCAGGTCTATAGCGATGATGATGCCCGCGAAGAAAACCCCAACCCTGAGGCATACCGCGATGCTTGGTCAGCGCGAGGGCACCTGGGCTTTTCGCGAGGTCTCGGCGCCGACGCCGAACTGACCGTACGCCCCTATTGGCGCAGCAATAGCATGACCTTCCTGCAACATTACCTCCCGTGGCAGGCAACCGAATCCAATCGCCATCACAGCATCGGCCTGCAAGTATTGGTCAACAGTCGCGCCGGCCAGGTCACTTGGCTCGCGGGAGTCGATATTGACCATACGCGCGGCACGTTGCTCGAGACGCAGGCTGCCTTTTTCAGCCCCAATCAACCCGATGGCATCCACTATGACTACGAGGTCGATGCCGATACTGCGGCAGGATTCGGTCATCTGACATGGACTCTCTCAGACGACTGGCAATTAGATGCAGGGGTTCGCCTTGAGACCTCTCGCTACGACTATCGCAATCTAGCGTCCGAGGGTTCGGCTTGCGCACCGACCGCAAGCGCATGTCGTTTCTACCGACCGGCGAGCCGCGAAGACAGCTTTAGCGACTGGACCGGCAATTTGGCGCTCAGCCATCACCGGGAGCACTCTACAACCTATGCTCGAATCGCTCGCGGATTCAGGGTGCCGCAGACGGGTGAGTTGTACCGTTTGCAATCAGGCCAACGCGTTGCTGATATCGATTCCGAAACTGTCGATAGTCTGGAGCTGGGTACGCGAGGGCAACTCGCGCAAGTATCGTATGACCTCGCCGCCTATTGGATGAACAAGGACGACGTCATCTTTCAGGACCGCGATCGCTACAACGTCGCGGGCGCAAAGACTACGCATCGCGGTGTGGAGGCCACAATCAATTGGCAGCTCTCACCGACCTGGTCGTTGGCCGGTAGCGCCAGCTACGCGCGGCACCGCTATGACAGTGATATCCAACTTTTGGGCACACGCGGCAGTATCGCGGGTAACGATATCGACACGGCACCGAGACACTTCGGCTCGCTACAGCTACTTGCCGATTTATCTGACCAAGGTCTGCCGATCAGCGCTGAGTTGGAGTGGGTCTGGGTAGCCAAATATTTCGTCGACCCCAATAACGAGCACGAATATGAGGGACACGAACTGCTCAATCTTCGTGCTAGCTGGGACATGAACCCCTCGATCACGCTAACACTAGTAGCGACGAACCTGCTGGATAAGGGTTACGCAGAACGCGCCGATTTTGGCTTTGGCAACTACCGCTACTTTGTCGGCGAACCCCGAAGCGCCGTGCTCGGCCTTACTTGGGAGCTCTAGATACCGCGCCTCACGCGTAGGGGCGCAGTCCTACCGCCGAGCGCACTCGCTCAATGAGCGCCACACTCTTGGGCCGCAAGCGCGCAGCGCCTCGCTGCAAAATGGCTTCAACCTCCGCAGGATTGGCAATCAGCTGCTCGTAGGTATCGCGGGCGGGCGCGAGCTCGTCGTTAACACGCTCACTAAGTCGCTTTTTGGCCTCGCCCCATGCGATACCGTCGGCAAACGCCTGCCGCATCTCTGCTCTCTCCGCTTCATCCGCGAAGGCACACCAAATCTGGAATACGGTTGAGTCGTCAGGGTCTTTGGGCTCCCCTGGCTCAAGCAAGTTGGTTTTGATCTTATTAATGGATTTTTGCAATTGCTTGGGCGACTGGAACAGCGGGATGGTATTGCCGTAGCTCTTACTCATTTTGCGACCGTCTAGGCCCTGCAATACGGCCACGTGATCATCTACCACTGCCTCTGGCAGCGTGAAAATTTCGCCGTAGTGATGATTAAAGCGCTGCGCGATGTCCCTCGCCATCTCGACATGCTGGATCTGATCCCGCCCCACCGGTACCTGATGCGCGTTAAAAATCAGAATATCCGCGGCCATTAAGATGGGATACGAGAACAAACCCATCGTGACACCAAAGTCCGGATCCTCGCCGGACTCTTCATTCGCCTGCACCGCTGCCTTGTAGGCATGGGCCCGATTCATCAATCCCTTGGCGGCAGAGCAGCTCAGAATCCAACTGAGCTCGGCGATTTCCGGTATGTCGGACTGCCGGTAAAAAAAAGTGTGCTCGGGATCCAGACCCAAAGCCAACCAGGTAGCGGCGATCTCCCGACTCGATTGCGCAACCGCATCTGGATCCTGATTTTTGATCAAGGCATGAAAATCGGCGAGAAACAGATAGGCCTCAACATCGGCACTTCGCGACGCGGCGATCGCCGGCCGAATAGCGCCGACATAATTGCCAAGATGCGGAGTGCCGGTAGTGGTAATCCCTGTCAAAACCCGGACTGGGTCCATATTCACATGTCCTCGAGATCAGGCCACACGTTGATAAAACGCATGTAGCAAGGATATCAGTTGCGGCACATCCTTCGTGCACGCCAGCTCTCGTACCGAATGCATGGCGAGCGTCGGCACCCCAAGATCCGTGGTGGGAATTCCCGTTTCGGTCGCCGTGATGGGACCGATGGTGCTACCGCACGCCAGATCAGCGCGCATCACGAATGACTGCACGGCGACTTCGGCCCGCTCCGCCAGTAAACGCAGCCGCGCCGCGCCCTCACTGTTGGTCGCGTATCGCTGGTTGCGATTAATCTTGATCACAGGCCCGCCACCCAACAACGGGCTGTGCAGGTCGTCATGGCGATCGGCGTAATTGGGATGCACCGCGTGTGCATTATCCACCGACAACATCCAGGAAGCCGAGCGCAGACTCTGGTTGGCACGTGTGTCGGGTTCCAAGGCGGCGAGCGCATCCATCAACATCGGCCCTTGAGCGCCGACCGTGGAGGCACTGCCGACCTCCTCGTGATCCGTTGCCACCAGGGCGGACCACTCAGCAGTCTCTGCCTGCGTCAATGCACTGACACCGGCAAAGCAACTCAGCAAATTATCAAGGCGTGCGGAAGTGATAAAGGCGCTATCGATACCCACCAACCCGGGTTTTTGGGTGTCATACAGTGACAGTTCATAGTCCATCACCCGGGCCCCCTGCCATCGGGGGTCCTGATCCGCGAGCGCATCGGAAAGCCAGCGCTTAAAATCAAAGTGTTCGGCGTCACCCAGCATGACCAGCGGCACCACGTCCTTCTGTGCATTCACAGCGCGCTGATTGTTGGCGTCTCTATCAAGATGTATGGCGAGGCTGGGCACCACCGCCACCGCGCGCCCTGAGTCAAATAGCACGGTTTCTATGTCACCACTGGCGCCGAGAACGGCAATCCGACCCGCCATACCGAGATCGCGGTCAAACCAGGGGTTCAGTAGCGCGCCACCGTAGACGTCGACCGCAAGCTGAACGCAGCCGTCCCGGCCCTTTACTGGGTTGGGTTTGACCGACAGATTAGGGCTGTCGGTGTGCGCGCCGATCAATCTTAGCCCGTCACGCGGGGCGCCGGATCCGGCCCTGAGCGCGATCAGCGAACTGCCCTGACGGGTAATGAAGTAGCCCCTTCCGACCTCCATCGCCGCCGCGTCGAATTGCTCTACCTCCGTGAAGCCTGCCGCGCGAAGACGCTTTGCCATGGCCGCTACCGCGTGGAAGGGTGAAATAGCTTCACTTAAAAACGCGAGCAGTTCGTCTACTTGTGTCATGCTTCAGCCTCCGTTGAGCATCCAGCCCAGCAACAGCATTCCCAAAATCAACCTATAGACCACAAAGGGCATTAACCCCACGCGCTGCAACAGGTACATAAAACTTTTAATGGTCGCATAAGCAAACACCGCCGCGATCACAAAAGCGCCGAGAATGACCTCAGCACTGGCCGAGCCAGCGGGCGTCTCCCAGCTCAACAGCATGACCAGCAGCGCGCCAGCGATCACTGGCATACTGAGCAGAAAAGAAAATCGCGACGCCGCGGCGGGATGGTAACCCAGAAACAAGGCTGCGGTGATCGTGACTCCAGAGCGCGACGTCCCAGGAATCAGAGCAAAGACTTGTGCCATACCAATCAACAGGGCGTCCCGATAGCTCACTTTGTCGCGCGCAGCGCCCGCCCGGTTTGAGACCCGGTCGGCAATCCCCAGCAACACGCCGAATCCTAGGGTCGCGGCTGTGATTACGCCGATGCTGCGAGCCTCAGTAGCGATGACATCTTTGAGCACCAGGCCCGCCACGAGCACCGGCACGGTGGCAATCGTCAACGCCCAGAGCTCTGAACGGTGAGCACCCGCGCCCGGCGCCAGCGAGGCGATGAGCGACGCCAGCGTATGCCGAAAGTAAAACATGACGGCGCAAAGGGTTCCCGCATGAACGGCGACGTCAAAGAGGAGTCCTTGGTCTGGCCATCCCAATAGCTGAGCCGGCAAAATCAAATGCGCGGAACTGGATACCGGTAAAAACTCGGTGACCCCCTGAATCACCGCGAGCAACGCCATCTGCAACCACTCAGTCACGTCGACCCTGCTCAGCCAGCTTTTTCCAGCCGATGTCGCGTTGTACGTAACGCGGCGCAAGTGTATGCGCCGCTTGCAGTGACATCGGCAAATTTCCGTCTACAAACCGACGACTCATGACCGAGGCATCGGGGGTCAACGCGCCGTAGCGTCGCGTTGAAGACGGCATGGCTGCCGGAAAGCGCGGCAGATAATGCTCGCCCGAACCAATGATTACTGGGTCAGCCGCGCCTTCGGGAACCAAAAGATTTTCCGGAGCGACCACAAATACCTCTGTAAGCGGGCGGAACTGGTCCGCCTCCCAGCGTCCCCAGACCCCGTACAACTGATCCACCTGAGCATCGATGGTGGATAGCACCCAATCCCCCTCCTGAAGCAAGTCTTGATCAGCCGCGGAATACACCTGCGCCGACACCGAGCAAAACGCGTGCACGGGCAGATCCTGCGACCAAGCCAAGCCCTGAGCCACGCTCACCGCCACACGCAGCCCAGTAAAAGAGCCCGGGCCGACGCCGCAGGCAATCACATCTACAGCGTCTGCGAGCGACCGACCCTCCAGTACCTGCGACAACATGGCCAGAATATGGCGATTGTGGGCGCGGGCCAGCAGCTCATGACGCGCAGAGACACCGACGCCATCGGCCAGCGCCAACGTGCAAGCTTGCGTTGCAGTATCGAGTGCCAGAACACGCGGCATCAGTGGCATGCGCTATAGTCAATCAGAGAAAGGAAATGATCCCACAGAGGGGCTCAACTTTGAATGCGACACCCGGCGTCACCTTGGGTATTTTGGCGGGCGGTCAGGGCCGACGCTGGGGTGGCAGAGACAAGGGACTGATCTGCCACCGCGGCCGCCCACTGATCGCCCATCTATGTGATGCACGCGCCGCAATACTGACGGAAATACTGATTTGTTGCCGCGCAAATCCTTACCTCTATCAATACTACGGTGACAGGATCCTGTGTGAGTCCGTCGCTGACCAAGGGCCCTGCGCCGGTATCGTCGCGCTGCTCTCTGCCTGCGTGACCGACACGCTGTGCATCATACCGGTCGATTTGATTGGCGCACCGCAGGCGGTGGTGACCACGCTCACTGAAGACTGGACAGAAAACGATCGGGCGAGTGTATTGGTCGATGACAGCGGGCGTCACTCGCCTTGTCTAAGGCTGCATCGGGACACATTGCCAGACTGCATCGCTTACCTGTCGTCCGGGCGACGCAAAATCACCGGCTTGTTGGAGCGCGTCAACGCCCGTGTGATCAGCGTCCCGTCTGCTTGGCTCCTAGACGCCGATGAACCCCAATCGCTCTCGGATCAGCCACTGGACTGAAGGGACTGCAGGGCAAAAAAGAGGACATGGGCCGCTACGACGCCTGCGGTGAGGCGCTGGCGCATCTGGTGATACCAGTCGGGTAAAGTCTCGGCACCCTTCTCGTACCACGCGAGCGCAAGGTAGCCGGCCATCAAGGCAACGGCCGCCAACCAGGCCTGAGCACTGAGAACCGCTGCTACTGCAAATAGCACGACGCCGTTGCTGATAATCAATCGCGCAATCTGCGGGGAGTCCAACGACTGAACGCGCCCCCAGAGCGTTCCGCCCAGAAAACACAGGATGCCGAGAGAATAGATGACAAAGCCTTGTACGGAGACCGCCGCTGGCCAATCGTCCAGCGCCCAAATACCGAACAAGAAGCCGTAAAAAGGGAGCAGTCCCGCATAGCCCAGCGCCAGCATCAGTGTGCGGTTTTGCATCTTCAGACTCCAAAAAAAACCCCGGCCAAGGGGCCGGGGCAATCATTCGCCACCTGGGGGAAGATGGCTAAACCGGAGAGTCGATCATCCGGTTGCCAAAGTTACGCCGGCACGCCTTGGGCGGATCACTCGCTGAGGGAAAAAATTTTGGGGGGTGACGGTGTTGCTTGCCAGACTCGCACCCGCGCCGCTATTGGCTTATGCCAATGCCGTCTGACAGCAACCATCGCAAATAATAAATTGGTTTTCGACAGCCGTCGCGACTCTGGGTAGGGTATCTGGAGGAGCCATTTCCCGGGCTATGACACACCGGGACGCACGCCAAACCAGCGGCGGCGATCCGGTACATTGCATGTGTTGATCGGCAGCAGCCTCACGGGAGGCCGTGACCCACTTCTGATCGGCACTATGCCCTTTTCCCTTCACTCGGCACTGACCGGGTATGACCAATCATGCATTGGGAAACGCCTTTGGCCCCCGATGCCGCACGGCTCACGCCGTCAGATACAGGGAGATCCTATGAAAAGACTAAAGCGCAACCGCATCACGCGGGCATTCGAGAAAGGCTATCAACTCGGGCTCGCCGGCCGACCCCAAGAAAATTGCCCCTTTTTAACGGGTCTGGCCCGCGTCAAGTGGCTCGAGGGCTGGCGTGAGGGACGAAACGATTGGCGAGAAGGCCTCACAGACGCGCTAACGTGTTATAAATTGTCGGGTTTCTGACTGGCCATCCGCCCCGCAACCATCAATTGAGGGAGGCGTGAACGTTTAGGCCTTGAAATGGTCAGAGATGACGCTATTTCTGATACCGCTGTAAAAAAGGCCTTACCCGTGAATTATCAACTCCTTGCGAACCTGGAAGCCTGGCTGGGACAACAAATTGTTGGCCAGCAGGACCTGATCCATAAACTGATGCTGGCCCTCCTAGCCGACGGGCACCTGCTCGTCGAGGGAGCGCCGGGTCTGGCAAAGACCCGCGCCATTAAAGAGATGGCGGCGGGGATCGAGGGCAGCTTCCACCGCATCCAATTTACCCCCGATCTATTGCCGGGCGATATCACCGGCACCGACATTTTTCGCCCGCAAACGGGCGTCTTCGAATTTCAACAGGGCCCCATCTTCAACAACCTGGTGCTCGCCGACGAGATCAATCGCGCGCCCGCCAAAGTCCAATCGGCACTTCTTGAGGCGATGGCTGAGCGACAGGTCAGTATCGGCAGTCAAACGTACGCCCTACCTGATCTGTTTTTAGTGATGGCCACACAAAATCCCATAGAACAAGAGGGCACCTACCCACTGCCAGAGGCGCAGCTGGATCGTTTTCTCATGCACGTCCGCGTGTCCTACCCGGACCGAGACGCGGAACAAGCAATATTGCGGCTGGCGCGCAACGAGGCCAGTGGGGCCAAGACACAACCCGCAAGCACCGTCTCTCAAGCAGATATCTTTGCCGCGCGACAGGCGGTACTGAATATTCATATGGCACCCGCGGTTGAGGAATATGTCGTCCAGCTGATTATGGGGACACGCCATCCCGCGAACTACGACAGCGAGCTGGCCAACTGGTTGGAGTTTGGCGCGAGCCCGCGCGCTACCATTGCACTGGATCGCTGCGCACGCGCGAACGCCTGGATCGCCGGTCGCGATTATGTCAGTCCCGATGACGTTCAAGCGGTGGCATTGGATTGCCTCCGGCATCGCTTGATTGTGTCCTTTGAGGCCGAGGCGGCCGGCATTAATAGTGATCTGATTATTGAGCGATTAATCGAGCACATTCCCGTTGCCTGAGGTTGTCTCACAGAGAGCGCTAGCAGGGCCTCGAGGCGCTGCGGTCAGTGCCGACGGATTGATCGCCAGTCGTTTCGCTGCGCGCTTCGTCGACGTCACCGGCCAAACTCGCGCGCTCGCCAATCTCGCGGGCATGAAGCGTGCCCGCCAACGGGGTCGCGGCGTCGAATTTGACGAGGTTCGCGCCTATGCCGCGGGGGACGACGTGCGCGCTATTGACTGGCGAGTGACGGCACGCTCAGGCACACCTCACACCAAGCTCTTTCACGAGGATCGTGAGCAACCGATTCTGGTCGCCGTTGATCAACGGACTCCCATGAAGTTTGGCTCTGTGCGGTGCTTTAAATCCGTGATGGCAGCCCATACGGGCGCCATGGCATTGTGGTCTGCGCTGCATTCAGGTGAGCGTATCGGTGGCGTGGTTCTCGGAGATACAAAGCTCTCTGACACCCGACCCAAACGCAGCCAGCACGCAGTACTCAGTGTCATTGGCGATCTGGTGGCAGCGGGGGCGCCCACAGCGAGCGCAGTCGCACCCGAGCATTCGCTGGCGGATTTGCTGCAACAGCTAGAGCGAATCGCCAGACCCGGCACGCGCATTTTTCTCATCAGTGATTTTCACGACCTGTTTGACGACGAGACCAGCGCGCCACTGCGACGCCTCGCGCGCAAAACGCAATTGGTGGCGCTATGGGTCAGCGACCCCCTCGAGGCGGAGCTTCCCAGCGCGGGATTTTATGCCGTCACCGATGGGCGCACGCACTCCCAGCTCGATACCCACACGGCAGATACTCGAGCCGCCTACGCCCGCGATTATCAAAACCAGCGTGAACAGGCGACACGCAAACTACGTGAATTGCGAGTGCCATTGCTGTCAATACAAACGGACCAAGATCCGCTCAAGCGCCTGCTTACGGTATTTCCAAGCCGATGAACCCGGAAATGATGCTGGCTCAGCTCGCGCCGCTGAGAACACCTTCAGCCATTACGTGGTGGCCACCGGCACCCGGTTGGTGGCTCATCGCCATCGTGCTGGTAGTCGTTCTCACCCTCGTGCTTCGTCGATTATGGCGGCGCCGAATGCGTAATCACTATCGACGTATCGCACTGGCTGAATTGCAGCAAATGCGTGCCAGCGGCGCGAGTGTGGATGAGGTGAATTGGTTATTGAAGGCCACTGCGCTGAGGGGTTTCCCGCCTGCGGAGGTCGCTGCTTTGCACGGCCCGCAATGGCACACGTTTCTGGATAGAACGTGCAAGCACTTCCCACTGTCCGACGTGAGCGAGCTCAAGCAGCTCTATCAGGCCCGGGCGCCAGTGAGTAGCGACGCGTTGCTCAGTGCAGCAGAGCACTGGATTAAGCATCACGAGGTGTCGCGTGTTTGAGTGGCTCTGGCCCTGGGTCTTTGGACTCTCGCCTTTACCACTGCTGATTTACTACGTCAGTCGTGGCAACTCTCCGCAGCCCTCCGCGGTGCGAGCCCCGTTTGCGGCTCGTTGGCGCAACCTGTCGGGCTCGGGCGAAGGGAAACGCACAGGCCGCTGGCATTGGTGGCTGCTGTGGCTGTCCTGGATGATGTTGGTTACCGCCATCGCCAGGCCCCAATGGATTGGCGAACCGATTGAACTGCCCAATACCGGTCGCGATCTCATGCTTGGGCTAGATCTATCTGGCAGCATGCAAATCGAGGACATGCAAATCGGCAATCGATTGGTGCCGCGAATCACGGCGGTAAAGGCCATCGCAGCCGACTTTGCGCAACGTCGCCAAGGAGATCGTGTCGGCCTCATTTTGTTTGGCACGCGCGCCTATCTTCAGGCACCCCTCACTTTTGATCTGGATACCGTCACGCGATTCATAGAAGAAGCGCAATTGGGCTTCGCCGGCGAGGACACTGCAATTGGTGACGCCCTGGGCCTTGCCATAAAGCGACTGCGCGAGAGGCCCGCCGCATCGCGAATCTTAATTTTGCTCACCGACGGTCAAGACACGGCCAGCACTGTTGACCCAATGGAGGCCGCCGCGCTCGCGTCACAACTGGATGTCAAAATCTACACCATTGGTATCAGCCGGAATCTCGGTCGCGCGAGCACCGGACGCGCAGAGGTCGACGAGGCAATGCTGAATGCGGTCGCTGAGGCGACCGGCGGTCGGTATTTTAGAGCGACGTCACCCGCTGAGTTAGAAGCGGTGTATGCCCTACTCGACGAACTGGAACCCGTGGAGCAGGAGGCCAGCACTTTCAGGCCCAAGCGCGCGCTGAGTTGGATACCGTTGCTGACAGCGGTTGCGCTCGCCGGCGTGCTAGCGCTGCTAAGGAGTCGTTGGTTGACGCGGCTGTTCGCGAGGCCCGCACATGGTTGATGGCTTCCATTTGCTGCGCCCGGAGCTACTCTGGGGCTTGCTCGCCTGCCCAATTTTCGCGCTGGCGCTTTGGTATCGTCGTGTCAACCAAGGGGATTGGACGAGAGTGATTGATGCGGAACTGCTCCAGCACCTGATCCCTCAGGATACTCGGGAAGCCGAGCGAAATAGTGTCTGGCTCCCGGTCGTGCTTTCGGCAATGGTGATATTTGCCGCTGCCGGACCCAGCCTGCAAAAAGTCGAGCTACCCGTCATTAAGCGCGCCGATGCACTGGTAATTGTGCTCGATTTAAGCGCATCCATGCTGGCGGCAGATATTCAGCCCAGTCGCGTTCAGCGAGCGGGGCAAAAGATTTTAGATCTGCTCGATACACGCAAAGAGGGCGTCACTGGCTTGGTGGTTTTCGCGGGTGACGCTCACGTGGTCACGCCGTTGACCGACGACATTCGCACGATCGCCAACCTGATACCGGCGTTGTCTCCCACGATAATGCCATTACCCGGCGCCGACGCGACCAGCGCCATCGAGCTCGCCGCTGAGTTACTGATTACGGCTGGCGCGCAGGGCGGTCAGTTACTCCTGATGACCGACGGCCTGCCTAATTTTGACACTGGCAGAGCCCAAGCGGCGCTGGCTGACAGTGGCGCCCGTCTCGCGATGCTGGCCATCGGCACACCGTCAGGCGCGCCAATCCCGCTTCCCAATGGCGGCTTTCTCAAGGACGACAGCGGAGAAATAGTCATCCCCGTGCTCGATGAACGTGCACTTCAAACCATCGCGACCGAGCTAGAAGCTCCCTATCGTGAGATCAGTCTGGATGAAAGCGATATCGAGGCCCTCACCGAGGGGGACCTGTTGGCGTCGGAGGGCGAGCTTGACCTAGATCGCCAAACTGACGCCTGGCAGGATCAAGGTTACTGGCTCGCCGCTCTGGTGGCGCTGTTACTCCTCCCGGCATTTCGCAAAGGGGTCGTGGCATGTCTCGCACTGGTATTCACCCTTCAGGCTGCGCCGCCTGAGGCCGCCGAGTGGAGCGACTTATGGTTCACCCCCGACCAGCAAGCGGCCGATGCGTTGGCTGATGGCGATGCGCAAACAGCCGCCAGTAAATTCTCGCGCCCGGATTGGCGAGGAATTGCCGAGTATGAAGCGGGGCTTTATGACCAAGCCGCGGCAAGCTTTGCCAATACGCCGACAGCTGACACCCTCTACAATCGGGGCAACGCGCTCGCGCTGCAGGGCGACCTGAAAGGGGCGCTGGCAGCCTACGAGCAAAGCCTGGCTTTAGCGCCGGACGCCGAGGATGCGATCGCCAATCGGGACTTCATTCAGTCACTGCTTGACCAGGAATCGCAGAACCCCGAAGACCAGCAGGGTGATGAACAAAGCGAGGACGACGCGTCGGACGACAGTAGCGAGTCTCAAAGCGAGAGTCAGGATGGGTCCAACTCTTCCGATGAGCAAAGTAGTGAACAGCAAGATCAGAGTGGCGATCAAGAAGACTCATCCGGAGACCAACAGCCGCAAGATTCGCAGGAAGAACAGCAGAATCAGCAGGACCCCACCTCGACTGAGGAACAACGGCTGAGTGACGAGGCGCTGGAGGCAGCCACCCAAGAACAAATGGCGAAGTTTGACGAAGCACTCGAGGAGCAGCAGGCGCTGGAACAATGGTTGAGACGCGTACCGGATGATCCCGGTGGCTTGTTGCGCCGGAAGTTCCGCTATCAAAGTATGCAGAGATTGAGAGAAGGTGAAGAGCCTGATGAATCGATTCGCTGGTAAAGGCGGTTTTCTCCAGTGCATCGCACTGCTGGCATTTTTCTGGACGAGCCTTTCGTGGGCGGAGCTGTCCGCCACCGTGGATCGCCGCGAAATAGCGCTCGGGGAGACTCTGCGACTCACATTGCTAGGTGACGCGGGAGAGCAACCGAATGAAATCGATCTCACACCGCTCAATCGAGACTGGGAAATCCTGTCACGCTCAAGCGCTACCAATGCGCGCTTTATCAATGGTCAGAATCAAGTCACCCGAACACTCGAAATGGAACTCGCGCCACTCAGAGAGGGGACGCTCAGCATTCCCTCGTTATCGGCGGGCGGGCGCAGCACGACGCCACTGTCTATTCGGGTAGATCCAGAGCCGGTGATTGCGCCGGGCGATGCACTGGTGCTTTTCGAGGCAAGTGTGGATCAAGCAAGCGTCTACGTGCAGGCCGAACTGCTTCTCACAATAACGCTGCAACAAGCCATCAACCTCGACGGCGGCGAAATCTCCGCGTTTGATGTAGCTGATGCCGTACTCGAACCGCTTGAGCGACGCTCTTTTCAGCGACGCGTCGGCAACAGAACCTGGCTGGTCACAGAGCTTCGCTACGCGGTGTATCCGCAGAAAAGCGGGCCACTGATCATTCCAGCCATCGGTTTTACCGCGCGAGAAGTGCAGCCGGGACGCTCGTTACTCGGCGCGCGACTGGGACGAAGACTGCGCCTCGCTTCCGAGCCGCTGGAGGTCACAGTCAACAGTGTACCGGCGAGTTTTCCTGGCGACGTCTGGCTGCCAGCGCGCAATCTGGTGTTGGACGAGACCTGGTCGCTGGAACCCGACGCGCTCGACATCGGCGACTCAACGACCCGGACACTGACGCTCGTCGCCGACGGCCTTCAGGGTAGCCAGCTACCGCCATTAAGTAGCGTTCAAGGTACGGTTGATATTCCCGAATTACGCTTTTACCCGGATCAGGAGTCTATTGACCAGACCGAACTGGATCGAGGGCTGCAGGGTCAACGCATTCAAAGTGAAGCTCTGGTGGCCCGAGCCGGCGGCAGCTGGACACTCCCCGAAATTCGCGTGCCCTGGTGGAATACAGAAACCGACCGCCTGGAATATGCCGTCCTGCCAGCGCGCCCCGTTAACGTCAAAGCCGTCGCGTCACTGGATATAACGGCGCCCACCGGCAACCTCTCGAGTGACACCACCGATCTGGCCGGTAGCGCACCCCCGTGGCTGTGGTGGGTTGCGGGTGCCGGCTGGGCAACCGCATTGCTACTGGGCTTACTACTGTGGTCATCGCGACGAGGCTATCGATCCACCCAACCATCTGCGGGACCTGCTGTGGACAGCGACAGTGTGCGACAAGTGCTCGTCAAGATAAGGCGCGCAATCTCTGCCCAAGAGACACACGAACTCAGGCGCGCACTCCTGCACTGGGCTACGCTACATCACGGCAAAACTTTCTCTTCACTCTCGGCGCTGGCCAAACACAGCAGCCCGGAGTTATCGATGCTCTTGAGTGATATCGATCGCAGCCTTTACGGCACCGGGTCGCCCGCTGTCGCAGGTGACACGCTGCTTGAGGCATTACGACAAGAACCCTCACCGGCCGCGGATCGCTCGCGCACCCAGGCGACGCTGGCACTCTACCCCGCCACCTGACACGGTCTGACCCCAAAAGTCCCGGCGGCGCTGCATGCCAACCGCCGCGCTTGCGTCATGCGCAGAGTCAAAGGGATCCTCAGCCAGGTAGTGAGGTCTGTGTTCGTCCGCTGCGTAGCTAGTCAGCGAGGGAGCGGCTCACCACTTCAAAGACATCCTTGGGTAGCCCCTTAATGGCTGCAATGCGCTCGAGCTGATCACGCATCGCTTGGTGCCCTGAAGCATAGCGACGCCAGCGTGTCAGAGGTGTCAGCATGCGCGCCGCAATTTGTGGGTTGGATTGCTGAATGCGCTCGATCACATCGCCTAACAGAGCGTAACCCTGGCCGTCAGGACGATGAAATGCCAATGGATTAGCGGAGGCAAACGCGCCGACCAACGCGCGCAACTTGTTTGGATTGCGCCAATCAAACGCCGAATGCGCTAATAAATCGCGTACGGTCTCTACACACTGTTCATCGGGACGTGTTGCTTGCACGGTGAACCACTGATTAACCACCAACGATTCGTGCTTCCAGCGATCATAAAAATCTGCCACGACCTGCTCGCGTCGTGAGGCGGTGTCGAACTGCACAATCCAGCGCAGTGCTGCCAATCGATCCGTGAGGTTATCCGCCCGCTCCAATAATTGATGAGCCACAGTCAGATCTTCGGGATGCGCGGCAAATAAAAAGTCCTGCGCGACGTGACGGAGGGATCGCTGGCCCATCTGATCCGCAGTGGGCGAATATGTCGCAGTGTCCGGATACTGCGAGCCCACTGCCCGCCAGTGTGCCTCGAGCCCAGATCCCATTGCGCGCTTGATGATATGGCGGCGCCGATGTATCGCGGCCACGTCCACCAAGCCGCGCTGTGCGGCTCGATCCGCCAAATAATCTTCATTGGGCAGCGACAGCGTCAGCGCTTTCATCGCAGCATCCATTGCGCCCGATAGGACGCGCTCCGCGGCCTCGAGCAGACCCGTCTCCACGACGGGAGCGCCACTTTCTTCAGTTGACTCTATCGCTCGTGCAAGCAGTGTCTGAGCGGCATCCCAAGCAACAAAGGCGTCGTCGTCACCGCCCATCAGCGTCAACAGCTCCGCATCAGATTGCTCTGAGACGATGCGAACCGGCGCCGAGAAACCTCGCAGCAGCGACACGACGGGCTCTGCGGGTACCCCCTCGAAAGTGAAGGTTTGCTCTGCCTCCGTCAGTTCGAGCACGCGGGTCGTGCCGTTATCCAGAGGCAGTGGCGCGCCGTCTACCAACAATCCCATCGCGACCGGTATCACGAGCGGAGGTTTGTCGGATTGCCCAGGTGTGGGTGGATTGTGCTGGCGCAGGGTGAGCTGATATCGCTGTGCCTCGGCGTCATAGCAACCCGCCACCTGCAACACCGGTGTCCCTGCCTGCTCGTACCAACGCCGGAACTGATGAAGATCGCGACCTGCGGCCTCCTGCATGCAATCCACAAAATCATCGCAGGTGACCGCCTGACCATCGAAGCGCTCAAAATAGATGCGCGCACCGGCAATAAAAGTCTCCGCACCAAGCAGGGTGTGTAGCATGCGCACGACTTCTGCACCCTTCTCATAGACGGTAAGCGTGTAGAAATTAGATATATCGATGAAAGCGTCGGGACGGACCGGATGCGCCATCGGGCCCGCATCCTCGGCAAATTGATGTGTTCGCAGGAATATGACGTCCTCGACACGTTTCACTCCGCGGGAGTTCAAGTCTGCCGAGAATTCCGAGTCACGGAAAACGGTAAACCCTTCCTTTAGAGTTAACTGAAACCAGTCCCGGCAGGTGACGCGGTTCCCTGAATAATTGTGGAAATATTCGTGCGCCACGACTCCTTCCACGCGCTGGAAGCCGGGGTCGGTCGTGATATCCGGGTGCGCCAGCACACAGGAGGTGTTAAAAACGTTGAGACTCTTGTTCTCCATTGCACCCATGTTGAAGTCGTCAACCGCGACGATGTTATAAAGGTCGAGGTCGTACTCAAGGCCATACACCTGCTCATCCCACTTCATGGCGTTCTTGAGTGATGTCATCGCGTAATCACAGTAAGCGAGATCCTTCTCCTCGACCCAGATACGCAAATCCACCTGCTTGCCTGAACAGGTCGTGAACACGTCAGACACCCGCTTAAGATCGCCTGCGACCATGGCGAACAAGTGGGCAGGCTTTGGGAACGGGTCGTGCCAAACCGCCCGGTGCCGACCCTCAGCAAGTGATGCTTCAGAGACCAGATTGCCGTTACTCAATAACACCGGGCACTGTCGAGCGTCTGCTTCCAAGGCCACTGTGTAGACCGCAAGAATATCGGGACGATCAGGGTAGTAGGTAATCTTGCGGAAACCCTCCGCCTCGCACTGCGTGCAATAGGCGCTTTGCGAGCGATAAAACCCTTCAAGAGACGTATTTTCCTCCGGGCAAATGTGCACGCAGGTCCTCAGTTCAAAGTGATCGGGAACGCCGGGAATCAGCAGTTGCGTCGCGGAGACTTCGTATTGCGAAGCCTCAATTCGCTGGCCATCAATCTCCACCCACTGCAAATCGAGTTGTTCACCATCGAGATGAAGTGTCCCCTGCCCCGCTGACCGCCGCTCAATCGCAAGCGTCGCAATGACCTCAGTTCGGCCATCAAAAATCTTGACCTCGAGATTGACAGTGCTCACGCCGAACTCGGGTGGCTGATAATCAGCGCGATAAATCGTCCCTGGTATTCCCTCTCGTAATGCCATTACGCTGTCACCCTAATTTCCACTTCATAACCACCAAATTTTCTGATGTTGAGCACGCCGGTATCGAACATCAGGTACTGGCCTTTGATGCCCATGAGCGTGCCCTCCACCACCGCCTGTTTATCGAAGTTATGTGCTTTGACCTTATCCGGCCAAGTCAGGACCGGGTAGTCAATGTGGGTTTCCGGTGCGTCCACCAACAACTCGAAAGCACCTTCCCCATGCTGCAATTGCAGGTCCGCGATCTCCCGCTCACAACTCGCCATCAAACGTAGCCTGATCTGCTCCAGATCCTGCGCCACACCATTTCCCTTCAGCATGGCTTGCCACGCGGTGCGATCACCCACTTCCCTCGCGCACAGCACCTCGAGCAGACCCGATTGGTGGCGAGTTTGCACACGCGCAATCGGTTTTGCCTGCGTCGCGCCTTGGTCAATCCAGCGAGTCGGCAGTTGCGTTTCTCGGGTAATACCGACTTTGACGCTGGACGTGTTTGACAGATAAACGATATGGGGGACTTGGCAATGTGAGAGCGCCCACTCGGGTTCTCGACACGTGCCCGCAGCGAAATGACATTTTTCCGGGCTGACGATACAGCTGTCACAGGCTGCCAACTTGCGAAAACACGGGTAGCAGTAGCCCTGATTGAAACTTTTTTTGGTCACGCGATCACATTCCACGCAGCGAATCTGACCCGTGTGAGTAAGGCTCAGCGACTGCCCCAAATAGTCATTCACGTGCAAAGCATCAGCGTCGGGAAACAAGGTGTAGCCCACCGTTTTATCCAGAGCGGCTTGCATTTTTCGCAAATAACCCTGCCAGTTACTCATCCTCAGGCTCCTCCCAGCGAAGCGGCGCGGTTTCGTCGCGCGACGCTACGGCTTTGCTCCCCTTGTCGATATATCCCACCCGCTCCTCGGGTGGCAAATGAATCTCACCCCACGTAATCACTGCCTGCATGGCGTGCTGGCGCTGCGCATCTGTCAGCGCCTGGCCATCGGGCCAACGCCCCGTTGCGAGGGATTCAACCAACCGGTCATAGACCGCGCGGTCCATCTGACGCACTGACTGCTGATAGTCCATATCCACACTAGCGACTTCTGAAGAGCCCCGGCACGGCACTGATAATCACACCGAGTATCAGACCGATCACCAGCCCACCCACATGTGCCCCGTTCGCGATTGCCCCGGCGCCAATAAATTCCATGCTGCCGGACATGCCGACGAGCAGCCATATCAGCATAAAGGCAAATACAGCCATCGGCGGCGCCACGATCCACCCCGGCCGTTTCCACTGAGCCGTCATAATGAAACCCAGAAGCGCATAGACAACCCCCGACATGCCGCCAAAGATCGCAGGCCCCCCCCACAAATACTGGCAGTAGTTACTCACCATGCTGGTCACCAGATAAAGCCCGATTAAATTCAGAGACCCCAAGCGATGCTCGATGCGCTGGCCGAATTCCCACAGCCATAGGCAGTTGAAAACCACATGCAGCCAACCAAAATGGATCAGGGTCGGCGTGACCAGTCGCCACCAGTCGCCGCCGAGTTCCCCGAAGGCGACATAGCCCCCTGCGGCGCGAAACGGCACAAAGTTAAAGAGCTCCAGCAGACCCACCCAATGAAATGGATAGAACAACAAGAAGCAAACGCTGGTCACCGCGACGAGCAGAAAGGTCGCGGGCGCGCGCTGGATAGCCGGAGGCGCGCTATTTAACCAGCGCATCTGACCAGCGAAGCTTGTCCCGGCAACTGGCGTAAAAGCTGTACCCTGGAGGATGCAGCAAGGTGAGCTCTCTCGATTTTTTCCGGATCCGCACCGAGTCTCCGGGTAGCGCCGTGATCGAGATCTGTCCGTCACAGGTAATGGGCGGATGAATATCGTTACGCGATACCACATCAATACGGATCTCACTATGGCCACTGACCACGATCGGCCTGCTGGTCAGCGAGTGAGGAAACATGGGGACGAGCACCAAGGCGTCTAACCCAGGGTACATGATCGGGCCGCCGGCCGAGAGGCTATAAGCGGTAGAGCCAGTGGGAGTGGCGACCAGCAGGCCATCTGCATTCAGCCGGTAAACGAACTCTCCATCAATACTGAGTTCGAACTCCACCATTTGCGCGGAAGCACCCGAATTTACCACGATGTCATTGAGCGCCTCGCCGCGCCCGATCACCTGCTCTCCCCGCCAGACCTCTGCGTCCAGCAAGAATCGACGATCGCTGATGTAGTTGCCATCGAGTACCGCGCTCACCTGCTCAATCAATTCATCAGGGCTAACGTCGGTGAGGAAACCCAGTCGACCGCGATTGATGCCGATGACCGGCGTGTCGTGCTTCACCAACGTTCTCGCCGCGCTCAGCAAGCTGCCGTCACCGCCGATCACAATGGCGAGATCCACCATCGCACCAATCTGGTCTCGGGACTCCATCGCACGCTTCTCAAAATGAGCCAGCGTCGCCAGTCGGTCCTCGATCGTGACCTGCAACCCGCGATCATCCAGCAGATTCAGTAGGCCGGAAACGATTTCCTCTACCCCGGGGTGCTCTCTTCGCCCCAGTAAGCCCACATGCGCAAAGCTCATTATCATACGTTTTGGGAAGCGGTCAGTTGACTCATGAGCTCGCCTCCCCCCTCCTGTCTATCCAGTCTCAATAAGGCGCGACGAACATCATGCGCCACTTCAAAATCGTCCAGTTGCTGCATCGCCGTGCGACGCGCCGCATCTGCGTGCAACTGCCATGCCGGTTCATCATGCATGAGTTGATGCACTGTCATGGCCATTTGTTCTGCACCTGATGTCGCCACGACACCGTCACCCAATCGCGAATGTGCTCGCGCCAATCCCGCATGAGTGGTCACTACCGGCAACCCGAGCGCCATTGCGTTCACCAACTTGGTATCAACATGCTGCTCATACTGAAGCGGCTCTATCACCGCGCGGCAGCCCAAATGCTGTAAGTGCTGCCGCCCACCACTGTGAAGATAAACGTTATTGTTGGCCGCCACCAGTTCCCGCAG
>Ga0181578_10000803_pt1 | contig 30378 bp, 27 predicted proteins | sample 071ome_21_FD_148659 | JGI IMG/M metagenome (GOLD analysis project Ga0181578, IMG submission 148659) | Coastal salt marsh microbial communities from the Groves Creek Marsh, Skidaway Island, Georgia - 071401CT metaG (spades assembly) | ecosystem: Environmental > Aquatic > Marine > Intertidal zone... | reverse complement strand
ACGATCATCCGATCACCGATCTCGGGACAGCGCGTTGCGATCGAATGGAACACATTGTCGCCGTAGACCAGGTGTTCGTAGATCTCGTCCGCAATCACCCAGATGCCGTGCTCAGCCGCCCAGAGCCCGATCGCACGGATCTCCTCCTCGGGGTAGATGGCGCCCGTCGGGTTCGACGGTGACACGAACACGAGCGCCTTGGTGTTGGGCGTGCGTGCGGCCTCGAGTTGCTCGATCGTGACCCGGAAGCCTCCTTCGGCAGTGGTGATCAGCGGCACGGTGACGCCACCGGCCAGCGCGATCGGCTCCGGATAGGTCGTCCAGTACGGGGTCGGGAGGAGCACTTCTTCACCCGGATTGAGCAGAGCTTCGAAGCAGTTGTAGACCGCATGCTTCCCACCATTCGTGACCAGGACCTGCGATGGCTCGACGGCATAGCCGCTGTCACGCATCGTCTTGGCTGCAATCGCTTCTTTCAACTCGGGCAGACCGCCAACTGCGCTGTACTTGTGCATCGCAGGGTCGGAACACGCCGCGATAGCGGCGTCGACGATGTGCTGCGGTGTGGCGAAGTCCGGCTCGCCCGCCCCGAAGCCGATGACGTTCTCACCAGCCGCCTTCATGGCCTTGGCCTTGTTGGAGACGGCAAGGGTGGCCGACGGGGCGATGGCGCCGACGCGGCGCGAGATCCGATCGAGACTCATGCGATCAGGCTACTGAGCCGCCGCCGCGGATTTCGCTGCAAATACGCGCCGTTTTGTCGCCACAGCTGACACGCTGAGAGACCGTGAGCACGCCTGACATCGTCATCCCCGCCGACCTCCTGCCCGAAGATGGCCGATTCGGCTCCGGCCCCACCAAGGTTCGTCCCGAGACACTCGAAGCGTTGGCCCGTCGAGCCACCGACTACATGGGCACGTCGCACCGTCAAATGCCGGTCAAGCTGATGGTCGCCGAACTGCGCAACGGCATCGCCGAGTTGCTCCGCGCCCCCGACGGCTACGAGATCGTGTGCGGCAACGGAGGTTCCACCGGCTTCTGGGATGCTGCCGTGTTCTCGCTCATCGAGCACAGATCGCATCACCTGTCGTTCGGCGAGTTCGGGAGCAAGTTCGGCACGGCCGTTTCGATGGCACCCCACCTCGATGCCCCGTCGGTGGCGGAATCGGCCATGGGGACGCACCCACCGCTCGAATCGGTCGATGGGGTCGACGCCATCTGCTACACGCACAACGAAACGTCGACGGGCGTGATGCTCGACCCGGTTCGGGTGAGCACGGGGGACCAGTTGATGCTGGTCGACGCCACGTCGGGGGCGGGTGGCCTGATGTTCGATGCCGAGGCGACCGACGTCTACTACTTCGCGCCCCAAAAGGCGCTGGCCGGCGACGGGGGCCTTTGGATCGCCATGGTCTCTCCTGCGGCCGTCGAACGCATCGAGCGCATCGCCGCCTCGGGGCGTTACATCCCACCGTCACTCGATCTGAAGACCGCGCTCGACAACTCCCGCAAGGACCAGACGTACAACACTCCGGCGCTCGCCACCGTCTTCCTCACCGCGCAGACGGTCAACTGGTTCAACGAGAACGGGGGCCTGTCGTGGTCGGCCGGACGATCCGCCACATCGGCTGAGATTCTCTACGGCTGGGCCGACCGCTCGGATGCTGCCGAACCGTTCGTGCAGGTCGAAACGCAACGCTCCAAGGTCGTGGCCACCATCGACTTCGATGCGTCGATCGATGCCGACGTGTTGGACGACGTGCTGCGTGCAAACGGCATCGTCGACGTGAACGGGTACCGCAAACTCGGTCGAAACCAGCTTCGAATCGGCATGTTCCCAGCGATCGACCCAGCCGACACACAGGCACTCACTGCCTGCCTCGACTACTGCATCGACCGGCTCGGCTGAGCCGCCACTGCAGCCACACTGCCGATCGCAGTGGTCAGGGCGTGATACCGATGCGCGCTACCGGCTCCGCAGCGGCGCTGCGACGCCGAGCCGACGCAGCCAGTCCGGCCAGCACCTTGTTGCGAAGGTCACGGGGATCGATCAGATCGTCGAAACTCAACCCGTTGGCCGATCGGTAACTCGACTCGTTCTCAGCTGCGTGAAGATCGGCTCGGGTCTGACCGTCAGCCCCCATTGCGTTCGCAGCACCCGACGAACCCATCGCACCCAGGGTGGCACCAGGAAAGCCAAGGCTGAGAGTTTGCTCGTCGAACGGATTCATCGCCATCACGCTGGATCCGAAGCCGTAGGCCTTTCGGAGCGTCACATGAATCTTGACCGTCCGGGCCCTCGTCTGCGCGGCGAACATCCTGGCGCCAGCTCGCAACACCCCGGCTCGCTCGGCGATCCGCCCTGCCAGCACACCGGGAGTGTCGGCCAGGAACACAAGTGGCAGGTGGAAGCTGTCGCACACCTGGATGAAATGCGCGGCCTTGTCGGCGGCATCAGCATCGATCGAACCCGCAAGCACCGCTGGCTGGTTCGCCACGATCCCGACGGCATCGCCACCGATGCGGCCGAGCGCACAGATGATCGACGGGCCGAAATCCGGCTGGACCTGGAAGAAGCCTCCACCATCGACCAACTGAGACAGGGCCAGGCGCATGTCGTACGACGCCTGTGCATCCCGGGGAACGATCGACAGAAGATCGTCGAGCGAACGAGGACCGAGATCACCGGTGTCGACCCACGGTGGGCGCTCCCATGCCGACGACCCGAAGAACGACAGATAGGTCCGGATGTCGCGGAGCAGCGACTCGTCGTCGGCACACACGTTGTGAATCACCCCGCTCGCAATCGCCACGCCGGGACCACCGAGCTCACCCTTGGAGACGTCCTCCCCGAGCGCCGCCTTCACCACCGGGGGACCCGCGGTGAAGATCGCACCGTCAGGTGTCATCAACGAGAAGTCGCACAGCGGAGCCGTGATCGCACCATGTCCGGCCGATGCGCCCATCACACCCGTGATCATCGGGACCAACCCCGAGAGACTGCCCTGCGCACCGAGGTCGCCGGGCCCGCTGCCACCCGGATCACCCGGCATCGGTGGCCGATGGCCAGCGCCTTCGAGCAACATCACCAGCGGCACTCGTTCACGCCGAGCGACATCGGCGAGGCGCCAACGCTTGCGTGACGCCGCCGGGCCGATCGAGCCACCGAGCGTGGTGAAGTCCTCCGCCCCGACAGCGACAGGACGGCCATCGATCATCCCGATCCCGGCGACGAGGGCATCGGCGGGTGCAGCCCCGGACAGCGCCCCGATTTCGGTGAACGACCGCTCATCGACCAAGCCGGCAATCCGCTGCCGGGCATCGAGACGACCTGCGGCATGTCGTGTTGCCACCTTCTCGGCACCGCCCATCTTGTGCGCCTCGGCTCGCCGCACGGCGAGGTCGTCGAGGGTTGCGTCCCAATCGGTCGGATCGGCCATGGCCGCCGACGATAGAGCGGGTCTCGGATCCGTGCGAGAAGGGCGTCGTCGAGGCTGCACCGCAGGTTGTCTCGACCCCTTCGCCCAGCGTGCTGTTCAGTTCCAGTACAGCGACCGCTCGATCACCGACGCCATGGTCTCTGCAAGCTCGCTCGACGGCACGCCCCACGCCTCGAACCCGGGCTGATGCGCACTCACATGGGCGAGCATGGTGGTCAGTACCGAGGCGATCGCTCCCGGAGACGATTCCGGAGGAATCTCCCCGGTTGCGCGGGCCTCGTGGGCGAGGTCCTGGAGTGCGAGGAACACGCCGTTGAAGAGCCGGGTACGGAGTTGACGGAAGCGATCGTCGCCCTCCAGCGCGGCAAGGTCACAGACCCGGAGCAGATTGCCATGCTCCTGGAAGAAGGCCATGAACCCGTGGGCCAGTCCCTTGGCGGCCGCATCCCCCTCCCACGACGCTTCGGTGACGAGCGTGCGGAGCCGATGACCGCCGGAGTCGGTGAGCTCGTCGAGCAACGACAACACCGCCGACTCGATATCGGGAAAGTATTGGTAGAACGTGGCCGGACTCGTCTCGGCCCGCCGTGACACATCGACCACGGTGAGGTCGCGATACCGACCTTCGGCCACCGCAGCGCTCGTGGCATCGAGCAACCGTTGCCTGGTCGCCTGCCCACGGCGGCCCGCGACACGGCCATCGGCGGCGCGGGCCTTTCCGCTTCCGAGAGTCCGAGGATCACTCATGGCGACGGACCCTAGGCGAACTCCTCGCGCAGCGCGGGTCCATGCGCATCGAGCGGCGCCGCTCGACGTCTCGACATCCGAGCACTCGGCGGCGACACGGCGACCACCCCCTCGGGAGCGACCACATGCCAGCCTCGGTCCGGTGTAGCGCGGACCGGAGCAGTCACACTCGGTTGCCGGGCCCAGGCCGCAACCTGTGACAGCGGCGTCTCGACCATGGCGGCTCGATCAGCAGCGAGAAGCTCCGCACCGAGCGCACCGGCCACGAGGCCGGTCAACGGGTCGGCGACGGCATCGGCGACGAACAGCGGGCCATCCGGTTCCTCGACCCAGATCCCGCCGGCAACCGCTGCATCGTCACCGAACCCCACCCGCTCCGGTGCCTCCACTCGTCCGTGGCCGGTGATCGACAACCATGACGTTGCGGCGTCGGTGACCACCTGCGCCGGCTCGATGCCGATCTGCTCCATCGCTCGCGGCCGCGATCCCTCGATCACAAGGTCGGCAGCACCGATCATCCGTTGCAGGAGACGCACGTCAGCCCGATCGCGCAGGTCGAGAGCAAGCATCTCCTTCCCGCTGTTCATCAGATCGAAGAACGGCGCAGGCCCGAGCCGCGCCCCGTCAGGACGGTTCCGGCCCTCGATCTTGATCACCCGCGCGCCGGCAGCGGCGAGAATCGATCCGGCGAGCGGGCCCGCCCACAGCGACGTGAGGTCGATGACGAGTGGCCGAACGTTCACCGAACGGGCCGGGCCACGAAGCAGCACCCGATCGGGCCCGTCCACACGACGCCGCTCGTCGGGCCGGGCGATCGCCACTCCCAACAACCGGCCCCGATCGACAAGGTCGGCCGCCGAACGCAACGCAATGCGTTCGCTCACCCCGCACCAGTCCTGGGGATCGATATCTGCCTCGAGCAGTGCCGGCAGGGCGGCGATGTCGTCGTGTCTCGGCAGGTTGAGAACAATCCATCCATCGGCGGCCCGCTCGAACCGCGCAGCACCGCCAACCGACACCGATCCCCGCCGTTCCATGCCGGCAAGCGCGGCGCGCTCGCCGAGAAGGGCGGGTCCATCGAGGTGCACAACCGTCCCGAATCGACCTGTCAAGGTCGCCACCGACTGTGCCGCCGACACAGCCATGTTGACGACACCGGCCGGTGCAACCAACGGTGGCCCGTCGGGTCGTCCGGTGAGCGCCATGGCACCACTTGCGGCCCAGAGTGCGACATCGGAGTCCGCCATGGCCGCACCGTAGCGACTCTGCGTCGATGTCGACTTTCACGGCCGGGCTGCGGAAGGCAAACTGGCATATTCCGCTGCCGCGGAAGCGAACGCGAATCCATGGGGGAACAACGATGGTCGATTTGAAGGCGGGGGCCCGCTTCCAGAGCACGGTGTGCAGTACGGAGGTGATCGTGGTGAAGGGCGCTGGTGAGGTCGACCTGACGTGCGGCGGCGCTGCGATGGTTGCAGCCGGCACCGGTTCGATCGATGGTGCTCCAGCCGATGGCGCGGCGGACGGAACACAGCTCGGAAAGCGTTACAGCAACGAAGCCGGCACCATCGAGATCCTGGCAACGAAGGCGGGCGACGGATCCCTTGCCGCAGACGGCGAGGCTCTGGTGATCGCCCAAGCCAAGACCCTTCCTGCCTCCGACTGATCGCACGCCGGGGAGCCCGTCATGAACCTGATGATGCTTCTCGAGATGGCGGCTTCCGGTCTCGGCGAGCGGACCGCGGTCGGATCGAAGACGACCGGTCTCACCTACGCCGAACTCTTCGACAGTGCACAGGCAGCAGCGCGCCGCTATCGCAACAGCGGCGTCGAGGCGGCTGTGCTCTGCGACGAGTCGAGTCACGCCGTACCGATCATGTTGTTCGGCTCGGCGTGGGCCGGCGTGCCGTACGTCCCGCTCAATTACCGCCTTCCGTCCGAGGACCTGCTCACCTTGGCCAGCCGAGTCGGAAGTGCCGTCGCCGTCACCGACGAGACCAACCTCGACCGCCTTGCCTCGATCGACGCCGTGACGACGGTGCAACAGGGCGACTTTCTTGCCGACCCAGCCGGTGGTCACGACATCGGCGCCGAGCCGGGCGACTGGAACATGGACCCCGACGACGTGGCCGTGCTGCTGTTCACCAGCGGGACGACCGGCACACCGAAGTCGGCCATCCTTCGCCACAAACATCTGGTGTCCTACATCCTCGGTTCGGTCGAGTTCATGGGCGCCGGCGAGGACGAGGCCACGCTCGTCAGCGTTCCGCCGTATCACATCGCCGGAGTTGCAGCGATGCTGTCGTCGGTCTACGCCGGTCGCCGGATCGTCCAGCTCCCCCGCTTCGAACCCCACGCCTGGATCGACGCCGTCGAAGCCGAGGGAGTGACCCACGCCATGGTCGTGCCCACCATGCTGACCCGTATCGTCGATGCTCTCGACGAACGGGGTGGCGAGCCCCTGCTCGGGGTGCAGGCGTTGTCGTACGGCGGCGGCAAGATGCCGCGTCCCGTCATCGAACGCGCCCTCGAGCTGTTTCCGATCACCAACTTCGTGAACGCCTACGGGCTGACCGAGACCAGCTCGACGATCGCGCTGCTCGGGCCCGACGAGCACCGAATTGCGCAGTACAGCGACGAACCGACCGAGCGCGCTCGCCTCGGAAGCGTCGGCCGACCATTGCCGGGCATCGAAGTTGCAATCCGTGATGACGACGGCATCGACCTTCCTGCGGGCGAGGTTGGCGAGATCTTCGTGCGGGGCGAACAGGTCGCCGGGGAGTATCGCGAGAACGGCTCGCTGCTCGATGCCGACGGCTGGTTCCCGACGCGCGACGGTGGATATATCGATGCCGAGGGCTTTCTGTTCGTGCAGGGCCGAAACGACGACGTCATCATTCGAGGCGGCGAGAACATGTCACCGGGCGAGATCGAAGACGTCGCAATGTCGCACCCCAACATCCGAAACGCAGCTGCGATCGGGGTCCCCGATCGCGAATGGGGAGAGCAGGTCGTCCTCGTCGCCGTGGCCGATGGCACGGCACCGGCGGCTGCCGAGCTCGAAGATCTGATCCGTTCCCGACTCCGATCGAGCCGGGTGCCTGCCCACATCGTCTTCGTCGACGAACTCCCGCACAACGACACCGGGAAACTCCTCCGTCGTGTGCTCCGGGAGCAGTACGCCCACCTCGGCGACGGACCCGCCGACTGACATGCGCGGCGTGCCCCACTGGTCGCTCGGGGACGCAGTCGCTGCCACCGACTCGATCGACCTCCGCTTCGAGATCGGGGCAGCCGTCAACGCGCCAGTCGTCATCCTCGAGGCAACGCCCTCCGACGATCCGGCCCGCTGGCGACAGGTACTCGACCGGTTGGCACCTCTTCCCGTCGTCACCGTTGCCGCCGACGGCGACCTTGCCGACGTTGTCGGTGACGTCGACGCGCTGGCCCACGCCGTCCTCGACCGGCCCCTTGCCGCCACGACGGCGTTGCAGGTGATCCGAGCGGCCTCGGCATCACTCCCCGACGGTCTGATCCTCGAGTCGCTCGCCTACGCCATGTTGCAGGCCGGGCCAGAGCATGCAGCGTGGCTCGAGTCTCGCGGCCAGCGGGTGCGAAACGATACGGCGCCCCGCGTGCGATGCGAGGCAGACGAGACGGAGATCACGATCACGTTGACGCGCCCTCGACTTCACAATCTGCTCGACCGGCAGAGCCGCGACGAACTCACCGCCGCATTCGCGCTCGCAGGGTGCACAGACGAGGATCGTCTCGTCGTCTGGCGAGCCGAAGGTTCGTCGTTTTGCGCAGGTGGGGACCCCGCCGAGTTCGGTTCGGTGGCCGATCCCCCTACCGCCCATGCCATCCGAATGGCCGCTGGGCCCGCATCCCAGCTTGCGGCGATCGGCCACCGGACGACCGCACACGTCCACGGCGCCTGTGTCGGCGCCGGCATCGAGTTGGCTGCATTCGCCGGCAGGATCGTTGCGGATCCGGACACACGATTTCGTCTTCCCGAAGTCACGATGGGGCTCATCCCGGGTGTCGGTGGCACATGGAGCATCACCCGTCGTATCGGCTCCCGCCGGATCCTCGAGTGGCTGCTTCTCGATCGAATCGTCGATGCGCAGACGGCACTCGAGTGGGGACTTGTCGACCAGATCTCGAACGTCGAGCCTGCCACCGCGGCGACCGCGACCTCCTCGACACCGAGCTCGCCGGATACGGTCGGCTCGTGACCCGCACCGAGGCCATCGCCCGTATCGAGTCCTATTTCGACGACGGCCGCTTCTTCACCGAGCTCGCTCGCCGCATCGCGATCCGGACCGAGAGTCAGGAACTCGACCGCCGGGACGAGCTGCACCACTACCTGGCGGACGAAATCGCCCCGTCGCTCGAGCAACTCGGCTTCTCGACAACCGTCCATCCCAACCCGGACGACCCCGACGGTCCCCCATTCCTCCTCGCCCACCGCCACGAATCCGACCATCGACCGACCGTGCTCGGATACGGCCATGGCGATGTGGTTCGCGGCTACGACGATCAGTGGCGTGAGGATCGATCACCATGGCGTCTCGAGGAAGCCGGCGACCGGTGGTACGGCCGAGGCACCGCCGACAACAAGGGCCAGCACACGATCAACCTCGCGGCGATGGCGAACGTGCTCGAGACCCGCGGTTCGCTCGGCTTCAACAGCACCATCCTGCTCGAGACCGGCGAGGAGACCGGCTCCCCCGGGCTGCGAACGTTCTGCACCGAGCACCGAGCGCAACTGGCGGCCGACGTGCTTCTCGCCTCGGACGGACCGCGCCTGGCTCCGGAACGTCCGACAATCTTCATGGGCACCCGCGGAGCCCTGAACTTCGATCTCCACCTCGACCTCCGCGACGGTGGCCATCACTCGGGAAACTGGGGCGGCCTGCTGGCAAATCCTGGCGTCATTCTGAGCCATGCGATCGCCTCGATGATCGGTCGGCACGGCGAGATCCTGGTACCCGACGTTCGCCCCGAGGGCATTCCGGCATCGGTGAGCGCCGCAATCCGAGAACTCGAGGTCGGTGGCGGCGACGACGCACCGATGATCGACACCGACTGGGGCGAACCGGGCCTCAGTCCGGCAGAGCGGGTGTTCGGGTGGAACACACTCGAAGTGCTCGCATTCACGACCGGGAACCCGGACAAGCCGGTCAACGCAATCCCGCCCTCGGCGCGTGCCCACTGCCAGATCCGCTTCGTGGTGCCCTCCGACCCCGACACCATGCTGGCTGGTATCCGACGCCATCTCGACGAGCATGGCTTCCACGCCATCGACATGACGGTGCCGCACACCCCGATGATGGCAACACGACTCGACCCTGACCATCCATGGGTCGAATGGGTCGCCGCCTCCATCGAGGACACGATCGGCGAACCGCCCACGGTGTTGCCAAACCTGGGTGGCTCACTCCCGAACGACATCTTCGCCGACCTGCTCGGCATGCCGACCGTCTGGGTACCGCATTCCTATGCGGGCTGCTCCCAGCACGCGCCCGACGAACATCTGCTCGCACCGATCGCCCGCGAAGCCCTTCGGGTGATGACCGGGTTGTACTGGGATCTCGGTGAGCGCCCCGCCTAGCGGGGCAGTCCGAGCACCCGTTCGCCGATCACATTTCGCTGCACCTGGTTGGAGCCGCCATAGATCGTGTGCGCGCGGCTGTACAGGAACGTGCGCTGCGCTGTGTCGATCGCATAGTCGGGTCCGTCACCATGGCCGTTGTGACCGTCGGGGCCAGCGGCCATGCCACTCGCTCCGGCCACCAACATGGACAGTTCGCCCATCCGCCGATGCCATCCGGCCCAGAAGAGCTTGCCGATCGACGCCTCAGGACCGGGTACCCCGTCGTGGGCGAGGGCCGTGAGCATGCGCAATTGGTTGTAGCGGAGAACCTCGAGCCGAACGTAGGCCTCGGTGAGTTCTTGACGAACGACGGGCTCATCCCACCGGCCGTTGTGCTTCGCGGTCGTGATCAGATCGTCGAATTCCTGGCGGAAACTCACCTGCTGCCCGAGTGTCGACGCTCCTCGCTCGAACGCGAGCGTGCCCATGGCCACCTTCCAGCCGTTGCCGACGCCGCCGACGACGAGGTCCTCGTCGGTGACGGCGTCGGAGAAGAACGTCTCGTTGAACTCGGTCCCACCCGTGATCTGAACGATCGGTCGAATCTCGACACCGGGCTGGTCCATCGGTACCAGCAGATAGCTGAGACCAGCGTGGCGTTCGCTCCCCGGTTCGGTGCGAGCCACCACGAACACCCAGTCGGCGAACTGGGCCAGGGAGGTCCACACCTTCTGCCCGTTGAGGACCCACTGGCCATCGACCAACTCGGCTCGGGTCTTGACGTTGGCAAGGTCGGAACCAGCATCGGGCTCGGAGTATCCCTGACACCACAGCTCTGCACCGGACAGGATCGGCGGTACGAAGCGCTGCTGCTGCTCGGAACTTCCGAAGGCCATGAGTGTCGGCCCGAGCAGCGTCACCCCCATGTTCGGGATTCGACCCGGTGCCCTGGCCTCCACATAGGTGAGGTGAAAAACGACCTGTTCGGCGAGGGAACATTCTCGTCCCCCGATTGCGGCGGGAAAGTCGATGCCGAGCCAGCCCCCGGCGGCCAGTTCGCGCTCCCACGCAATCTGAACCTCGGCGGGAATGTCTTCGTGCCCGGTCAGACCGCGACCTCGATACCGGGCGAATTCACCGGTGAGATGCTCCTCGATCCAGGTCCGAACCTCGTCCGCGAACTCGAGCAGGGCGGGGTCGAGCCGGACGTCCATCTCGGCAGGATACGCCGGACCTGACGCACCGTCAGGATCGGTGGCAGAATCCCGCGCATGCGCAGTACGCCACCCCAACCCACGATGACGATCGCCGAAGTCGACGCCATGCTCACCGGCGAAGGAGGCTTCTTCGAGACCGAGGAAGTCACCGTCGACGGCATCGCCATGACGACTCTCAAGAACCGTGCTCCACATCTTCGGGCGTTGCTGCAGAACTCGTCCAACCATGGGGGTGACGGCAGTAGCCGCTACTACGTCTTCGATGACGGGCGCGAAGCAACGTTCGCCGAGAACATCGGCCACGCCGCATCGGTTGCCGCTGCCCTGCGCGACCGTTACGACATCGGACACGGCGACCGGGTCGCGGTGCTGGCGGCGAACTGTCCCGAGTGGATCCAGACCTTCTGGGCCGTCACCTCCCTCGGCGGCATCGTCGTCGCAATGAACGGGTGGTGGACCGAGGACGAGATTGGGTACGGCCTCGACCTCACGTCTCCCAAGCTCCTCGTCACCGATACCCGGCGCGCCGAACGCATCACCGGTGACCCAGGCATGCCAATGATCGTGATCGAGGACGACTTCCCCGAACTGCTCGCCCATGCACCCGATGCAGCCCTTCCCGACACGCCGATCGCAGAGGACGACCCGGCCACCATCCTGTTCACCAGCGGGACCACCGGACGACCGAAGGGCGCCATCATCACCCATCGGAACTTCGGGGCGTATCTGGGCTGCGCGTTTCTCCTCGGCGCCCGCGATGCGTTCCGGTTCCCTGCCGATCCCGACGCACCGCCGGCGCCGCCAATGGTCACACTTGCCGCCAGCCCGCTGTTCCACATCTCCGGCCTCCACTCGTGTTGTGTGACAGCCGTTGCGTCGGGCTTCGGCCATGTGTGGACCACCGGGCGCTTCGATCCCGAGAAGGTCTTGCAACTCACCGAGCAGTACGGCATCACCCGCCTGAGCGGGGTCACGACGCAGGTGTGGCGCATCGTCGAGCACCCCACGTTCCGTGACTACGACACATCGACGGTGTCGTCGATCGGTGGCGGCGGCTCGGTCTGGTCGCCAGAACTGCAGCGCGCGTGTCGGGAGGCACTCCCTCACGCCGAGCGTGTCGTCGGCGTGGGCTACGGCCTCACCGAATGCTCGGGACTGGCGACGAACGCCGGCGACGACGTCCTCCTCGAGTACCCGGACTCGGTCGGCTATCCGATCCCCACCTGTGAGGTCGCAATCCATGACGATGACGACAACGTGTTGCCCGACGGCGCGATCGGCAACGTCATGTTGCGAGGTCCGATGATCACGCCCGGCTATTGGGACAACCCCGAAGCGACAGCCGAAACGATCCGCCCGGGGGGTTGGCTCCGCACCGGTGATTTCGGCCGCCTCGAACACGGTCTGCTGTTCCTGTCGAGCCGCCGCACCGACCTCATCATTCGAGGCGGCGAGAACATCTATCCCGTCGAGATCGAGAACCGGCTGGACGAACATCCGGCGGTTCGCGAGGTCGTCGTTGTCGGTGTCGAGCACCGAGAACTCGGCCAGGAGGTCAAGGCGATCGTCGTTCCCTACCAGGGCGTGGCGGTCGATCCCGACGAGCTCGCCACCTTCGTGGGTGCGACCCTGTCGGCACACAAGGTTCCCGCTCATTGGGAGATTCGAACCGACCCCCTCCCCCGAAACGCGACCGGCAAAATCCTGAAGCGGGTTGTGATGGGCGATGCCGAGAACACGTTCATCGAAGACTGACCACCGTGCTCACCGACATCAGCCGTCGAGCAGCGGTCGATTTTGCCGACACGCCTGCCTTCGTCACCGATCCGCTGCCGAACGGCTCGTGGTCGATCACCTACGCCGAGCTCGATCGGGCTGCCGACGAGGCAGCAGCCGGCCTCGTTCGGCGCGGTGTCGGCGAGCGATCGGTCGTTGCACTCGTCCTTCCGTCGGTGATCGACTACGTCGTCCTGTTCCTCGCCGCGGCGCGCCTTGGCGCAGTCACCGCAGGACTCAACCCACGGTTCCGACCAGCCGAGAATCGTCATGCCCTTGGCGTTCTCCGTCCTGATCTGGTCATCACCACATCGCTGCTGGCCGATGGCTGTGACGCTGTCTCCTGCCCGGTCGAGATCATCGAGCCCGGGGTCGACCCGACCAGTGTCTCGGCCGCGTTCCGTGTGGCTGGAGCTTCCCCGGCCCCGCCCCTTGCTGATGATCCGGAACGTCCGGTCTGCATCTGCTTCACGAGCGGCTCGACCGGCCAGCCCCGGGGGGCCTGGTATGCAAACCGGCAACTCACTCGCATTGCCGAACTCGACTCGGGCGGTGCGTGGGGTGGTGGTGGCCACGGTCTCTCGAGCACCCAGTTCGCCCACGTGGGATTCATGACAAAACTGCCATGGATGATGGCCACCGGCCGTACCACCCACCTGCTGGATCGTTGGCGAGCCGACGCCGTTCTCGACCTGATCGTGCGGTACAAGATGCCGGCCGTCACCGGCGTTGCTCCCCAGATCGCATTGCTCCTCCGGCTCGCCAACATCGCCGATCACGACTTCGATCATGTGAAGGCGATCGTGGTCGGAGGCTCTGCCTCACCCCCGGCGCTCGTGCACCGTGCCCGTGAGGTATTCGGGGCCCCGTACTCGATCCGTTACAGCTCGACCGAGAGCGGAGGGATCGGGATCGGCACGGCGCTCGACGCCGATGACGAAGAAGCGCTGCACACGATCGGACGTCCCCGACCCGGTGTCGAAGCCGAGATCCGCGACCCGGAGGGGCATACCGTCTCCGCCGGCGAGGTCGGTGAACTGTGGCTTCGCTCCGACGTCATGATGTCGGGCTACTGGAACGACCCCCAGAGCACAGCCGCGACAATCGTCGATGGTTGGTTGCGTACCGGCGACCTGGCGCTGATCGATCCCTCCGGGGCCTTTCGCCTTCAGGGTCGCTCGACCGAGATGTACATCCGAGGCGGGTACAACGTCTACCCGATGGAGGTCGAGTCGGTCCTCGTCGACCATCCGTCCATCGCCGAGGTCTGCGTCATCCCTCGCCCCGACGACGTCATGGGCGAGATCGGCGTGGCATGCGTGGTGCCGGTCGACGGAGCGACCGCACCGAGCCTCGACGCACTCCGCGCCTTTGCAGCAGCCCGGCTGTCGCACCACAAGCTGCCGGAGCAACTGCGACGCTACGACGAGTTGCCTCGAAACGCATCCGACAAGGTCGATCGGCTGCGGCTGATCGCCGACGAACCGCCGGATTGATCAGCGGGCTCGTTTCGTGCCGTCCTTTCGTCCGCGTCGTTGCCGCTCTTCCCCACGACGGCGAAGCTCGTCGAGCTCACCGACGAGTTCGAGAAACAGACGAAGCCGTGTCGTCGACATCGTCCCCGAGCCGACAGCTGCCTGCACTGCGCATCCCGGCTCCTTGCGGTGTGCGCAGTCGCGGAAGCGACAGGCTGCGGCCAACTCGACGAGATCACCGAAGACGAGATCGACCGCATGCTCGGCCTCCCAGAGACCGAGACTGCGGATCCCGGGAGTGTCGAGGACCATCCCTGCGTCGTCGGGCACCAGCACCAGTTCACGGGCGGTGGTGGTATGACGACCCTCGGCATCGCTGGCTCGGACCTCCCCGACCTCGAGGAGTTCCGCACCGACCAGCCCATTGACGAGCGACGATTTCCCGGCACCGCTCTCGCCCACCAACCCGAGTGTGCGCCCGGCGCCCATCAACGCTCGGAGATCGTCGAGACCCCGACCATCCACGACGCTCGTCATGACGATCGGTGTCGGACCGGCGATTGCGTCGACCACCTCGAGCGCATCCGACGGATCGCGAACTGCGTCCAGCTTCGTCAACACGATCACCGGTTCGGCACCGCTGTCGATCGCCAGCACCAGCAGTCGCTCGAGCCAGCCGGGTTGGATGGGACGATCGAGCCCGAGCACTGCTGCAGCTGCGTCGATGTTGCTCGCCAGTACCTGTTCGAGGTCGCGTTCGGCCGGATCACGGCGACTGACCGCAGTCCGGCGCGGCAGCACCCGGTCGATCACGAGACCGAGACCTTCGGCTTCGGCGAGTTCGACCCAATCACCGGTGACGGGGGCGATCTCGCCCTGCGCTCGCTGCGAGTCCGAGAAGACCCGACGTCGGCCCCGACTGGTCATGACATCGCACTCGCCGCGGTCGACACGCACGACTCGGCCACGATCGGCTTCGGCGACGACGGTGCGCCACCCGGCAGGATCGACCAGGGCTGCTCCCCACTCGGAAAGGACGACGTCGGACTTCACGGAACATCAGTGTGCCTCGCGGGAACCATTCCCCGTACCGATGCGTTCCTGAGACATGGTTTCTGACATGACGACACCTGACGGAACAGCGACAAGCGGGGCGCACCCGGTCCCGACCTGGATGGGTTGGCTTGCCGGCGTGAGCGCAGCCGCCGTCGCACTCGGGTTCGGCCAGTTCATCGAAGGCGTCACCGACGTTCCCGGCCTCGTGCTGGGAGTGGGCGAGCTCGTGATCGACTACATGCCTGGTTGGGCAGCCGAGGAGTCGATCGAGAACCTCGGATCGGCCGGGAAGGGCAACCTCCTGCGCGGAATCACGATCGTCAGCTTCGTCATCGCCGCCGTGCTCGGGGATCGGTCGGCTCGCCGCTCCCGTGCGGTCGGGATCTGGGGCTTTGTCGCCTTCGGACTTCTCGGCGGCTGGGCAACCGCTCGCAACCCTCAGTCCGATGCCCTCGCCAGCTGGCTGGGGGCGCTGACCGCCGCCGTGCTCGGTATCGCCACGCTTGTCGTTCTGGTGGGTCGAGCACGAGCGAGTGTCCCGGCGAACAACACATCAGGTGACACCGGCGGAGTCCTCGCCAGCCCCCTCGAACCGCCGGCTTCTCGTCGTTCGTTCCTCGGATGGTCCGCCAGCGCCGGAGCGGTCGCATTGGCGGGGGTTGGCCTCGGACGCGCTGCAGCGGGAGAATCAGCGGCCGAACGTGCCCGGGCCAGCATCACACTCCCGAGCACCACCACCCAACGGGTCCAGGCGAGCACGACCACGACCCGTGCCCCCATCGCCCGCATGACTGCATCGGGTGAGGTCAGCTCCACCGAGTTCAACGGGATCGACGGGCTGGCGAGTTGGGTGACGCCCTCGACGGAGAGCAACTTCTATCGCATCGACACGGCACTGCAGATCCCCCAGGTCGACCCGGCCAACTGGACGCTGCGAATCACCGGCATGGTCGACAATCCGCTCGCATTCACCTACGACGACATCCTTGCCATGGATCTGGTCGAAGAGACGATCACCCTGTCGTGCGTGTCGAACGACGTGGGTGGTGACCTGGTCGGCAACGCCGTCTGGACCGGCGTCCCGCTGATCGATCTCCTCGAGCGTGCGGGGGTACAGGAGGGCGCAACCCAGCTGGTGGGCCGATCCGTCGACGACTTCACGGCCGGATTCCCGACCGAGGTGCTCTACGACGGTCGCAGCGCGCTGCTTGTTGTCGGGATGAATGGTGAGCCTCTGCCGGTGCGTCACGGATTCCCGGCCCGGCTGGTGATCGCCGGGCTCTACGGCTACGTCTCCGCCACCAAGTGGATCGAGGAGATCAATCTCACCACCTGGGAAGGCTTCAACGGCTACTGGATCAACCTTGGTTGGTCCAAAGAGGGACCGATGAAGACCATGTCGCGTATCGACGTGCCCCGACACCGCGAACGACTCGAGCACGGCACCCAGATCCTCGCCGGAGTTGCGTGGGCCCCCAACCGGGGGATCTCCGCCGTCGAGGTGGCGGTCGACGAGGGCGAATGGCAGCTGTGCGATCTCGCCGTTCCGGGTACCGACGAAGCCTGGGTCCAGTGGAAGGTCGAGTGGGACGCCGATCCGGGCATGCACCGCATCGACGTTCGCGCCTTCGACGGCGAGGGCGTACTCCAGCCGCAAGGACCGAAGCCTGTCGCTCCCGACGGGGCCGAAGGATGGCACGCCATCCTCGTCGAGGTCGTCTGACCAGTCTCCGCCCCGCCATCCACCAACCGCGCGCGCAACCTACGTACGGTTCGGGGGCAACATGACGAGCAACCGTCGAACCTACGTTCTCGACACCTCGGTCCTGCTGAGCGAGCCGCAGGCGCTGAAGCGTTTCGAGGAGCACGCAGTCGTTCTTCCCCTGGTGGTCCTGACCGAGCTGGAAGCCAAACGGAACCATCCAGAGCTCGGTTGGGCGGCCCGAACTGCGCTTCGTACGCTCGAAGAGCTGCGCGAGCATCACGGATCGTTGCTGGAGGAGCTACCGGTCAACGAACACGGGGGCACCATCCGCGTCGAGCTCAACCACACGAGCACCGAGCCACTTCCCGAGGCATTTCGTGTCGACGCCAACGACCATCGAATCCTCACGGTCGCCAACAACCTTGCCCTCGAGGGTCTGTCGGTCACGCTTGTCTCGAAAGATCTCCCGCTGCGTCTGAAGGCCGGTGTGGTGGGCCTCGACGCTGCCGAATACCGCGACACCGACGTGGCCGACGGTTCGTGGACGGGCTACACCGACTTCGTCGTCGACAGCAGCGTCATCGACGAGTTCTACGACGAGGGCGTCGTCGACCTCGACGACGCTCGACAGCTCCCGGTCAACACCGGAATCACACTCGTTGCCGGATCGCAGTCGGGACTCGGACGGTTGTGGGACGACAAGCGCGTGCATCGCATTCCCGACCGTTCGGTTTTCGACGTGCGACCACGCTCCCGTGAACAGCACATCGCGCTGGACCTGCTCACCGACGACTCGGTGGGCATCGTCTCACTCGGCGGCAGAGCCGGAACCGGGAAGAGCGTTCTGGCTCTCGCCGCAGCGCTCGAAGCAGTGCTCGAACAGCGCACCCATTCGAAGGTGATCGTCTTCCGACCGCTCTACGCCGTGGGCGGGCAGGATCTCGGCTATCTGCCGGGTTCGGAGGCCGAAAAGATGTCGCCGTGGGCTGCGGCCGTCGGTGATGCACTCGAGGCCATCGCCGGTCCTGAGGTGGTCGACGAGGTCATGCACCGCGAACTGCTCGAAATCCTTCCCCTGACCCACATCCGGGGCCGCTCGATCACCGACGCATTCATCATCGTCGACGAAGCGCAGAATCTCGAACGCAACGTCTTGTTGACGGCACTCACGCGAATCGGTGAGAACTCGAAGGTCGTGCTCACCCACGACGTCGCCCAACGCGACAACCTGCGGGTCGGTCGCTTCGACGGCATCGGGGCAGTTGTCGACCACCTGCGAGGCCATCCACTCTTCGGACACATCACCCTCACGCGCAGCGAACGCAGCCCGGTCGCCGCTCTGGTGGCCGGTCTGCTCGACGGCCACGGCTGAGGCTCAGTCGGCCGAGAGCTTCTCCATCGTCGCCATCATCTGGTCTCGAACGACCTCGAGTGCCTTGTAGGGACGCATCATCACCTTGAACTCGGTGATCCAGCCGTCGTCATCGCACGTGATGATGTCGACGCCGTTCACGTACATGCCATCGACCGTGGTCTCGAACTCGAGTACGGCATGCGTGCCCTGCACGACGTGCTTCGTGTAACCGAACCCAGCCGACGACCCGGCACTCGACGCCGAATCGTCTGTGGGCTCTCCGGGCAGCACGGTGCCGGCCGCCGTGAGGTAGCGCTTGGTGATCTCGCGCCCTCGTTGGGGCGTGTAGACCACGGGGGAGAGGAACACACAGTCTTCATGAAGGAGCGAATCGAGACCCCCTTCCAGCTCACCCCGGAGGTGCTGGAACCAGCGGTCCATGACAGAGAAGATCGGATCGGAGTTGTGCATAGAAACCTGATCATCTCACGCACCGCACCCACTATGGTCACCTCGATGAGCAACGAGCGCGAGGTTCTCGACTACGCCACCTACGGCACAGCAGTACGTGAGTTGGCCCAGCAGGTTGCCGACGACGGCTTCCGGCCGGAGATGATTCTTGCCATTGCACGCGGTGGGCTTCTCGTGGCCGGATCACTCGGCTACGCGCTGTCGGTGAAAAACATCTACGTGATGAACTGCGAGTACTACACGGGGGTCGACGAACGCCTTCCCGTGCCGGTGATGCTGCCGCCCTACGTCGACTTCGTCGACATGGAAGATGCCAAAGTGCTCATCGCCGATGACGTGGCCGACACCGGGCACACACTCAAGATGGTCTATGACCACTGCGCCGAGCGGGTTGGTGAGGTTCGCTCGGCTGTCCTCTACGAGAAGTCGCACTCGCTCGTGAAGTGCGAATACGTGTGGAAGCGCACCGATCAGTGGATCAACTTCCCGTGGTCGACCGACGAACCGGTGGTCAGCCCCGAGGAGGCACGGCACAAGGTGCTCGACGCCTAGGGGCTGTCTAGCTGCCCAGCACCTCTCGCTGAAAACGTTCGAGGGTGGCCATCTTGTCTGGTCCGGCGATCGCAAAGTCGGGTACCACGATCTCATCGACCCCGACCGCTTCGTAATCTTCGATCACAGCCTTGAGTTCGTCGACCGTCCCGACGAGTCCGGAACGGTGATCCAATCCGGTTCGGATCTGCTCGGCCTTCTCGGCGTCGTCGACGAGGATCAGGAGCCCTACTGCGGTGACGTGGACACTGGCCATGTCGCGCCCCTCCTGTTCGCAGTGGCCGCTGAGGGTGGCCAGATGCGCAGCAATCGTGTCCGGACGACCCCAGGCGTTCCACTCATCGGCGTGCCGGGCGACGGTACGCAGCGTGCGCTTTGCGCCCGCACCGCCGATCAGAATCGGAAGCGACCCGTTGACCGGTCCGGGCTCGACGGGCGCCTGCGTGAGCGTGTAGTGCTTGCCGACAAAGTCGACCCGCTGTCCGCCGGCCTCGAACATGGCCCGGCACAGGGCTGCAGCCTCTTCGAGACGGTCCGAACGCTCCTTGATCGATGGGAGCTCGATACCGAGGCGCTGATGTTCATTCAGTTGCCACCCGGCTCCGAGTCCGAGCACCGCACGACCACCGGACATGTGATCGAGCGTGATCGCCATCTTGGCGGCCACGGCCGGATGCCGGTAGGTGTTTCCCCCCACCATGAGCCCGAGCCGCACGTCGGGTACTGCGGTGGCGAGCCCACCCAGCAGCATCCAGCCCTCGAGCAACGGCGCCATCTCGGCGTCGGTCGGACCCGGACCGTTGCTCGGATCGGCCGCCGGCATGAAATGGTCGGGAACCCACACCCCTCGCCAACCTGCGTCAGCGGCGAATCGAGCACCCTCGAGGATCTGATCCCAGGGCTGCGATGGGCTGGCCCAATACGAGAACTCCATCAGCGCTCCTCTCGGCGATAGGCGATGCCGAGTCCCGCAGGGGCAGGTGACGGCTGGTGCCGAGCCCGGATCGAGATCACGATCAGGACGATGACCGTGAGAATGTAGGGCAGCATCGACAGCAGGATCGGCGAAAAGTCGACGCCGAACGGCTGCAGTCGGGTCTGCAGTGCAAGTGTGAAACCGAAGATGACTGCCCCGGTGGCAACTCGACCAGCCCGCCATGCCCCGAAGATGACGAGCGCTACTGCGATCCAGCCCCGCCCAGCGATGAGCCCCTCGCTCCACGCACCGACGATTGCAGTGGTGGTGAGATAGGCACCCGACAGGCCGGCGAAGGCTCCACCGACCAGCACCGCCATAGCTCGAATCACCGCCACCGAATGCCCGGCGGCATCGGCGGTCGAGGCGCTCTCACCCACGGCACGAACACCAAGTCCGAGTGCGGTTCGGTTCAGGACGAACCACGTCCCGACCCCCAGCGCCACCGCAAGGTACGTAACCGGGGTGGTGGAGAACACGGTTTCGCCGATCCACGGGATGTCGCTCAAGAGTGGGAGGTCGATATCGGTGAACTGCGAACGACGGGGGTCATCGGTGTATCCGTCACCGATGAAGTTGGCCAGACCGAGGCCGAGGATCGTGAGGGCCAGACCACTCACCACCTGATCGGCCCCGAGACCGACGGCGACGACAGCATGAACACCAGCGGCTCCTGCACCCGCCAGTGCCCCGATCACCAGGCCGAGCCACGGCGAGCCGGTGCTGACAGCACCGATGTACCCGCAGACGGCGCCGACCGCCATCATTCCCTCGACACCGAGGTTGAGCACGCCTGATCGCTCGGCGATCGCTTCGCCGAGCGCAGCCAGGTACAGCAATGTGGCGAACTGGATCGTGGCGACAACGAGCCCGAGAAAAGCCGCTTCGCTGATGTCGAGCGCAGCGAGCAGGCCGATCATGGTGTCACCACCTTCCGCTCGACGAGGGCCACCTGATAGGTGGAGAGCACAGCGGCACCGATGGCGCCGAACAGGATGAGGGCCTGGAGGATCCCGGCCACCGCCGGCGACACACCAAGGGTTTGGATCGACTGCCCACCGACCTGTACCGCACCGAAGAAGACAGCGACGAGCGCAACACCGCTCGGTCGCATGAGGGCGAGGGCGGCAACGATGATCCCGGCAAACCCGAACCCGTTCGAGATGTTTTCGTTCAGCCGCGCCGCAGTACCGGTGAGCTCGACACCACCGGCGAAACCGGCGACCGCACCCGACAGAACCAAGACGCCGAGCACCTTCTTTCGCATCGAAATGCCCGCATAGGCCGCGGTCTTGGCCGACGCGCCTGCGATGCGGAGCTCGTACCCCCACACGCTGCGATTGACGAACCACGCGAATCCGGCGATCACAGCAAGCGCGATGAGCACACCGAGATGTGATCGTTCCCAGATGATTCCCAGTTGCGAACCCTCTGGCTTGACTGTGATCTGAGGGAACCCGAAGCCGTCAGGGTCTTTCCACGGGCCCGTCTGCAGGTACACGATGAGACGGACAGCAACCTCGTTGAGCATCAGCGTCGTGATGATCTCACTCACGCCGATCTCGGCTTTGGCCAACCCGGGACCGAGCGCCCACAGGGCGCCACCGAGCGCAGCACCGATCAGCATGGCGACGATCAGGACCGGACTCGGCCAATCTGCTCCGATCCGCCCAACCAGGGTGGCGGCGGTTGCACCGAACATGATCTGACCCTCGGCACCGATGTTCCAAAGACCCATGGTTGCTGCGATCGAGACCGCCAGCCCAGCCAGCGCAAGTGGGACAGCTCGATTGAACGTTGCCGACAGGGTGTCAGCCGTCCCGAAGCTGCGATCCCACATGCGTTGATAGGTGTCGAACACCGGGTCGCCCGAGATCGTGAGCAAGGCCGCGCCGACGACGAGCGCGAAGACGAGACCAACCACGAACGCGATCGGCTGACCGCCTCGCACCGCCGCTTCTCGACGGCGAAGCACCAACCGTTTCACGCCGATGCCTCGGCGGTGGTGCCCATCATCGCTTCACCGATCTGGGTGCGGGTCGCCTCGCGGGCATTGAACTCGCCGACGATACGACCTGCGTTCATGACCAGAATCCGATCCGCCAACGACAGGAGTTCGTCGAGATCCTCCGACACCATGAGCACACCGGTGCCCTCGTCACGCTGTTGCACGATGAGTCGCTGGATGGCCCGTACCCCGGCGACATCGAGTCCACGAGTCGGCTGCGAGGCAACGACGACGTCGGGCTTGCCCGAGAGCTCGCGCCCGAGCAGCAGCCGCTGCAGGTTGCCACCCGAGAGCCCGGCCAGCGGCGCATCGCGCTTGCCGATCTTCACCTCGAATCGCTCCACGATCCGATCGCAGAACGCGCGGGCACTCGCCCAATTGAGCAACGGACCGCGCCGCAACGTCCGGAACTCGCGCATCACTGCGTTCTCGGTGACAGGAAGCTTCGGCGCAAGACCGACCCCGAGTCGATCCTCCGGTACGTATGCGAGCCCCGCTGCAAACCGCCGCTGTGGCGGCGCGTTCGTGACGTCGGTTCTCATCACGGTGACCGTGCCGGCCTCGACCGGTTCGAGTCCTGCGATTGCGTCCGTGAGTGCTCGCTGCCCGTTCCCGGCAACCCCAGCGATACCGACGATTTCACCTGACCGGACATCGAACGAGACACCGTCGACGGCCACAAGCCCGCGTGCATCTCGAACGGAGAGGTTGTCGACCGTGAGCGCAGGGTCGCCGGGCATGGCAACAGCGATCGGCACAGCCTCGACGGCGACATCGCCGACCATCAGTCGCGCCAACTCCGATGCATCCACGTCGGCAACCGGCACCGACGCTGCAACCGTCTCGCCACCGCGCAGTACGGTCGCTTCGTCGCAGAACGACACAACCTCGTCGAGCTTGTGGGAGATGAAGATCACCGAGCGGCCATCGGCAACCATCCGGCGAAGCACGTCTCCGAGCTCCACCGCTTCCTGCGGTGTCAGCACCGCAGTTGGCTCATCGAGGATCAAGACCCGGGCGTCGCGCCACAGTGCCTTCAGGATCTCGACTCGCTGCCGCTCTCCCATCGAGAGCTGCCACACCGGACGGTCCGGCTCGACCTGAAAGCCGAAGCGCGCCGCCACCTCACCGACCTGACGTTCGATCTCGGCTGTGTCGAGGACGCGTGGTGCAGCGCCGAGCACAACGTTCTCCGCAACGGTGAACGTCGGCACGAGGCGAAACTCCTGGTGCACCATGCCGATCCCGGCCGCCAACGCGTCGGCAGGGGACGCGAAGATCATCGTTCGACCGTCGATACGAACATGTCCCTCGTCGGGTCGGTACACCCCGGCGAGGCAGTTCATGAGGGTTGTTTTTCCGGCACCGTTCTCACCGAGAACGGCGTGCACCGTGCCGGGGCGAACCGTCAGGCCCGCCCCGGCATTGGCGATCACACCGGGGAATCGTTTCCAGATGCCGTCGAGTTCGACGGCAGGGTGGGTCACCCTGCGGCCGACCCGACCACGCCTTCGACGAACACGCTCATGCCGAGAAGGCTCAAGCCATCGGGAGCGAAGTCTGGCGGGGTCTCTCCAGCGGCGATGAGTTCGTTGCCGTCCTGATCGTTGATCGGACCCGTGAACGGATCAAAGGTGCCTGCAATCATTTCCCCGCTCCGCTGATCGATGAGATCGCGAATCTCCTGGGAGACGTCGGAGGCGAGCGAACCGATCTGCACCATGCCGGTTTCCATGCCGGGCCAGGTGCCCCCACCGGCGAAGGAGCCGTCGGCGACCGACTCGATGGCCAGCGCGTAGTAGTGACCCCAGTTCCAGATCGCCGACGAGAGATAGGCGTTCGGCGCGTACTCGCACATGTCGGAGTTGTACGAAATCCAGCGGGCACCAGCCGCCTCGGCACGCTCGCCCGCGGCGGTGGAGTCCTGATGCATGGCGATCACGTCGGCACCGCCGTCGAGCAAGGCCTGCGCCGCCTCACCTTCGACCGCAGGATCGAACCAGGTGCTGGTCCAGTTGACGGTGACGGTGGCGTCGGGGTTGGCCTCTCGCACACCGAGCGTGAAGGCATTGATACCGCGAATGACCTCGGGAATCGGGAAGGCGGCGACGTAGCCGATCTCGTTGGTCTCGGTGGCTGCACCAGCGGTGAGGCCGGTGAGGTACCGAGCCTGATAGATCCGCCCGAAGTAGTTGCCGAAGTTGGTGTCGTTGCTCTTGTAGCCGGTGGCGTGGAAGAAATCGACATCGGGGAACTCGGCTGCCAGAGCCTCCATCGCATCCATGTAGCCGAACGACGTTGCGAACACGGCATCCGCTCCATCAGCAATGAAGTCGCGGACGGACTGGTCGAACTCGGGGCTGCCCTCAGCGATGTTCTCGACCGTTAGAAGGGTGGCACCGGTGGCTGTGGCCGCCTGCTCGGCACCACGATGGTGGGCCCACGTCCAACCGGCGTCGCCCGGATCGGTCAGATACACGAAGGCAGCGGTCACATCGGATGCGTCGACCGAGCTGGTGGTGTCGTCCGGCTTGATCGGAGCACACTCGCCCGCCGCGTTGTCGTCAGAGGCTTCGTCGCCGGCCGAGTCGTCAGCCGATGCATCACCTCCCGAGTCGACCGCAGCGTCATCGTCATCACCGCAGCCAGCGGCGATGAGGGTGAAAGCGAACAGGACGGAAAGAAAGAGCCGAAGTCGGCGTTGCATGGGTACTCCCTCCCAAGTGAGTGCACCGCCAACCTAGGGCAAATTTCACCGGTGTCAATTCATCCGAATTGTGGAAAAACCTGGGTATTTCTTCGCCTGTGGACAACGTTGGCTGCGGCTGTGGACCGTGCTGTGGAGGACGTGTCGATCTCGGGGCTCAGGCTTTCACGGAGTGGAGGTGAGGGGAGTTGAACCCCTGGCCTCCTCGATGCGACCGAGGCGCTCTACCAACTGAGCTACACCCCCGTGGAACCAACGAGCGTAGCGGCACCCTGGGCCGAACCGACACGGTCGGTCAGTGGGTCAGGCGTTGACCTGCTGAGGCGGCGCGTGAAGAGGCGTGACGCCTTCCGGGTACAGCATCTGCACCTTGATCTCTCGCTCGGCCGCGCGATTGCGACGTTGCAACGCGGCGACGCCGTAGACGCCCAGCGCAAGGTCCAGCAGCACGTGGGCGACGATTGCGGTGGCACCGAGCGCAAAGGATGCAAGCAGTGTGAGCAAGGCCAAACCGCCGAGCCCAAGGGAAATGTGCCGGCGTCGGCGAGCCGCAGCGACCGATGATCGTGGCATGAGTTCGAACCGTGGGAGACCCGTCCCCTGGACCGACCTCGACGCCGACCCACCCAGGCTTCCCATACCGGCAGAGAAGGCGTCGATGCGATCGCTGCGGGCGCTGGCCGAGAGGCGTGAACCCTTCCACATCGTTGCGAGATACGCGCACCAGGCAACGCCCAACAACAACACCACGATCGACGTCGACATCATTGAACAGAACCCTCCAGCAAACAGCGCATGCTTGCGCCGCGCACCGCATGGGACTCAGACGATCGCCCGAATCGCGCACTCCGAATGACGACTCTATGACGAAACGACATCTTTTGGCAATGCGAGTGACTCTATTTCTCCTCGGTGCCTGCCGGTGATGTCATCGCACCGCGCCATACCAACAGCACATCAGGTGTCGTCGAGGCGCCGATACGTTCCCGAACGGCCACCCGTCTTCTCCCACAGTGTCACTGCGTCGATGACCATCGATCGATCCATCGACTTGCACATGTCGTAGATGGTCAAGGCTGCTACCGAGCAGGCGGTCAGGGCTTCCATCTCGACACCGGTTCGATCGAATGTGTCGACCGCCGCCTCCACCTCGATCGAGGCGTCGTTGATCTCGAAGTTGACCGTCACTGCGCCGACCATCAGCGGGTGACACAACGGCAGCAGGTCCGACGTTCGCTTTGCGGCTTGGATACCTGCGACGCGGGCAACGGCGAGCACATCACCCTTCTTGATCGCTCCCTGAGCGACCGCCGATGCCGTCTCCGGCGTCATGTTGACCCGCCCCCGGGCCACCGCACGTCGATGTGATGGTTCCTTGGGCGTGACGTCGACCATACGCGCCCGACCGTCGGAGTCGAGATGAGTGAAGCCGCGTTCAGACATGGGCAAAGTCTACGGGGTGCTCAGCCACCGATTTCGGACATGGATCGCCGGGGGCGGATGAAGTGCACCTGATTGATCTGATGGCCCGCCCACTTGGCGGCGACGGTGCGTTCGAGGGCCTCGGCGACGGCGTCGTCACTGGAACCGTTGCGCAACAGTGCCCGAACGTCGGTCTCGTCAACGGCAAAGAGGCAGGACCTGAACTGCCCGTCGGCAGTGATTCGGGTGCGATCACACGTGTCGCAGAACGACTCGCTGACCGTGGCGACGACACCGATCTCTCCGTTGCCGTCTGCGTAGCGCCAACGCGTGGCGGGCGCCGAAGAACGTTGGATCGGCTCGAGCTCGTACTCGGTCCGAAGGGTGGCGAGGATCTCGGCCTGTGTGAGCACGAGCGAGTTGTTCCAGATCTCATCAGCATCGAGCGGCATGAACTCGATGAAACGAACGATGACACCCTTCTCACGGCCGAATTCGGCGAAGTCGAGGACCTCATCGTCGTTGATGCCCTTCATCACCACACAATTGATCTTCACCGGATCGAATCCGACCTCGAGTGCAGCCTCGACGCCTGCAAGCACCCGGTCGAGATCGTTACGCCGGGTGAGTTTCAAGAACCGATCGGGCCTGAACGAGTCGAGGCTGATGTTCACTCTGGTCAGACCGGCAGCCTTCAACTCGGCGGCAACGAGCGGAAGGCTCACGCCGTTGGTCGTCATCGCAAGATCGACACCGAGCGCTGCGAGCTTCTCCACCAGCAGCGGCAGGCGGGCGCGGACGAGCGGTTCACCCCCGGTGAGCCGGATGCCATCGACCCCGTACCGCTCGACCATGATCCTGGCAACACGCTCGATCTCTTCGAAGGTCAGCAGGTTGCTGCGCTCCTGCCACTGCATCCCCTCCTCCGGCATGCAGTAGGTGCAGCGGAAGTTGCAGCGGTCGGTGACCGAGATCCGAAGGTCACGATGCACTCGGCCGAACCCGTCGATCAGCTGCATGGTCATGGGACAAGGCTACCGGAGGGGCAGAATCTGGACCTCGTCGCCCGGCGCAATGTCGACACCGTCGGGGACGAGCGCCAGTGCGTCGGCCCGAGCCATCGCAGTCAGTTGATGCGAGCCCTGCCCGCCGGCTCGCCGAACATGCCACCGACCGGTTTCGTCAACTCGGCCCTCCACCCGAAGGAAATGAACCTTGCCATCGCCGGGATGCTCGAGCGTGTCTTCGCTGACCGCTCGGAGCAGGCCCAGCGCCGTGTCGTCGTCGCCGGCCATGAACCCGATCGCCGGGCGAGCCAGAAGCTCGAACGACACCATCGACGACACGGGGTTGCCCGGCAACCCGAACACCGGTGTTGTGCCGACAAGACCGAAGGCGAACGGCTTGGCGGGTTTGATCGCGATCTGCATCCACCGCATGTCACCGATCTCGTCGAGCACGACCTTCACATAGTCGAAGGCTCCCATCGACACGCCCCCGGAACTGAGGATCGCATCGCAAGACGCCGCCCCGGCGAGAAAGGCGGTTCGGATCGCGTCGGGTTCGTCGACAGCGATCCCAAGGTCGACCGCATCCCAGCCCGCCTCGGCCACAAGCGTCAACAGCGTGCGTCGGTTCGAGTCGCGGATTTCACCGGGCAACAGTGGCCGGCCGTCATCGACCAGTTCATCGCCAGTGGAGATCACGCCGATTCGCGGCCGACGAACCACCGACACGGTGTGCACGCCGACGCTGGCCAACACGCCGAGATGACCGGCGGTCAGTCGCGTTCCCGCCGGGAACAGCAGATCACCGGGCTGCACATCCTCACCGGCACCGCGAACGTGGTTCCCGACATCCACTGTGATGTGGATCTCGACCGTGCCCGCTGCTTCGTCGAGCGAAGTGCGCTCGACCATCACCACGGCGTCCGCGCCGGCCGGCATCGGTGCACCGGTCATGATCCGCGCCGCCTGCCCGGGACCGACCTCACCATCGAGCGTCGATCCCGCTGCGATCGTTCCGATCACTTGGAGCGTCACCGGCGCGCCGAGAGTGTCGGCGGCCTGCACGGCAAACCCATCCATCGCCGTGTTGGCGAATGGAGGTACCAGCTCCGCAGCCACGACATCGGCAGCCAACACGAGGCCACCCGCATCAGCGATCGGTACCTCGATCGGCTCCAGCCGAGCGACGCGATCGAGAACGTGTTGGCGGGCTTCGTCGAGCGTGAGCACCCACCCAGACTAGAAGCCGTTCGACTCCAGAGCTGCTTCGAGCATCACCGCGACGGCAGACCCGTCAGTTCCTCGCAGCGACAGTTCGACGTTGGCTCGCAGCCAGTCGACCCTGCGCCCGGTGTCGAAACCCATGTCGTCGACAACCAGACCGCGCAACCCGCGGTCACCGATCTGCAGGGCCAGCGCGTCGGTGAGCTGGATCTCGCCACCCCGGCCAGGCTCGGTGCAGGCAAGCTTGTCGAAGATGTCGGGGGTGAGCACATACCGACCGTTGATCCGCAGGTTCGACGGGGCACGCTCGAACACAGGCTTCTCGACGAGTCGATCGACAACGACCACTGCGCCATCACGCATCGAGTAGCCGGCGCAGCCGTACTTCGTGATCTCTTCGCCCACGGCTTCTGTCAGCGAGACCACCGACCCCCCCACCGACTCGGCGACGTCGATCATCCGCCGGACGGTGTGACCCTCGTCGGGGAACAGTTCGTCGGGTAGGAGCACGGCGAACGGCTCGTCTCCGACGTGAGGGGCTGCCATCGAAATCGCGTGGCCGAGACCGAGCGGCGACGCCTGCGACACGAAGCGGACGTTGGCAAGCTCGTTGATGTGTCGAACCCGAGCGAGTAGCTCCGATTCCCCCTTTTCTTCGAGGGCCGATTCGAGGTCGGTCATCTGGGCAAAGTGGTCCTCGATCGGTTTCTTGTGCGGGCTCGTGACGATCACAATCTCGTCGATACCGGCCGCAACGGCCTCCTCGACAACCCACTGGATCGCCGGCCGGTCCACCACGGTGAGCAACTCTTTGGGCACCGCTTTGGTGGCGGGAAGAAAGCGAGTCCCGAGGCCGGCAGCGGGGATCACAGCAGTGCGGACGCAAGCAGCGGTCATGGAAAAGACATCTCCCGAACGATGAGCGGCGATCGGAGGGTCAGACCTGTTGCTCGGACCGACCGATGATCCGCCTGATGTTGGCCTGATGGCGAACAACGACGATCGATGCGACCCCAGCACCGACGGCGACCTCCCAGCCGGGGCGGCCGATCGCGAAGATCATGATCGGATAGCCGAGCGCGATCGCGAGCGAGCCCACGGCTGCGACCCGCCCCAGCTTCACCACCGAGAAGAAGAGGACGGCACACGCAAGCCCGACCAGCGGTGAGAGAACCAGGCCGCCACCGCCCGCCGTCGCCACGCCCTTTCCACCACGAAAGCGCCGGTAGAAGGGCCAGACGTGACCCGCAACGGCAGCGATCCAGACCGCATGTGCCTCGCCTCTGCCGGCGAGCACGAGCGCAATGGCGACAGGGATCACCCCCTTCAGCGCATCGATGACGCCAACCAACACACCGATCCGCTTTCCCGACAGTCGGTAGACGTTCGATGCACCTGGATTCCCAGAGCCGGCCTTCGTTGGATCCACACCCGCCCGACGGCCGAGCCACAGCGCCGTCGGAAAGGTCCCGACCAGATAGGCGGCAACGATCCCGACAGCCAACCACATGGCCTCATCGTACGGTGCCGAGCACCGCCGGTACCGGTATCCTCCGACTCGTGCCGACCTACGACTATCGGTGTGAACGCACCGGCGAGATGTTCGAGATGTGGCAGTCCTTTGCCGAGGACACGCTCACGG
>Ga0181578_10000783_pt1 | contig 30930 bp, 24 predicted proteins | sample 071ome_21_FD_148659 | JGI IMG/M metagenome (GOLD analysis project Ga0181578, IMG submission 148659) | Coastal salt marsh microbial communities from the Groves Creek Marsh, Skidaway Island, Georgia - 071401CT metaG (spades assembly) | ecosystem: Environmental > Aquatic > Marine > Intertidal zone... | reverse complement strand
TCGTTTTCACGAAAAGTTTTCAACAATTCAGTCAGACAAGAATATGAAGTGCGACTTTTGTTCACATGAACATAAGTCTTACCTGCGGATCGAGCTAATACTGGGCACGAAAATCAGGACAACTGGGAACAATCTGGGAACGATATTTCGGAAGGTATTCTGAAATTATTTCATACTAACCTATTGATATTATTAATAAAATATATCACTCAGGTCACGGAGAAGTGTATTCATAATGCTGGGGTCGGTGGTTCAAGTCCACCCGTAGCTACCATCTCTCATCGTCCCCATCGAGTTGCCGCACTGTTTATCTATGCCGTCTCGGTCATGTTGGCCTTGCTGATGTGAGTCGACAAAGTGGCGTCGGTCGTGATCACGGCTTTTTCTGAACCGCACGGCCAAACGTGTTACAACAGCGACACGCCAACATCAGGAGCACCACCCAATGTCCCGCATCGTCGTCTCAGGCATCGTCGAGTTTCCGCCCGAAGTCCGTGATCAAGCGCTCATCAAAGGCAAGGCGCTGATCGAGGGTGCCTACACTGAGAAAGGCTGCATCCATTACCTTTGGACAGCCGATCTGAACCACCCTGGGCGGGTCGTGGTCTACGAAGAGTGGGAATGCGCGGATGATTTGGAGGCTCATTTGCAAGGCGAGTGGTACCGCAACATGTTTGGCCACCTTGCTCAGTTCAATATTGTCAGCGCTGAAATCAACAAGTTTCGGGTCAACAAAAAAGAACCGGTTTACGGCGAAAACGGCGTCGCAACCGCCTATTTCACAGACGAGCCGCGCGGCTAGGCGCTAGGACGTTTTCCAAGACTGGATTTTTCTGTAAATCGTCGAGGGCGCAACCTCGAGGTATTTAGCGGCCCGATTAATGCTGCCATCGCAGGCTTCGATTGCCGCTTCTATCGCTCTTTTTTCAGTAATCCAAAGGGGCTGGATGGCGCCATCGTCAGCTACGCCAGCGACATCCGCCCAACGCCCACTCACATCGCTGTCTACGGACTTTTCGGTACCTGAAATTGTGCGGAAGATTGCGGCCTCGTCGACCACACCCTCATCAGTCACTAACACCAGCTGACGCAGCGCATTTTCCAGCTGCCGCACATTGCCCGGCCAAGAGTACGCACGCAACGCCTCGGCTGCATTCGCGCTGAGCTTCAGGGGCGCCCGGCGCTCCTCATCGCTAATGCGGTTAATGAACGCGCTAACCAGCTGCGGCAGATCTTCGCTGCGCTCGCGTAGCGGAGGCAGTCGCAGTGGCACCACATGCAGGCGATAGTAGAGATCCTCCCTGAGCCGTCCCTCGCGCATCTCGAACAGGGGATCGCGATTCGTAGAGGCGATTATCCGCACATCAGCGGCGATTTCTTGGGTGCTTCCCGATGGTCGATAGGTGCCGTGCTGAATCAAACGCAGCAACGTCGACTGAGCCGCAAAGCTGAGACTGCATACTTCGTCCAGAAACAACGTGCCGCCGGCTGCCTCAGCGACCAACCCCGTTGCCGCTTGTTCACCACCAAACAGCACCCGCTCAAGCTGGCCTTCGACCAAAGAAGCACAGTCAACCACCACAAAAGGCTCCGGCGCACGGGCCGATAACTGATGTATTGCGCGGGCCGCCAGTTCCTTTCCAGTCCCACTCTCTCCCATGACGAAAGCGGTCGCCAGCGTACCCGCGAGCGACTCAACCGTTTGATACACCGTTTGCATCGCCGCACTGCCGCCCAAAAGCGGGCCTAGCCGGTCGCGCTTGGTCGACAGACTCTTCACTTGCTCGCTGAGCTTCAGTTTATCCGCCGCGTTGAGCAGCGTGACCCGAAGGCGCGCGGCGTCGAATGGCTTATTCAGAAAATCGTCAGCACCACTCTCCATCGCCTGCGCGGCATAAGACGAGCCATGGCCCGTCATCACAACAACAGCGGGTCGGGGCGTCACTCGCCACAAGTCATCGAGCAAATCGAGACCGTTGCCGTCAGGCAGCTCGATATCGAGCAACACCAGCTGAGGATTCCATGCGGCCACCGACGCCCGAGCATCCGCTAGCGTCTCAGCGGATGTCACCTCCAGACCACTGCCATCCAAATATTGGGTGTAGATGGCGCAGAGCGTAGCGCTGTCCTCAACGATGAGGGTTTTCAAGCCAGTAAGGCCTCCTGCCGGTACCCAGCCTGACAGTACAGTGCGCCAGAGTCAGGGGTAGCCTGCTATCTTCTCTTATCAGGCCGAGATTACCAGCTTTTGCCCTGTCTGGGCGTGGCTCCAGTACAAGACCGCAGTCAGCAGTAGCACCGCGCCCACCTGGTGCGACGCCGCCACGGGAATCGCCACCTGACTGAGCACCGTGCCGATGCCCAGAAGCAGCTGGCAGCCCAGCGCTAGCAGCATCAATATCGCGCCACGCCGTGCGCGCACGTTATCGCTGTGACGCAACGTCTGTACGCTGGCGATCAGCACCACGAGCGCTATCCCGTAAGCCAGCATGCGGTGATTAAAATGGATAGTGGCAACGCTCTCGAAGGTCGATTGCCAGCCCTCGGCGTAATAGCCAATCGGGACGAACGTATCGCCCATCATCGGCCACGTGGGATAGGAATACCCGGCATCCGTGCCGGCCATGAATCCGCCAGACAAAATGAGGATATAGACACCCAGAGTCAGCACCCACCCCATAGTGGGAACGTGGCGCAGCGCGGGCGGCGAAGCACTACTCACGCGCAACAGCAGCCACATCATGAGTGCGTAAATAGCCACTGCGACACCTAAGTGCGCGGTGAGCCGATATTGAGACACTGAAGGCCGGTCTACCAGACCACTCTGCACCATGTACCAGCCGAGCAGGCCCTGCGCACCGCCGAGCAGTAACAGCAGAATCAGCGTGGGGAAAAGCTGTGGGGCAATCATTTTGCGCGCAGCGAAGATAACCAGCGGCACAAGGTACATGACACCGATAAGACGCCCCAGCACACGGTGTAAATATTCAAACCAGAAAATTTGCTTGAATCCATCTAGATCCATGCCTTGGTTTATTTTTTGATATTCGGGGTACTGCTGGTATGCAGCAAACGTGTCGAGCCACTCGGCTTCGGTGAGCGGCGGAATCACCCCCATCAGCGGCCGCCAATCGACCATTGATAAACCCGACTCGGTCAGCCGGGTAACGCCACCCAATAAAATCATGCCCAAGATTGTGATGGCGCAGACGGCCAGCCACCCTGAAATCCAGCGCGTATTCTGCGGCGCTGCGGCTATTGCTGTTGTCATTTTTAATACCCCCAGTCCGAATATTCTAACCAATTCCCAGCCGAAGAGCCGTTCTGCACTACTATAGCGCCCTACCCCGGAGATCACGCATGCCCAACATCCGCCTTGACCAGATCGAGTTCAGCATTGGTTCGCAGGTGCTGCTCGATAAAGTGGGCCTGACGCTGGAGAAAGGTGACCGCTTGGGTTTGCTGGGCAGAAATGGCGCTGGGAAATCGACCCTGCTACGCATTCTCTCGGGCGAGTTGGCCGCCGACGATGGCGAACGATGGATAGATCCCAATATCCGGATCGCCCGCCTGGAGCAGGCCCTCCCCGAAGATCCAGAAATTTCGGTTTTTAATTATGTCGCCACAGGCCTCGCCGAGACGGGGGCGCTGCTATCTCAATATCAGGCGCTTGTCAGTGATACTTCGCCCCAGGCCATGGAGAAGCTCAGCCGCATTCAGACCGAACTGGAGCATCGGGATGGCTGGTCGATGGCACAACGGATCAATATCGTCCTGGATCAGTTGGAGTTGTCACCCGAGGAATCACTCTCCACGCTCTCGGGCGGCTGGCGAAGACGAGCAGCCCTCGCTCGCGCGTTGGTTAGTGAGCCCGATGTGCTACTTCTCGACGAGCCGACTAACCATCTAGATATCCCCTCCATTGACTGGCTAGAGGAACAGATCAGTCAGTTCGAAGGTTCGGTAGTGCTTATCACTCACGATCGGCGATTTCTGCAACGCGTTTGCAACCGCATTGGCGAGCTCGATCGGGGTCGTCTGTCACTCTGGCAATGCGACTACGAAAAATTTTTACAGTTCCGAGAGCAAGAGGCGCTGGCACAAGAGCGCGCCGAAGCACTCTTCGACAAAAAGCTGGCACAGGAAGAGGCCTGGATTCGACAAGGCATCAAGGCGAGGCGCACGCGCAATGAAGGCCGGGTTAGAGCCCTCAAAGCGCTGCGTGAAGCGCGCGCACAGCGTCGCTCGACACCCGGCAAAGGCGGCTTCAAGCTTGAGGACGCCAGTCGATCGGGGCGCCGCGTCGCCGAGGCTAAAGACATCAGTTTTGCTTACGAAGACGAGCCCGTTATCGCAAACTTTTCCACCATTATTCAGCGCGGTGACCGCGTCGGCGTTGTGGGGAGTAATGGCTCGGGGAAGAGCACCATCATCAAGCTACTGCTGGGCGAACTTGCTCCCGATCAAGGCACGGTTCTACTGGGCAGTCAGCTGGAGGTCGCCTACTCCGATCAACTCCGCAGTGAGCTTGACCCCGAACGGGACCTCATCGACAACGTGTGCGGCGGGCAGCAATTTATCGAAATTGGCGGCCAACGTAGGCACGCCATCAGCTACCTGAGCGACTTTCTTTTCACACCGGATCGAATACGCACACCCGTCAAGGCGTTGTCGGGTGGAGAAATTAATCGCGCCCTTCTCGCGAGGCTCTTTACGCGGCCCGCTAACTTATTAATCCTCGACGAGCCCACCAACGACCTCGATATCGAGACACTGGAACTCCTCGAAGAAATCTTGCTCGACTTTAAAGGCACCATTATTTTGGTGAGCCACGACCGGCATTTCCTGGACAGAGTTGTCACTAGCCTCCTCGTGCTGACCGGCGACGGCTCGGTAGAAGAGCAGGCCGGCTGTTACAGCGATTGGGAGGCACGAGGCGGCCAATTCGCGAGCCAGAAAACCAGCAAAAAACCCCGAGCACAGGCGCCGCCCAGTTCCGCGAACGCGACGCTGGCACCTGAAAAAGCTGAGCCTCAGTCGGAACGCAAAAAACCCAAGCTGAGTTACAAAGAACAGCGCGAGCTCGACGGCCTGCCCGCGGAGATCGACGCGCTGGAAAAGCAGCTCACTGAATTACTCGACACGATCGCGTTGCCGGATTTCTATCACCGTCCACAGGACGAGATTGCGGCGACGCTCAACGCGGTAACGGCTTCGGAACAGGCACTCGATCGCGCGTTGGAGCGCCTCGTCGCGCTGGAGGGGTAACCGCCGCCCGGCGAGCGCCCTGCTGATCGAACCGCTTTACAAAATAGCGGCCACTGCCTCTACCACTCGACTCATGTTGTTGGCATTCAGTCCGGCAACATTTATCCGCGACGAATCCAACAGATACACCGACTGCTCGGCTCGCAGTCGCTGCGCCTGCTCAACGCTCAGTCCCAAAAATGAGAACATGCCGTTCTCTTTCTCAATAAAATCAAAGTCTCGGCCCGTTTCCACAGTCAACGCATCGCGAAACGCCGTCCTGAGTTGATTGATGCGATCGCAGATCTGAGTCAACTCTACCTCCCAATCCTGCCGCAACTCGGGCGAGGACAATACGCGCCCGGCCAAGAGAGCGCCGTGCGCCGGGGGCATCGAGTAAACGCGCCGCGCTGCTGCGATGGCCTGACTGCGCATCGCGTCTGCGGCACGACCGTCGCGGCCCACAAACAGCACCGCGCCGGCACGCTCGCGATAGAGCCCAATATTCTTGGACGAGGACACGGCGATAATCATCTCCGGCACCTGCGCCAACACGCTGCGCAAACCAGTGGCATCGGCATCAAGCCCGCGGCCCATCCCCTGATAGGCAAAATCAATCATAGGTAGCAACTGTCGGTGCGCGAGGAGTTCAGCGAGCGCCTCCCATTGCTGGGCATCGAGGTCAGCGCCACTGGGGTTATGGCAACACCCGTGAAGCAAAACGACATCGCCGGGCTTCGCGCCCTCGAGGTCCGCCAGCATCGACTGAAAATCGAGCCCCTTTATCTCAGGCGCGTAGTATCTGTAGGTTTTGAACTGCAACCCCACTGAGCCCATCAGCGGAATATGAACGGGCCACGTGGGATCGCTCACCCAGACGGTGGTGTCGGGTGCAGCCGCATGCAGTACCTCCGCGCCAAGGCGCACCGCACCGCAACCACCCGGCGTCTGAACCGCGGATACACGATCACCCAATTGAGTCAGTATTTCCTCACCAAAAACCAAATCCTGAATACCCTGGAGATAGGCCATATCGCCCTGAGGGGCCATGTAAACCTTGGTCGTCTCGTCAGTGATCAGGTCTCGCTGCGCCTGCTGAACGGATCTGAACACAGGACACAAACCGGTTTCGTCCATATATACACCCAGTGTCAGATCGACTTTGTCGGGATTGGGGTCCGCGCGACAAGCAGCAGCCAAACCAAGGATGGAGTCGGGGGGCAATACGGGCAGGGAATCAAACATGACGGCACTCTAAAACCACATAGGGCGGTAACACCGCTGGGATTATGAGCGAGCGGCGGACAATGCCACAAGCCCTGTTATGCTGGTGACACGGGGCGACCGCCTGTACTTCACAGTGCGCCTGTGAAGGCGCGACACGATAACGCATCCCCCATAAAATCACGCCCCAGCGCAAATCGAAAAAGGCTGACACAGCTTATGTCGAGCAACGACACATACCGCACTGAGCCAGGCACACCCCTGACCGAACGTGACGAGCTTTTCTCAACACCTATAGAGACACCGGCGTTATTCACTTTTAACGACGCCGTAGCGACAGTGTTCCCCGACATGATCAACCGGTCAGTGCCCGGCTACACAACGGCAGTTGCCATGACCGGTGTGCTGGCGGGCAGGCATGCCCGCGAGGGCTCGAACATATACGACCTCGGTTGCTCCTGGGGCGCATCGCTGCTCTCCATAGCCCGGCAATCCACCAGTGAATCCTGCCATTTGATCGGCATTGATAATTCTGAGGCCATGCTCGATCGCGCCCGCGCTTTTCTTCAGACGGAGCTTCCCCAAGCCCGCTTCCGACTTGAGCATGCGGACCTTCTGGACGTGACTTTAAGCAATGCCAGCGTTGTCGTAATGAACTACACCTTGCAGTTCATCGCGGTCGCCGAGCGGGAGCCGCTACTGCGTCGTATCCGAGACGCGATGATGCCGGGTGACATCCTGATTTTGTCTGAAAAATTGCGACACCCCGACGCAGAGCTCAACGAGTATTTGATTGAATTGCATCACGACTTTAAACGCCAGCAAGGCTACAGCGATCTCGAAATTGCGCAAAAGCGGCAGGCGTTGGAAGACGTATTGATTCCGGAAACCCGGGAGCAACATGTGGACAGGCTGCTTTCTGCGGGATTCAGTCGGTGCGATGTCTGGTACCAGTGTCTGAACTTTGCTTCGATGATCGCCATCGCATGACGGCGCCCCCCGAATCGCCACCTGAGCTACCAGGAGAATTGGTCGCAGACTGGGAGCAGCTCCACAAACGCTGGTGTGGGACGCCCCTCGAGCCTTGGCTTGCGACCCTTCCAGAGCAACTGCGATCAGGTTTGTCGGAGGCGCGCTTCGGCGACTTGCCGCGCTGGCGTCAAGCACTCGCTGACCTCCCCGAACTCCCAACGCAACCGGTACTGCTTGACCAATCACGCGTCGGACTCGCGGGGTCGGCACCCGCATCGACGCTCGACGCCCTGCAAACCGCGCTGATGGGGCTACATCCCTGGCGGAAGGGGCCTTTTGAGCTGTGCGGACTCCATGTCGATACGGAGTGGCGCTCTGACTGGAAGTGGAACCGCCTGTCTGGTGCCCTGCGATCGCTCTCCGGCAAACGGGTATTGGACGTCGGCTGCGGCAACGGGTACCACTGCTGGCGAATGCTCGGAGCGGGCGCCAGCGAAGTCATTGGCATCGATCCCACCCCGCTGTTCGTGCTGCAATTCAAAGCGCTACAACACTATCTCCGCCAGCCGGCTATTCACGTGTTGCCAATGACGCTGGAGCACATGCCCGACGTGCTGCCCGCCTTCGATACCGTCTTTTCCATGGGTGTGCTTTACCACCGCCGGGACCCCATGGAGCATTTACTCAGCTTGCACAATAAATTGATCCCAGGTGGGCAGTTAATCCTGGAAACACTGGTGATCGAGGGTAATGAAGAGGCCACGCTGGAACCCAATGGCCGCTATGCGCGTATGGGGAATGTCTGGCAAGTGCCCAGTGCGCCCCTTGTCCAAAAGTGGTTGAGGACGGCCGGCTTTCAGCGGGTCGAATTAATAGACGCAGAAAAGACATCCGTTGAGGAGCAGCGACGCACGCAATGGATGACATTCCACTCCCTCGCCGAGTTCCTCGATCCAGAGAATGATCAGCTCACTATTGAGGGGTTCCCCGCACCTCGCCGCGCCCTATTTACCGCAGAAAAACCGCACTGAGCTCCACTAATGAATTTGCTGGTGCTCCGCTGAGGCATCAAACACGATATCGAAAACCTCGCGGAATGAACGAACAAAGTGGGCCTGAATGCCCACCGTAAGATAGTCCGGCAAGGACTCGAAGTCGCTTCGATTCGCAAAGGGCAAAATTAGTTCGGTAATCCGCGCGCGACGTGCCGCAATGACTTTTTCTCGAATGCCGCCGACTGCGAGCACTTGCCCGGTCAGCGTGAGCTCTCCTGTCATCGCTATCGGTCTCCGCAGCCGCTCTCCCCGGGCCAAAGACACCAGCGCGGTAGCCATAGTGATGCCAGCGCTGGGGCCGTCTTTGGGCGTCGCGCCTTCGGGAACATGCAGGTGCACCATCGACATGTCAAAAAAGTCGGGTTCACAGCCAAACTCCCTGAGATGCGCGACGATATAGCTATAGGCGATCTCGGCGCTCTCTTTCATGACGTCACCGAGTTGACCGGTCAGCTTGAAGCCACGGTTCAGCGTGTGAATTTTCGAGGATTCAATACTGAGCGTTGCACCGCCCATCGCCGTCCAGGCGAGACCGGTTACGACGCCCTTACCCCTCAGTGCCCGCTCGGTCCTGAAACGGGGTTGTCCGAGAATTGACTCGACCTCCCGCTTGCCAATGCGAACACGCTGAATCCCCTCCTCAACGATCTTGAGAATCGACGACCTAACCAATGTGCTGAGCCGTTTCTCCAGGCCTCGCACACCTGCCTCTCGACTGTGCGCGTCAATCACTAGGCGCAAGGCTGCATCGTTAATGCGTATCTGGGCCGCCTTCGCGCCATGACGCTCGAGCAATTTTGGCCACAGGTGGTTTTTGGCGATAGCCAGCTTTTCTTCGGCGATATATCCGGATAGGCGAATTTCTTCCATGCGATCAAGTAAGGGGGCAGGAATCGTATCCAATTGATTAGCGGTACAAACAAACAGCACTTTAGAAAGGTCAACGCGGAGGTCGAGGTAATGATCGAGAAAGTCGCTGTTTTGCTCGGGGTCCAATACCTCGAGCAACGCTGACGCAGGGTCCCCCTGAAACGAGGCACCAATCTTGTCTATCTCGTCGAGCATAATGACCGGATTGGCGACCTCAACTTCCTTTAGTGCCTGAACCAGCTTGCCTGGCATGGCGCCGACGTAGGTCCGCCGATGGCCCTTTATCTCCGCTTCGTCGCGCATTCCACCCAAACTGAACCGATAAAATTTTCGCCCCAGCGCTGCGGCAATGGATTTTCCGATACTGGTCTTACCGACACCTGGCGGCCCCACCAGCAGCAAGATCGAGCCGTCAATGCTGCCCTTGAACGCACCGACCGCCAAAAATTCGGTGATGCGCGCTTTGACGTCTTCCAGGCCGTCATGATGCGCCTCGAGTGCCGAGCGTGCATGCTTGAGGTCGAGGTTATCCTGCGAGTGAACACCCCAGGGGACCGAGGTGATCCAATCGAGGTAATTGCGGGTGACACCGTACTCTGGCGAGCCGGATTCCAGCACCTTTAGCTTGCCAAACTCTTCTTCAATCCTCTTCAGCACTTTTTCCGGCGGATGCAGTTTTTCGAGGCGCATCTGAAAACGCTCAAGGTCTGACGTATTGTCGTCCTTGGACAGCCCCAGCTCTTTTTCGATCACCTTCATCTGCTCACGCAAAAAGAATTCGCGCTGATGCGCGGAGACCTTTTCATTCACCTGCGTGGTGATATGGCCCTGCAGTTCCGCAACCTCCTTCTCATATTTCAGCAACTCCAGCACTTTGGCCATTCTCGCGGACAAGGGAAGCGTTTCAAGAATCTCCTGCAGTCGCGCACCATTTGCGGTAGTGAGGGCAGCTGCAAAGTCAGCAAGCAAACTCGGCTGGTTGGGGTTGAACTGACCAATGTGCTGCTTGAGCTCTTCGCTGTAGAGCGGGTTAAGGGGCAACAATTCCTTGATCGCGCCAATAATCGCCATGGCATAGGCTTTGATTTCGTCGCTGTCGCGATCACCCTGCGAGCGCGGGTACTCAACCTGAGCAATGAGCGGGGAGTCCTCGCTGAGCCAACGCACAATTTTGAAGCGGCGCAATCCCTGAGCGAGAAACTGACCCGCGTGCTCGGGCATGCCGGGCGGACGGTGCAGACGCACCACACAGCCTGTCTCGGGGAACTGCGCTGTGGTCGCTTTGCCCGGATCGGGCTCCTCCACAAAAGCGAGTCCCAACAATCCTGATCCCTGTTGCGCTATCGCATCGAGGGTGGCTTGCCAATTGTCCGGATTAAAGGAGACTGGCTGCACTTGTCCGGGGAAGAATGGCCTCCCGGGAAGTGGCAATAGCACCAGCGTATCAGGCAATACCTCATTGGCCAGCGCGGGGGCCGAGGTCTCATAACCCAGCTCCTCATGAGGCTCCGGTGGTAAGACCTCGCCGTCGGGCTGTCTCCCGTCTTCCTGATCCACTGCGTCTCTCTCTTGGCAGCCGGCTCATCGAGCTCGGGACTACCGCTGTGACTGTTGGGGAAGATGTAAGGGCGATAACGCCGCTTTTCAAGGCTGGTTGGTCAAGGCTGGTTGGTCAAGGCCGGCTGGGTTGGGCCAGGTTACTGAGAAAGCCCGCTTGCGCGGCGTGGGCCCAGTTCTGCCTTAGTCGTCGCCCTGAGAGGGGGCCATCGGTTGCGGTGCCATAGGGAAAGGCGCGATTTTGGCGCCACCGCTATCTGAGATGCGCGCGGCGCCCTCTTTGTCCACTTCGTCAATACGCACGATGGACTGCAGCGGAATATAGCTGCGCTTCACGCCAGAGAATTCGTTCTTCAGTTTTTCCTCGCCCGGGTCCACGAGAATTTGCGAGCGCTCTCCAAATACCAGCTCCTCGATCTCTACAAAGCCCCACATGTCACTCTGATAGATCTGTCGAGCGAAGACCTCATAAACCTGTCCGCCGTTATGAAAAATGACTTTGTACATGGGCTGAGATGGCATGGTCGCTCCCGGTAACCCGAGGTGTCGCTGGAAAAGGGGCGGAATGGTAACACTTTGCGCACAAACCTCCACTAACTGACAGGATTTTCTATTATCAGGCGCTATACTCCGCGGCCCAACCTTGCAATACGATGACGCCACACGAGACGCCAGCCTGACCGCCCCATGAACGAACCTGTCAGTAAAAAGCTATTCGTCGAGACCCACGGGTGTCAGATGAACGAATACGACTCCGCGCGTATGGCCGACCTGCTCGGAGCCAGCCACGGACTGATCCCCACGGACACCCCGGAAGACGCAGACGTCTTGCTACTCAACACCTGCTCCATTAGAGAAAAAGCGCAGGAAAAAGTCTTCCACCAATTGGGGCGCTGGAAACACCTCAAACAGAAAAATCCCAACCTCATCATCGGCGTGGGTGGCTGTGTGGCCAGCCAGGAGGGCGCTGAAATCGGCAAGCGCGCGCCCTATGTCGATTTGATTTTTGGCCCGCAGACGTTGCATCGACTCCCAGAAATGATTGACGACCGGCGGCGCGGAGCTCCGGTGGTCGTTGATGTCAGCTTCCCCGAGATTGAAAAATTTGACCGTCTGCCCGAGCCCAGCGTGGAAGGCCCCACGGCCTTCGTCTCGATCATGGAGGGATGCAGTAAGTACTGCACTTTCTGTGTGGTGCCCTATACCCGCGGCGAAGAAGTCTCTCGGCCGGTCGACGATGTGATTGCTGAGATCGCGGGGCTGGCTGAACGTGGGGTCAAGGAAGTCAATCTCCTGGGGCAAAATGTGAATGCCTTTCGCGGCCGAAATCACCTCAACGAGGTGGTCGATTTCGCCGAGCTGTTGCACCTGGTCAACCTGGTGCCGGGGATCGAGCGCATCCGCTACACCACGTCGCACCCCGTCGAATTCTCCGAAGCCATCGTGGCTTGCTACGCGGAAATACCGGCCCTGGTAGACCACCTGCACCTGCCGGTGCAAAGCGGCTCGGACCGTATTCTCATGGCCATGAAGCGCGGCCATACCGCGCTCGAATACAAATCCACGATTCGCGCGTTGCGCAGAATCAGGCCCAATATCTCGCTTTCATCAGATTTTATTGTCGGTTTCCCGGGCGAGACGGAGGAGGATTTTGCGGCGACCATGAAGCTGATCGAAGAAATAGGCTTCGATACATCATTCAGCTTCATTTATAGCGCGCGACCCGGCACACCCGCTGCGGAACTGATTGACGACACGCCCGAGGACGTCAAAAAACAGCGTTTGCATATTCTTCAAGCCAGAATTGCCCGCGAAGCGCAACGCATCTCCGAGGGCATGGTCGGCACGACTCAACGTATTTTGGTGACCGGTCACGCCAAAAAAGATCCCAGACAGCTCTCAGGTCGCACGGAAAACAACCGCGTCGTTAATTTTGCCTGTAGCAATACCGGACTGATCGGCGAGTTTGCAGCGGTCGATATCGTGGCGGCCTATACCAATTCCTTGCTTGGCACCCTTAAAACAGCGGTTTAATCACCCCTTAGAACGGTTGACTCGAGCGGCTAGGCGAGTATCGTTCTCTTCCCAGAGTGACAGAGGCGGCTTGAAAACCGTTGGACACAGATCAATCGGCGACCGAGGGCAGCCCCTCGAGCGCGCCCTCTCACATAACCCTTTCTCTTGAACCGAATGACGCGCGCAATCTGGCGGCCCTCTGCGGCCAGCTGGACAGTCACCTGCGCCAGATCGAAACGCGACTTGGAATCACGATCCATAACCGGAGTAATACATTTGAGCTTCGGGGAGCGCGTGCGCACTGCGAGATTGGCGCTTCACTGCTCACCTCACTTTACTCGGAGGTCGAGCGCGGCCTGAAGCTCAGCCCGGAGAGCATTCACTTGCGCCTTCAGGAAGCCAACCTCGAGACACTCGCCGACACGCGACTGCGCGAAGTTGACGGCGACGGTTCGAGCCTCATCCGCACCAAGCGGGTCTCGATACGACCTCGCGGCAAGAATCAACGCGATTATGTGGCGGCAATCGCCAACAATGACATCAACTTCGGCATTGGACCGGCGGGCACCGGTAAAACCTATCTGGCGGTGGCCTGTGCCGTGCGCGCCTTGTTGGGCGAGCAGGTGAAGCGCATCCTTCTGGTGCGACCCGCAGTCGAGGCCGGGGAGCGGTTGGGCTTCCTGCCCGGCGACCTGTCGCAAAAAGTCGACCCTTACCTCAGGCCGCTCTACGACGCGCTCTATGAAATGCTAGGGTTTGAAACCGTCAACAAATATATCGAACGCCACATCATTGAGGTGGCGCCGCTGGCGTTCATGCGCGGCAGAACGCTCAATCACGCCTTCATCATTCTCGACGAGGCGCAGAACACCACTCGCGAACAGATGAAGATGTTCCTGACCCGTATCGGATTCGGGTCTACGGCAGTCGTCACCGGCGATATCAGTCAGATCGATTTGCCCAAGGGCACGCAAAGCGGATTGATTCATGCGACCGAAGTCCTCGAGGACATTCAGGGCATCACCTTTACCGAATTCGGCAATAAGGACGTCGTCCGACATCCCCTGGTGCAACGCGTGGTCAGCGCCTATGACAGCTATGAAAAAAACGCGAGCCAGCGCCCCGGAAAGGCGCCACCGTGACAATGCTACTGACAGTCGATCGCGCTACCGAGTGCAGTACACCTGACGACAACCTGATCGAAACTTGGGTGGCGCACACCCTCACCACGGTACGAGGTCCTGCGCAAACTACTCCAGAGCTATCAATTCGCATCACTGATATCGAAGAGGCGGCGCGACTTAACGAGCGCTATCGCGCTAAAAGCGGACCGACTAACGTGCTGTCATTCCCCGCAGATATACCCGACGTAGCCCAATCCGGTCTGATCGGGGACCTGGTGATCTGCGCACCCGTGGTCCTCAAGGAGGCCTCTGAGCAGCATAAATCCGCTCAGGCGCACTGGGCGCATCTTGTGATTCACGGCCTGCTGCACCTGCTGGGCCACGACCATCAAACGGATCCTGAGGCAGCGGCGATGGAAGCCTTGGAAACCCGCCTGCTGCAACATTTCGGCTTTAGTGACCCTTACCTTACCCAAGAGCCCTCGGAGGGGGCGCACTCGTGAACGACGAACGCAAGTCTGAATCTGAAGAGCGGTCCTGGCTGGATCGACTCACCCACTTCATCAGCGGAGAGCCGCAAACAAAAAGCGACCTAGCGGGCGTGCTCGCGCTGGCTGAAGAGCAAGAAATCATTGACGAAGACGCTCGAAAAATCATGGAAGGCGCCCTCCAAGTCAGCGATATGCAGGTGCGCGACATTATGATTCCGCGCGCCCAGATGGTGGTCATCGATTCAGACGAAAGCCTGCAGGAAGCGCTGGCCAAGATTATCGAGGCGGGACACTCACGTTATCCGGTCATTGGCGACGGCATTGACGATGTCATTGGCATCCTGCTGGCCAAGGACTTGCTGCCACTGATTCATCGTGAGGGCGAGGCTCCCGCCATGCGCGAGCTGATGCGCCCCTTCATTGCTGTTCCCGAGAGTAAACGGCTCAACGTCCTCCTCAGGGAGTTCCGTCAGAACCGAAACCATATGGCGATTGTGATCGACGAATATGGCGGCATCGCCGGGCTCATCACGATCGAGGACGTCCTAGAAGAAATCGTCGGGGAAATCGAGGACGAGACCGACGTCGAGGAAGCTGAAGCCATTCGTCCTCTGGGAGAGAATCGATTTCACGTCGAAGCCCTCACACCCATCGAAGACTTCAACGAATTTTTTGACACCTCCTTTAGCGACGAGGAGTTCGATACCATCGGCGGTCTGGTCGTCAATGCGTTCGGACAATTGCCCAAGCAAAATCAGTCCATCCGTCTGGACCGCTACGACTTTAAGGTGCTGGAATCCGACGAGCGGCGACTGACCAGTCTGCGCGTCAAGGTGGCAGACCCCGTCGACTCTCCTGATTGATGCGATCCCATTCCACCGCGCTGGGCTTTGCGCTGCTCTCAGGGCTCCTGTTTCCACTCGGTCTGGCGCCGTTCAATATCTGGCCGCTCATCCCCGTAAGTGCCGGGTGTCTTTATGCAGCGCTGACAACATCGGGCACATCGCGGCTCTGGTCGATCGGTTGGGCCTATGGCCTCGGGCTATTTGGCGCGGGCGTTTCCTGGGTTTACGTCAGCATCCATATCTACGGCAATACGCCCGTGTCGCTGGCAGTGTTACTGACCGCGGTATTTTGTGGCGGGCTGGCGCTGTTGTTCAGTTGCCAGGCCAGCCTCTTTTGGCGGCTCAAAAGCCGCCACTGGGCATGGCGCGTCGCGCAATTCGCCTCGCTATGGGTGCTGTTTGAATGGCTCCGTAGCTGGCTACTGACCGGCTTCCCCTGGGCGTATGCGGGATACGGTGCGCTCGACTCCCCGTTGTCTGGCTGGATCCCCCTCGTGGGCGTTTTCGGTTGTTCCTGGCTGCTGGTGGCGCTCGGAGCCGTCGGCGCGGAAATCATACGTAACCGCGGTGCCCGCCATTATTGGGTGACTGGCGGCTTAAGCGCCATCGTTGCGATAGCAGCGGGCATGGGGTGGAGTGTGATCGAGTGGACCCACACCCAAGGTGAGCCGCTTCGCGTGGCCGTGGTTCAGCCCAATATTTCGCTGCAAGACAAATGGAACCGCAACCAGCGGTCGGTCATCCTGCGTCAAACGATGGACCAGACAACAGCACTGTCTGCCGCCCACGATCTGCTCGTCTGGCCAGAATCGGCACTGCCGGGTTACCTAGATCAGCTAGAACCCACCATCGACGTACTGACAACGACAGCCGCAAAGGAGGGTGCCACGTTGATCACCGGTGTGCTGACGCGCGACGCCACCGGCAGCTATAACAGCATTACCGCGTTCGGCGCCGGCAGCGGTCTCTACCACAAGCAAAAACTAGTGCCTTTTGGGGAATATGTGCCCCTGGAGACATGGCTACGAGGCCTGATCGGCTTTTTCGACCTGCCCATGTCGGCCTTCAGCGCGGGGAGCCCGGACCAAGCCCCGCTCTTGGCCCACTCCACCGTGATCGCACCCTTCATCTGCTACGAAGTGGTCTATCCGGACTTCGTGGCGCATCACAGTCGCGACGCCGCACTCTTGGTAACGATCAGTAATGACACCTGGTTCGGCAACAGTGCGGGCCCTTGGCAGCATTTTCAAATGGCTCGCTTTCGCGCGGTTGAATTGGGCCGTGATCTGATCCGCGGCACTAACGATGGCGTCTCAGCGCTGATCGCCGCCGACGGCACCGTCAAGGCGACGGCAACCCAGTTCACTGAGGCCGTTGTCAGTGGCGAGGTACAGCCGCGCGTCGGCACAACCCCTTTTGCCAGCACCGGGAGTCTGCCCGTGTGGGTTTTATCGCTGATGATCCTGTTATTGGGCCGGGATAGGCCGTAATACTGTTAAACTCTGCGCCGCCCGCGAGGCTTGTCAGTGCCTGTGATGTCACTGTAATCGCCGGCTGGACGGATAGGGTCATCGTACTAAGGACCGCGACAGACATGAGTCAGGACTACGAACCGCAAGCGCTAGAGCGTGAACTGCAAGCCCAGTGGGCCGACACGCAGCGCTATGCCGTTTACCCCGATGACACACGGGAGAAGTTTTACTGCCTGGCGATGTTCCCCTACCCCAGCGGCAAGCTGCATATGGGGCATGTGCGCAACTACACCATTGCCGACGTTATCGCACGGTATCAGCGCATGCTGGGAAAAAATGTGTTGCAACCGATGGGCTGGGATGCGTTCGGCCTGCCCGCCGAAAACGCCGCCATACAGAACCAGGTACCGCCTGCAGAGTGGACGTTGGGCAATATCGCCGAAATGCGGCAGCAGCTGGCGCGGCTGGGGTTTGCCTACGACTGGAATCGCGAGCTCGCGACCTGCACCCCCGAATACTACCGCTGGGAACAGTGGTTCTTCACGCGGCTTATGGAACGCGGACTCGCCTACAAAAAAGAAGCGGATGTGAACTGGTGCGAGACAGACCAGACTGTGTTGGCCAACGAGCAAGTGGTCGATGGCAAATGCTGGCGCTGCGATAACCCGGTCGAAAGAAAAGCCATTAACCAATGGTTCATTAAAATCACAGCGTATGCGCAGGAACTCCTCGATGACCTCGATACGCTGACCGAATGGCCCGATCAGGTGCGCACGATGCAACGCAACTGGATTGGTCGGTCCGAGGGTGCCACCGTACGTTTCCCCTTTGAGGATGACGCCATCGAGGTCTACACCACGCGCCCCGATACGCTGATGGGAGCCACTTATCTCGCATTGGCACCACAGCATCCACTGGTGCAGCGCGCTGCCGGAGAGAGCAGCGAACTCGCGGCGTTTTGCGATCAAATCAGCACCACCAAGGTGGCCGAGGCTGACATGGCCACCATGGAAAAGCTCGGCATGGATACCGGCCTGCGGGCGACGCACCCCCTGACCGGGGAACCCGTACCCATCTGGGTCGCCAACTTTGTACTCATGGGCTACGGGTCGGGGGCGGTCATGTCGGTTCCCGCGCATGACCAACGCGATTGGGAATTCGCGACCAAATATGGTCTACCGATCGTCCAAGTGGTCAGTGATACCCCCGAAAACACTGCCAATCTCTCGGTCAGCGCCCACGTCGAGCGCGCGCCCCTCATGAACTCCGCCGAGTTTGATGGCCTCGATTTTGACGCCGCCTTTGATGCCATTGTGGGCGCCTTGGAAGCGCGACAGCTCGGGCACAGATCGGTGAATTTCCGGCTGCGCGACTGGGGAGTCTCCAGGCAACGGTATTGGGGAGCGCCAATTCCGGTCATCAACTGTGACGCCTGCGGCGCGGTGCCCGTCCCTGACGAGCAGCTGCCCGTTGTCCTGCCAACCGATGTGGCTTTTCAGGGCGTTGGATCGCCCATCAAGGACATGCCCGACTTTTACCAAACCACCTGCCCACGCTGCGAAGCGCCCGCGACGCGAGAGACTGATACCTTCGATACATTTATGGAGTCCTCGTGGTACTACGCGCGTTACGCCAGCGCGAGCAATAACAGCCGCATGCTGGACGAAGAGGCCAACTATTGGCTCGAGGTCGATCAATACGTCGGCGGCATCGAGCACGCTATTTTGCACCTGCTCTACTCTCGCTTCTTCCACAAGTTAATGCGTGATGCCGGGCTGGTCTCGACCAACGAACCCTTTAAACGGCTCCTGACCCAAGGCATGGTGCTCAAAGACGGCGCCAAGATGTCCAAATCTCGGGGCAACACCGTCGACCCGCAGGCCCTCATAGACCGCTATGGCGCGGATACCGTGCGGTTGTTCAGCATGTTCGCAGCACCGCCAGATCAGTCACTGGAGTGGTCAGATTCAGGCGTCGAGGGAGCACACCGCTTTATCAAACGCCTCTGGCGCCTGGTTCATGACTTTGGCAACGAGCCACACTTGCCGCTGACGGACGCGCTTTCCCCCGCCCAAAAAGACCTGCGCCGAAAGACCCATGAGACGATCGCCAAGGTCACCGATGACTATGGTCGGCGGCAAACCTTCAACACAGCGGTTGCGGCGATCATGGAGCTCTGCAACGAATTGGGTCGGCATCCGCTTGACGCGGAAATCGATCGCGCAGTGGTGCAGGAGGGGCTGCGCGCGGTGCTGCGCATGCTGTGGCCAATCACCCCGCATTTGAGCGAATTTCTGTGGCAGGCCATGACGGGCGACGAGTTTCAGGAGCATGATTGGCCACTCGTGGATGAGAGCGCGCTGAGTCGCGATGCGCTGGAAATCGTGGTTCAGGTCAATGGTAAAGTGCGAGGCAAGATGATGGTTCCTGCCTCGGCGGATAACGCGGAGATCGAAGCATTGGCCAAAACACACGAAAATGTTCAGCGGTTCCTCGCCGATGCGACGATCAGAAAAGTGATTGTGGTTCCGCAGAAGCTGGTGAATATAGTTGCGCAATGAAACTGCCAGACGTTAAACCCACCGCTCGCGCCGTCATCCGGCTCTCGCTGGCGGTCATGTGCATCGTACTGGTGGGATGCGGCTTCCAGCTAAAGGGCTCGGGTCAAACCGGCGCCCCGGAGCTCGCGGGTATGACGGTCCGCCTGGTGAGTGCGCAACCGCGATCCGAACTGACCCGGGAAGTCACCCGTGAACTGACCCATAGTGGCACGTCGTTGGTTGATGACGCGGACGCTGCCATCACTCTGATCTTGGAGGCCGAGCAGTTCACGCAGCGAAACGTATCGCTCACTGCACAGGCGCGGGCGGCAGAGCTAGAGCTCACTTTGTCTGCTGCGTTCACGCTAACACAAGGCGAGCAGGATCCCGTCGATGCGCGTGCGGTGGTTAGCCGGCAGATGCTCAATGATCCGCGTAATGTCGTCGGCAAAACCGAAGAGCTTCGGCTGCTGAGAGAAGAAATGCGGCGCGATCTTGCCGCGCAAATCGTGCGTCGGATTAGCTACGGCATTACCGGCTAGTGCAGCTCAAACCGGCGCAACTTGAGGATCATCTCGCCAACACGCTGGCTTCTTGTTATCTGGTAAGCGGGGATGAGCCGCTGATCGTCAGCGAATGCGCGGACGCGATTCGCCGCAAGGCACGGGAGGCGGGTTGCACTGAGCGGCAGCGTATCTCGATATCCGGTAAAGACGACTGGCTGGAGTTAGGGCATATCGCAGGCGCCCTCTCCTTATTCGCCGAACGCAAACTCATCGAGATACTGCTTCCCAGCGGCAAGCCCGGAACCGAGGGTAGTCGAGCGCTAATGGAGCATCTCGAGAGTGAACCCACCGGAGATGTGCTGCTTGTCATCAGCGGGCGCATCGACAAGCAATCTCAGAAAAGCAAGTGGTATACGGCGATGGATCGCGTCGGTGCGGTGATTCCCGTCTGGCCCGTCAGCCCGACTGAACTGCCAGGATGGATTGGACAGCGCATGCGTCGCGCGGGGATGAAAGCTGACGCAGAGGCAATCGCGTTGCTAGCCGAACGGGTCGAGGGCAACTTGCTTGCCGCGGCGCAAGAAATCGAGAAGCTCAGATTGTTGCATCCGGAGCAAACTCTCTCCGCTGCGCAAGTGGCCGATACCGTCTCGGATAATGCGCGGTACGACGCTTTCAGGCTGGTCGACGTTGCGCTGTCAGGGGACGCACGCAGCGCACTGAGGACACTTCGCGGACTGCGAGCCGAGGCAGTTCAGCCGCCTGTGCTCCTCTGGGCAATCGCACGGGAAGTCCGCCTGTTGACCGATATCAAAAGAGACATGGCGACCGGTGGCGCGGCCAGCAGCGCCATGAATCAACACGGGGTTTGGCGCAATCGCCAGCCGCTGGTGCAGGCGGCCTTGCAGCGACTCTCCGGCCGCGATCTCGCTGAGTTGCAAGCATTGAGTTTCGAGGCTGACGGCACCAGTAAAGGTTTTTTACTGGGAGACGCATGGGACGTACTGGAGAACCTCGTAGTACTGCTCGCTCAGGGTGGCGCACCTGCCAAAATGACCGAGCGACGGGCATAGCAGACAACCAACAGCCCAAGACCGGCGCATCCCGCAACACCCGAGACCAGCACAAAACCAAAGCGATCGACCCCGAAGCCCAGCACCGCGGCACCCAGCGCCGGCGCACCCATGGCCAACATCGTCCAGAGACTCATGACACGCCCTCTAAAGCATGGATCCGCAGAGAGTTGAATCAGGGTCTGGCAGCCGGTGCCCGCTATCGTGGTCACAACGCTCAGCGCAGCTACCCAGACACCCATGGCCAACAAGCCGGAGAACCAACGCAAACAGACCAGAGTCGCAGCGGCCAGCGCGATAGCCGCACAAACCAGTAACAGCAAACGGCTCACATGCGCGGACTGCCGACTGACAAGTAGCCCCCCGAAAACAGAGCCCAGCCCTGCCATCGCCACCAATATTGCCAGCTCTGACGAGCCACCCTGCAGTAAGGCGCCCGATAAAGCCGGCAGTAACTCGACCAATGTCCGACCCAGCAACCCATTCAGTGCGGTCATGGCGAGGAGTAATTTCAAGTCCGCACGCTGCGCGAGATGCCGGAGTCCGGCCATGAATTCCTGCCGGTAAGAGTCAGATCGTGTTGGCTGCTTATCGCGTCCGACGTCGAGCTGGGTCAGGCGCCAGTAAGAAACCGTAAACATCAGCATCGACACGATCCAGGCAATACTGACCTCGAGGCGAGCGACCAAGGCGGCACCGATCGCGGGGCCAATCATTCGCGCGATATTAAAAGACATGGCCGAATAGCCGACGGCACTCGGCAATGCTTCCCGGGAAACTAACAAGGGCACTAGCGCCAGGCGCATGGGGGAATGAAGGGAAGTCGCCATGCCCAGCGCGGCAGAGAGTAGCGTCAGCGCAATGCGATCATAAACACCAAGCCCTGTGGTAATCGCACCCGCCAAGGCAATCAAACCATGGATCGCCATGGACAAACGCAGCCCCTGGCGAGGGCACAGTCGATCAGAAAGAATGCCGAACCAGGGCGAAAACAGCAGCGCCGGCGCCAGCATGAGCGCACCGACAATGCCTACCCAAGTGGCCGAATGAGTGAGTTCCCAGGCGCTCCAACCTAATAAAAACCGCAGGATCCAAGCGCCCAAACTCGAGAACCAGCTGGCCGGGTAATAGCGGCGAAAGCGGGGGTCAGCGAGCGCAGACCGATGCACCTGTCGCTTTTCACGACACTCGGGAAAATCCCCGCTTGCTTTTTCAGTCATGCTCAAATACTGTCTATTTATACAGTATTTTTACTGTTGCCTGATTGGCGCCGCATAACCGCACAAGAAGCGCCGCCGGTACAACAGTGTGAGAAGGGAGTGCATCATGAATTATTTACTCGAAGATATTTTCCGCCGTGCCGATACCTGGCGTGGGATTGGCCAGCATCCGCACGCTGTCATCCATCCCAGCGTACCCTCCGCGAATGGTGACATCCCGCTTTTGCACAGCGTCGAAACGGGTTTTGACGCGTTGGATGCGCAACTTTACAACAGAGGGTGGCCATTAGGGGGCAGCATTGAAGTCATTAGCGAACAATGCGGACTCGATGCGATGGGTGTTTTCATGCCAACAATGAAAAAACTGTCCGGCCAAGGGCGCTGGCAAGTCTTCATCGACCCACCTTATACCCCCTACGCACCTTTACTGGCTGGAGAAGGCATTGATTTACAAGAAATCATGTTGGTGCACCCCCGCAATCGCGAGGAATTACTCTGGTCAACAGAGCAGGCTTTACGCAGTACAACCTGCGGCGTGGTCTTTGTCTGGCTCGGTGCTACCGATTACCGCTATGCCGAGCTACGAAAGATCCAACTAGCCGCCGCCAGTCACGGCACGTTAGCGGTACTTTTTCGCTCCACTGACGCGCTGTCGCAACCCTCCCCCGCCAGCTTGAAAATACAACTGGATGGCTATCGCCAAATAAAGATTCTCAAACAACGGGGCGGCCGCCAAAGTTCCACTATTCCCCTACCGTGCGACGATTCACTACAACCGGCAGTGACTGCGTGGTCTTTCCTAGAACAACCCGAAGTACCTCAACCGGCTTTTGACTTTAGACCTTCTGCTTGAGTAGCGCCCCGAATACCCCATACAACGGGCGATTCGCCTCGGATTGGCACATTTGCGGTATAGCCGCTATCCTTGCGCCCGCTTTTGATGAGGCTGAGAAACTCATGCAGGATTTTCCACACCACTACCGCTGTGTCGCAACCGCCAACGCGGATCAATCCCAGGTCCAGATCGCCAGCTCAGGGCTCACCGATCTCATTACCGATGTACCCAAGGAATTCGGCGGCCCGGGCGATCAATGGTCTCCCGAAGCTCTGCTTATTGCAGCGGTGGCTGACTGCTTTGTGCTGACTTTCAGAGCTATCGCCGCTCCGTCGAGAGTGGTTTGGCACGCGCTGGATTGCGACGCAACAGGTACGCTGGAGCGCGTTGATCGAACGCCTCAATTTACTCACATTCATCTCACGGTTCGTATCAGCGTTCCCGATGATATGGAGGAGGAGAAAATCCTGCGCGTTCTGAAAAAAGCCGAGGAGAGCTGTCTTATTACTAACTCGCTCACTGCCACCGTGCACCTCAATACAGAGATTACCCGTCAATCTTCGATATAAGCGCATTCACTCCGCTATCGCCGTTCGCGATAGGACCAAGAGAAGTAGCTCAAAAAAAAGCCCCGCTTGAGCGGGGCTTTTTCATTACAACGATGATTACTGCGACACACTAACGACCACCGCGCCAGATTCATCAATATCAAAGCGGTCAGCATCCATGACCTTCGTCCAAGCGCTAGCGAAATCCTTGATAAATCGCTGACGACTTTCGTCAAAGGCATAAAACTCCACCACCGCCCGCAGCTCTGAGTTAGATCCAAATACCAGATCAAACTCCGTCGCGGTCCACTTCAACTCTCCGCTCTGACGATCACGACCTTCGAAGATGTAAGGCTCTTCAGTCGGCGCCCAGGCGGTATTCATATCCAAGAGGTTGATAAAAAAGTCATTACTCAATACCCCCGGACGATCCGTCATCACGCCGTGGTCACTACCAGCGGCGTTGGCGTTCATCGCGCGCATGCCCCCCAGCAGCACCGTCATTTCGGACACGGTCAGATTAAGTAGGTCGGCTTTATCGATCAGCGCTTGCGCAGGGGTCATGAAGCCAAGATCCGCCATGTAATTGCGGAATCCGTCATGACGCGGCTCGAGTACCGCCATCGAGTCGACATCTGCCATTCCCTCCGTCGCATCGACACGCCCGGCGGTGAAAGGAATCGACACGTCCACCCCGAACTCAGCCGCGGCCTGCTCTACTCCGACATTACCCGCCAATACAATGACGTCCGCCAGAGACACTTGCTTACCGCGAGACAAACCGCTGTTGAAGTCGCCCTGCACCTCCTCCAGAACCGCAATCACTTCACCCAAGGCATCGGGTTCGTTGATCGCCCATTGATTCTGGGGCGCCAGACGGATGCGCGCACCATTGGCACCGCCGCGCATGTCACTGCCGCGGAAGGTGGACGCCGATGCCCAAGCCGTGCTGACCAGCTGCGTATTGCTAAGACCCGCGTCGGCAATCGCGTCCTTCAACTTGCTGATATCGCGATCACTGATCACTTTGTAGTCACGCGCCGGCAAGGGATCCTGCCAAGCGAGCACTTCAGCGGGGACATCATCACCCAGATACCGGTTTCTCGGCCCCATATCCCGATGGGTTAACTTGAACCAGGCCTTAGCAAAAGCCAGCTCAAATTCCTCGGGGTTGGCCAAAAAGCGCTGTGAGATCTCGCGATAACTTGGGTCAAACTTCAATGACAAGTCGGTGGTGAACATCACCGGCGCATGCGCCACACCCTCGAGATGCGCATCCGGTACCGTACCTGCCGCCGCTCCATCCTTGGGCTGCCATTGCAATGCGCCTGCCGGGCTGCGGGTCTGCTCCCACTCATAGGCAAACAAATTGGCCAGATACATCATCGACCACTGCGTTGGCGTCGCGGTCCAGGCGCCCTCCAAACCCGACGTAACGGTGTCTTCCGCGTTACCCTTGCCACAGGTATTTTTCCAACCAAAGCCCTGCTCGACGATCGCCTCGCCAGTGGGCTCGGGTCCCACACAGGTGTCCGGCTTATGCGCACCGTGAGCTTTACCAAAAGAATGTCCGCCCGCGATGAGAGCCACGGTCTCTTCGTCATTCATCGCCATGCGACCAAAGGTCTCGCGAATATCATGCGCCGCCAGGACCGGATCAGGATTGCCGTTGGGTCCCTCGGGATTCACATAGATGAGGCCCATTTGCACCGCGGCCAACCCTTTGCGCAACTGCCGTCCATCGCTGTAGCGCTCGTCGGCCAGCATCTTCGCTTCGGGTCCCCAGTAAACCCACTCGGGCTCCCAGTCGTCGGTGCGGCCACCGGCAAACCCGAAGGTTTTGAAGCCCATGTTTTCCATAGCAACATTACCCGCCAACACCATCAGGTCGGCCCAGGAAATCTGATTGCCGTACTTTTGTTTGATCGGCCACAGCAAGCGACGTGCCTTGTCCAGATTGCCGTTATCGGGCCAGCTGTTCAGGGGCTCGAATCGTTGCTGGCCACCGTCGGCGCCACCACGACCATCCGCCGTGCGATAGGTGCCCGCGCTATGCCAGGCCATCCGCACGAAGAAAGGGCCATAGTTGCCGTAATCGGCGGGCCACCAGGGCTGCGAAGTGGTCAGCGTCTGGTCGATATCGGCTTTCAGTGCCTCGAGATCGAGCTTGGCAAATTCCGCGGCGTAGTCGAAGTCATCGCCCACGGGATTGGCGCTACGCTCGTTCTGCCGCAGGGGCGTCAGATCGAGGCTCGCGGGCCACCACGCTTGTGTGCTCTTGGGGGTACTGCGGGCCATTGAATCCATGACCGGTGCCGCAATCAGTGCCGCCGCCAGCGCGGTGTGCGCGATGGCGGTCTTCATCAACATTGTTTTCATTTACCTCTCCTCACAAAAGGTGTAAGTCTTCACCGGTGCACTGTAGTGACTCGAGGAGCGTGCTGACAACTTGATTGTTTCGCCAAAAGCGATCGGTTTTTCCGATCACCGGGCCTAAATCACAGAAATACCGCCTCTGTCAGCGCACGCCAGAAGACAATTCTGGCAGGTGAGCGCCTCAAGGGCCAACGGCAACCGCCTGCACGAATTCCTGAATATTCGCCTCGAGTTGGTCTAACGGCACAGCCCCCGAGCCCAACACCACGTCGTGGAACGCCCGGATATCAAAATCCGCTCCCAGCGCCGCCTGAGCCATGTCACGCAGCGCCATAATTCTGAGCTTGCCAATCATGTAAGCCGTCGCCTGACCCGGCATCGCGACATACCGCTCTATGGCACGCTGACAGTCATATTCGGAATTGGGCGTATTGGCGACGAGATAGGCGACCGCCTGCTCGCGACTCCATTTTTTGTAGTGCAGGCCGGTGTCGACGACCAGCCGCGCGGCGCGCCACAACTCCATCGCCAACCGCCCGAAGTTTGAGTAGGGATCCTCATAAAAACCCATCTCTCGCGCTAAATACTCCGAGTAGAGTCCCCAACCTTCAGTAAACGCCGTGAAGCTCGTATGCCGTTGAAAATCAGGGACATCTCTCAATTCGGCAGAGATCGCACGCTGCAAATGGTGGCCTGGCAACCCCTCATGAAATGCCAGCGCCTCGAGATCAGTCGTGGGCATGGAGTTCATGTCATACAGGTTGGCATAGTAAATACCGGGACGAGAACCATCAGGTGGCGGACTTTGATAAAACGCCTTACCTGCTGATCGCTCTCGATAGGCCTCAACACGCTTCACCACCAACGCCGACTGGGGCAACACGCCGAAGTAATCTGGCAGGCGTGCTGTCATGGCTTCGATGGCCGCGCGCGCAGCTGACAAATAGGCCTCTCGCCCGGCCTCAGTGTTGGGGTACCGCAACGTCTCGTCCGCGCGCACACGCTCAAAAAAATCGCCCAGGGCACCGGTCTCTCCCAACTCAGCCATCACTGCGCGCATCTCGCCATGAAGCCGCTCGACATTAGCCAGCCCCGCCTGATGGATTTCCTCGGCGGTGAGTGGGGTCGTCGTGAAGGCGCGCAAGCGGCTGGCGTAGAAGGCATCTCCCTCCGGAAAACGCCAAACTCCATCCTCGGATGTGGCGCCCTCGCGATGTGACTCAATGGCGGCGATCAGACGCTGATAAGCGGGTCGCACAGCATCGAGTAAGGCGGCCCGCGCCGCCGCTCGCAACGCGTCAGAGACAGCAGGCTCGAGCGACAGCTGCTCGATCTTGCTCGTGAAGTCCGCCCAAATGACTGATAGCTGAGCATCGTCGTCAAAAGGCGCCCCCCGCAATACGTTACTTGCCGCATCGGTAATTTTGGGGATCATCCAATCCACGAGATAAAATCCCTTGTCAGCGCGGATCTGAAGTTGCTCGATCACGCCGTCAAAATACTCAGGCAAATTAGTGAGACGCGCGATGTAATCTCTGGCGTCTTCTTCTGTTTTTATGGCGTGAACATTGATCAGCAGACTCACCGCGCTGGTATGAGGCCCCCGATGCTGATGAATGACGTAACGATGATGCCGGAATGGCGCACCGGCCAATGTGCGCTCCAAATCAAGCCGGTATAACCGATACGATAAAAGTCGCTCCGGTGAGAGAGCTGCCGTATCGATACCCTCCAAAAACACCAGGCGCTGGCGCGTGATCTCCAGAGACTCAAGCTGAAAGGCCTCTGAAGCGTTGTTCCATTGATCTTGGTAGTCAGTCACGCCGAGGTAACTGGCGCTAGCGGGATATCGCACGAGGTCTTCTTCCCAGGTGCGGGCGAAAAAATCCTCCAGTCGCTGTTGCTCGGCGGAAACCGGAGGGACCGGCTGCGAATCGGTGGCGAGCCCACTATCTGCCCCTCCGCAAGACACCATCAGCGTGAACCACAATAGATATAACGCGCGCCGAACGCCGCACGTCCCAGCTTCATGCGAGCCTAGCAATCTCATGCGATGAGAGCCGTACGGTTGTCCAACAGCCGCTCTGTTATTCATGCGCCTACCACCCTATTGATTGAAGAAGCGTCACGTAGTTTCGCAGAAATAAAACCTTTCAGACGGCAATATATAGAGAACCTTCAAATCACTGCATGATACTGTATAAAAATACAGTATCATGCAGTGATGTCACTATGGCTCTGTCTTCGCTTTGATGCTCTGCCACTGGAAGCATTGCTGGCGCAGCAAGGCTTGCAGGGCAATACAACAACCGTGGTAGTCGCTGATCGCCGCGTGCTGCTCTGTGACGAACAGGCCAGCCTCTCTGGAGTCTTACCAGGGCAGAGCATGCATACCGCACAGGCCTTACTGGCAGAGCATAACGCTCGCTTTCTGGATCGTCTGCCTGACGCAGAGGCATCGCTACTAGAGCAACTTAAGATCTGGGCCTATGGGATCTCGCCTCACCTGCAGCAATGGCATGACGACGCATTGATAATTGAGATCGGTAGCTGCCTAAAACTACACCACGGACTGAACACACTACTCAGACATATTGATCATGAGATGAACTGGCGCGGACTCACGGTCGCCATGGGTGTTGCAGAAACACGAACCGCTGCCTGGGTATTAAGCTATGCCGATGCCGATACCCGTTGCCGCCCTGAACAAACGCTAACCGAGCGCCTGGCCCCCCTGCCACTCAATTTGATTGCCACTGAATTTCCCGAGATCGTCGCACGTCTTGAGAAAACCGGGATATACCAGTTCGGCCAATTACTCTCACTTCCTTTACAAGCGATCGGCAAGCGATGCGGTGCGTCATTTGTGAAATGGCTTAACCAACTGACGGGAAGCCAGCAGGAAGCCAGCGTTATTTTCCAGCCCCCCGTGCGCTTTGAAGACACGCTCTGGTTCGGTTTTGAAGTACATAGCCGGCAAGAACTTTACCCGGCTATGGAACGTCTGCTGGCACACTTTTGCCGCTTCTTGATGAATACACAGCTCAGCTGCGGTGTCATTGAATGGCGCTATCTACAACCCAAAAGCACACTACAACCAGACAACGCCCCAAGCGCCCCATCACTCAAAGTCTTTTCAGAGACAGCGCAACAACACGCCAAACGCTGGCTTGATCTCTCCTGCCTGCGACTCGAGAGCCAATCATTACCCGAAGGGATAGAAGGGCTCACCCTCTCGGCAGAGCAACTGCAGGAAGCCTCGCACATACCACAGGACTTATTTCATACCGGCATTAGCAAGGCTGCCCGGCATGAGCTGACAGACCGATTACGCAGCCGACTGGGATTACAGGCCGTTGGCTACCTCGACTATCGGCAAGAACACCTTCCGGAAGAAGCGGTTATCGAAACCCATGCGATCAGCACTCAACATGAGGCCGACCCAATGGCTTTAGGCCAGCGACCGTTTTGGCTTCTCCCGGATCCTCACCCTATTCATCAGGCAGCACAGCGCCTCTACTGGAATGGGGCATTGGAAATCATCCACGGTCCGGAACGAATAGAGGATCAATGGTGGCGCACACCGATCAGTCGAGATTACTACATTGCTCGCACACCACAACAACAACCTATTTGGATCTATCAGGACCGGCACAATCGCCGCTGGTATCTACACGGACTCTTTGCCTGACAAATGACCGGCATCAACTTCACATCAAGTCGGTGGCCCGCTGCACGACAAAGCCGGCAAAAGCGTTCGTGTTGTTGGCCTAAAAATCGGCGTTTCGTCAGGCTAGCGGATCGGGCTTGCTGATTTCCGCATCCGTGCTGTCGCCAATCTTGTCTAACCATATTAGCTGCCCAGCATCAAAACCGAGCGAGGTGATCCGCGCCAAAAAGTCAGCGCGCAATGCCTCAGTGATCTGAGGTGTGCGGGCCAGCAGCCACAAATAATCGCGATTGAATCCCGCCACAAAGGCATAGTCATAATCCTCACCTAGCTCAAACACGATGTAACTTCCGTAAAAAGGACCAAAAAACGACACCTTCAGGTGAGCGATATCTGGCGATTGAACAAAACGCGCCACACCCTCGGCTGCGCGCCAATCGCCCTCTTTTGCATCAAAGCCGCGATTCAACACGGCGATACTGCCATTGGGGTTGACTGCATAGGTTGCGGTCACATCAGTGAGCCCCCGCTCAAAGCTATGGTCGAGTCGGGCAATTTCATACCAGGTCCCCAGATAGCGGTTCTGATCAAACCCGCTTACCGGCTCGATCCCGTCAGGCACACCGGTACAGGCCGTTAAAAACCAACCAAAGGCAAGTATCAAACCGCGATAAATATAATGCGCAGGATGCATAGGACTTCGCTCTCTTTGTTCACTTTGTTCACAGGTAGCAGGCCGCAATAGACGCGGGCGAGATCACTCAGGTTTGACCTCAGTCTACGTCATTTAACCGACCCCCTTTTCACCGGCAGCAATACATGGCTAAAATACTGTTTATTTATACAGTATAATCGATCGTGTACGCCGAGCTCCAATGTCTCAGCCACTACAGTTTTCTGCGTGGCGCCTCCGCACCGGAAGAACTGGTTAACCGCGCCGCAACATGCGGCTATCACGCGTTAGCAATCACCGATGAATGCTCTTTGGCCGGTGTCGTTAAGGCGCATGTCGCAGCCAAGTCACACCACTTAAAACTCATTATTGGTAGCGAATTCATTTTGACCGAGGGTATTCGCCTCCTCGCCTTAGTGCCGAATCGCGAAGCCTACGGAGAACTCTCCGGATTGATCAGTCGTGCCCGCAGGCGTAGCGGAAAAGGCGAATACATCGTGCATTTGCGCGACGTGATTTTCCATCTCAAACGCTGCCTACTCATCCTGCTGCCCGATGATACTGACAATCAGACGGTGTACTTCCAGCAACTGGCCAGATTATGCAAAGGCCGCGT
>Ga0181578_10000782_pt1 | contig 30930 bp, 17 predicted proteins | sample 071ome_21_FD_148659 | JGI IMG/M metagenome (GOLD analysis project Ga0181578, IMG submission 148659) | Coastal salt marsh microbial communities from the Groves Creek Marsh, Skidaway Island, Georgia - 071401CT metaG (spades assembly) | ecosystem: Environmental > Aquatic > Marine > Intertidal zone... | reverse complement strand
TCTGCGCCGCTTTGGTTGGCTAAACCGATGACGTTGAAACCGTCGTCGACGCACTTGGCAAGAAATTTGTGCATTGCATTCGTTTGGTACACTTTAATCGTTTCCATTGCCCCAGAAGAGGCTTTGGAGACAACTGGCGAGAGAGGCGCGGAATTCTTAGCGCACACGACGACGCCGTCGATGTTTAAAAAGTGCGCCGTTCGAAGAATGGCACCGAAATTTTGCGGGTCGATGATTTCGTCGAGCGCGAGCCAGAGAGGATGTTGGCGGTTCCTTTGGATCTCTGCGGCGTTCTTTCCGCCGCTGTTTTCTTCCAACAAACTCTCGATGCTATCCATTTCCAAAGGCGTGCAGTCTAAAGCGACGCCTTGGTGCGGTCTCGATTCCGTCAGCATGTTCAAATCGTGTTTCGAGGCATACGAAATTGTACATCCCAACTCTTTCGCTCTCGCAATCATCTTCTCGTCGGACGAATAGCTTCCCCCGTCGCCTTCTTGGATCCACAGCCTGTAAAACTCGTCTCTTTTATTTTGCAGCAATGCTTCTTTCACTGGATTCTGTCCAAAAATAACTTCACCGAGAGCCATCTCTCGCAACGTTGGTTGTTCTCTCGTCGCTTTCCGCTCCTCTTTTCTCTGTAAATACGCCGGCTTGTTGTTATCGTTGTAGTACCCTCCTCCTCCTCCTCCTCCTCCTCCTTGCCGGTTGCGACTGCTGTTGCCGTAGGAGTTATTCTCGTACTCGTCGTTTCCGTAATAGCTGTTGTTGTTGTTATTGTTATAATTATTCTCGTAATACGTATTCCTCTGCGCGCGTCCTCCTCCTCCTCCTCCTCCTCCTCCTCTTCCTCGTTCTCGTCGACCGCCGCCAGAGTTGTTATTTCTCCTTCCTCGTCCTTGTCCTCCTCTTCTGCTGTCGTCCCTATAGTCGTCGTCGTCGTCATCGTCGTCGCTGCCGCCGCCGCGATACTCTCTTCGGTTACCGTTTAATCCTCTGGAGAAAGATGCTGATGACGACGACGACGACGACGCGGTTCTTCCCGAGCTCGTCCTCCGCTGTCGTTGTTGTCGTTGATGTTGCGTTGAATCGTCCTCGACGACGTCGTCCATCCGCCAATTCGCTCGCACAGACGACATCAGTCGCTTGTTCCTAACAATACTACTAGTAGTAGTGGTACTATTATTATCACTCGCTCGCAAACAGAACATGGTCAGAGAGGTGGTAGAAGAAGACGTTTTCGTCGTCGTCCTCAGACCGCACGCGGACAGAGACGAAGAGGCTACCAGGCGCAACATAATTTGTGATTTGTGGTGTACTTTGATGGTGTGTGAACTTTTTTTTTTCTTTTTTTTGGTCCCCACACGCGTGGGCTCTCGTCGTCGCGTCCAAAACGTGCAGAGAGAGAGAGAGAGAGAGAGAGAGAGAGCAAAGAGCGAATCTCTCTTCGCATCTCTCACATCACACGTAGCACTGTTACAGTAGGGAGACTTTTTCCCTTTTTGATATCTTTTCTCCACGCCATCAAAATCATCTGCAACGTCACACGAAGATACACAACCGCGCGCGCGCTGCTACTTTTTAATACCACGCTGCTGCTGCTACTGCTGATAATAATAACCGCAACAACAACATCATAACAACAACAACAACGGCGATATATAACCACATAATAAACAATAACATGTTGACATCTTGTTCTTCTCTTTCTTCTGCCGTTTGCACGAAAAATCATCGCAACTGCCTCGTCAGCAAAAAGAAAACTTTGACGACGATAACGAAAACGACGGCGTCGAGATCGAGGTCTCTTCGAGTTTCCGCGTCTTCCGCGGTTACCAGCGGTCCAAAAGTTGTTCAGCAATACGGAGACAAAGTTTTCGACGAAGAGACGAGGAAAGGGTTCAACTCCGGAGAGCTGTACGTGGCAAACTTCGAGCAAGGGAGGGTTTTATGGGACGACGGGTGGGTTTTTCTCGATATCAGAAACGACCAGGAGAGGGAATTTTTCGGGAAGCTTCCTAATCCACCAAAAGGAACCATTGGAGGAGTGTCCGAAGTTGTCGTCGTTTCCGGTCCCGAGTGCGAGGCGGATATTCCGTTGGTCACGTCCACGGGTTATAGGTTCGATTCAGCCGCGGGCGGGAAGGTGTTCCAGAACCAACGCGTCAACGAAAACTTCCTCAGCGAGGTGGAGAAGAGATTCCCGGATAAAAAAGCAGCCAAGATTGTTGTGGTGTGCTCTGATGGAAGGCAGAGATCGGTGCACGCGTTAGATATGTTGGATGAAGCTGGATACGAGAAACTCGTCTTGTTGAAAGGAGGATTTAATTTGTACAACAGAGGTTGGGATGGGAAGTTGAAACGCCGAATGCCGCACGGCGAGTTTTGTAGCGATTACGGCAAACCCGGGGATGTGCAACAGTTTTCTCGAGGCGATAAAGCCGGGAACGCGAACGATGCCATCGATTTTGGCCCGTGGCAAGATCCCACGGATTGGAAGCCAGTTCTTGAGGGTCGCAGCGGTAGCCACATACACGGGCACCACGAAGAGCCGCTCAAGGAAATGGTCTTACACGACGCCGCAAATACCGAACACGACTCGTTCGACGAAGACGATGAAACCGTGGAGAAAGAGGCGAGATTGAAGGCGGAGGCGGAAGCGGCGGCAAGAGCTAAAGCCGAAGCCGAAGCCAAAGCTAAAGCCGAAGCCGAAGCCAAAGCTAAAGCCGAAGCCGAAGCCAAAGCTAAAGCCGAAGCCGAAGCCAAAGCTAAAGCCGAAGCCGAAGCCAAAGCTAAAGCCGAAGCCGAAGCCAAAGCTAAAGCCGAAGCCGAAGCCAAAGCCAAGGCTGAAGCCGAGGCTAAAGCCAAGGCTGAAGCCGAGGCTAAAGCTAAAGCCGAAGCCGAGGCTAAAGCTAAAGCCGAAGCCGAGGCTAAAGCTAAAGCCGAAGCCGAGGCTAAAGCTAAAGCCGAAGCCGAAGCGGAAGCGGCGCGCATAGCGGAAGAAGAACGCCTCGGAGGCAAAAAGCTTTCCTGCGGAGCGCGTTTGTACACCTTTGATTAATAGGAAGCACGCGAGAGTGTAATAACAAAAAAAACGAGCCCAGCTACGTAGCTAGTGGTAGATCCTCATCATCCTCATCCTCATCATAGTCGTCAAGTCTTTCGTCCCCTTCCTCTCTTTTTTTTTTTCTTGCGTTCGAAACTCTTCTTTTTTTTTTAAAAACGCGCGCAAAAAATCATCTTTACTTCTTCACACTCCGACGCGAAGAAGAAGCTTGGGCGCGCACAAACACCACTCACGCGCACACACACACTCTCTCTCATACACACAGACACAACCTCAGCGTACATCCATCACAATGTCCACGAGAAGAGCGAGAGAGAACGACGACGGCGGCGGCGGGGACACCGTCGGTCCGTCCGACCCGAGAAAACGATCTCGCGCTGCGACGACGACGACGACTACAGAACAACAACAAGTGGTGAATAATGGTGCCGCCGCACCGCCACCGCCGGTGGCGGTGATTCCGTCCACGGAAGCGTTGCAGTCACTGTTGCAATCCGTGAACGCGAATAAAGTGACGACGACGACGACGACGACGGCGGCTCCTGGACCGCCGTCAATTGTAGACTCGCGCAATCAAAATGCAAACGCGACGACGACGACGACGACGACGGCGACGGCGCCGAGAGACCCGAGGAGTCGCAGCAGCTCGCGCGCTGCGGCGGCGGCAGTAGCAGCGGCAGCATCGCAGCAGCAGCAACACGTAGTCATGCCGCAATACGGCGGCGTAGCGGCAGCACCTTCTGCGAACGTGTACGGAGGCGCGATTCCTGGATTACACCAGTCCACGCAAAGAGTGCCTCCGCCTCCGCCCGCGCAACATCAAGTCGTGCACACGCAACAGCAGACCGTTTACTTGCAACAACCACAAACAACCACGACAACAATAGTTGGTGCCCCGCCTGGCACCGTTCAATACGCGTATCCACCGCCACCCCCAGGGCAAACCACGACGACGACGGGCGCGGTGCTTTCCATGCAGCCGCCTCCGGGACAATTAGCGGGAACGGCGGGGACCGTTCCGGTTTCGATTTTGCGGCCGGGGATGATTTTACCGGCAAACATGCCGAAAGAGTTACCGATTGGGCACATCATCGAGCAAATTCCGTGCCCATCCGAGAACGCGGGGAAAGTTATCGGACACGGCGGCGAGAAAATTAATCAGCTCCAACAAGCGACGAAAGCAATCGTGAAAATACAGTCCTCTGCGGATGTCCCCAAAGGCGCGCCTAGATTAATCACCATAGCTGGCGCTCCAGAGTGCGTGCGACACGCCATCGAACAGTTGTTGCCTGTAGTAAACACGACTAAAGCGCCAGCAGGTGGTGTTCCGGTGTACCAAGCGAACATGGGAGCGCCGCAGCAACAGGTGCTCGAAATCAGAATCGCCGTTCCAGATAACATGATTGGAAGAGTCATAGGACGCGGAGGGGAAACAATCAAACGCATCTCGGACGAATCCGGGGCTAGATTACAGATTGAGCGCGAATCAAACGAAGTATCCGCGAAAGGCGACGCGTCGCAACTAGAAATTGCTCGAATGCTCATCCACGATATTGTCACCGCGCCGGTTCGACAAACGCTGGCTGCGGGTGCGGCGGGAGCGTCGGGAGAAGCGAAACCAGAATATGTCGTCATCGAAATCGATTCGCAAGGACAGGAAGGTCGCATCATTGGAAGAGGAGGCGAGAACATCCGAAGTATGGCAATGACATCTGGAGCGAAGATCCAAATCGACAAAGAAACGAAAATGATTAAAATTAGCGGTTTCAAAGATAAAGTCGAAACCGCCAAACACATGTTAGAAGCGTTTATGGCGGATTACGTCCCTCGAGATCAACAATACCAAAAGTCCGACGATGCTGCGGCGGCCGGTGCTACTGGTGCGCCAATCTTCGGACAAACTTTAGAGCAACAAAATGCCGCCGCCGCGCACGAAGCTTCGTTGAAAAAAGAAGAGGAAGAAAAGCCGTTGTGGGAGACGCACCAAAGCCCAGAAGGGTACACGTATTATTACAACACGACGACGGGTGAAACGCAATGGGAGATGCCCGACGATTACGACGGTTTTAGTTAAAAATGTAGCAGAGAGAGAGAGAGAGAGAGAGGGGGGGGGGAGAGAGAGAGAGAGTTTACTAATGTATATAGATTTAATTCAAGCGCGTGCGCAGTACGCACATATTAGATTGAGAGAGCTGCGCTTCATGACGTACTTTTACTCTTCAAACTTGGGAGTTCGTTACTGTAAACTTTTTCTCTTTGAGATGTGTGCTACACAAATTCAATCGTGACCGACTCACGAAAAACACACGCGAAATGAAACAATAACAAACAAACACACACACACGCGCGCGCGATAGAAATCCTTCCGCAATCATCATGTCGCAGCCGCACCACATGAAGCGCTTCGGCAGCGAGAGCCAAAGACGAGAGGGAGAGAAAACAAAGACGAAGAAAACTCTTCTCACGAAACGCCAACGAGAAAAAGAATTTTCTGAAAGAGGAAGGAAAGAACGAGCAGCAGCAGCAGCAGTAGACGACGACGACGACGACGACGACGACGATGAGAACGACGATAACGACCAGAACGAGAGTTTGCGTTTCAAATACTCCATGTCTCAGTTTGCGTCGCAAAACCAGCAGAGAAGCGTGGAAGTCGTTTGCGAGATGTGCGGAAACGCCGGCCTTGAGAATTTCGAGGAAGACCAGCAAACTGGCAGTTATTTCTGTAAAAGATGCAACACAAAGACGGATGCGTTGGTCGTCGCGCCAGACGCAGAAGCTTTGGCGAGAGCGTTGCCTGGTTTTGGCGGAGAATCAGGACCGATGTCTTTCCACGGCGCAAGAAGGAGAAGAGTCGGTTTTGGTCAGCGAGTGCAGGACTATTCGCAACAGTTTACGAAAGAGGAAAGGATGGTGCAAGAAAAGAGAGTGCTGAGAATCGAAGAGAGAAAGTTTACGAAGATGGTGGATTTGCATTGCGAATCGATGACGAAATTACTCAGAGCGCAATGTGAGTATTGCGTGGAGAGGTACGTGCAATCTTCGAACGGCAACAAGGACGAAAAAGAAAGAGAGAAGAGACGAAGAGAGAAACGCGCAAACGAGTTTCGAAAGGCGTGTCGGTCGGTATGGTTTGCACTATTAGCAACCAAAGATGAACTTTTCTCGATAGATATGGACGACATCGATAGTGTGAATGATGCGCTTCGGACGTCCACGTTCGTTACAAACGCAAGAAAGCTACTGAATGAAAAGAGAAAAGCCATTGCCAAAGCGAAACAACAAAAGGAAATGTTGGCGTATTCAGACGAAGGTGAGGATGACGACGACAACGTCGAAGAAGAAGAAGTAGTAGTAGAAGAAGAAGACGGAGAGAATATCGAAGAGGAAGATGATGATGAAGGTGACGAGGATGATGAAGCCGAGGATATCGCCGGCGGAAAAGTCAAAAATGCAAACGAGAAAAATGGAAAAAGCTTGAAGATGGAGATTGAAGAAGAGAGGAAACATCTCAACGCTGTGCACTCACTCATCATGGCGCACTTACCGCTGAAACTGACGCTCGGTGTATTATTCGTTGCCGCGCGAATGTGTTTTTCAGGTGAAGAATCGTTTGGATTCACCTTTGCGAGAGATATTTCAACTTTAGCATCAACGGGAAAGTTGCCGTACATGCGGCCGACGACAAATATCTACAACTTGCGGGCATGGGGAAAGGACTTGTTGAGACCGAGAACCATGCCAACGAGCACGGATGTGATCCAAATGGCAGAATATATCGTCGCTAAAACTGGTCTAGATGAGGCTGTAATTTTTGCACGAGATGTTTTCAATCATACCAGGGAATTAGTACGCAGAGCGTTCCAGTCTTCGTTTCCGGCTGTTTTGAAGCAACATCAGCATAACCCCACTGAGGCTGTTGTTGTGGCTAAAAACGACGAGAACATAAACACCAACAGTAACGATGATAACATCGAAAACAATGCTGTAAAGAATACGGTACCATCGACGCTTCTGTCTCGCGTGGCGGATGCTTATTGCGAGAGCGCCGAAAACTTGATGCAATTCTTGGGTTACGATTTTCTCCTCGACGAGGAGAATCACAAATCCGAGGGAGGTCGAATGCCGCAGATTAGTAGAATGAAAGAAGGGGACGCACGTAAGATGTTGAGCACATATCCAGCTGAAGTGCACGCGGCTGCAATCGTAGTGGTAACGCTCAAACTCTTATTTGGTCTAGACGGAAGAGTCAAGTCTCTTCAACGTAAACGATCGTCGTTAGATCACCTTCCCGATTGCTTCCCGGTTGACGATAGGGTAAATAGCGCGCTAAAAGTTCCTGCGGAAGGGTGGCTCGTATGGGCAACGAATGCTCGAAAAGCGTTTCAAGAAGAGATGCTTCGCAAACGTCGAGTTCTTCCACCAACTTTGCCGAAAGATAAACAGAAAGATGGTACGAAGGATATCAACGCATACATCGATTGGTGCGAGGCGAATGTATTTGACGATGCGACGAAGAAACTTTCGGGCCGGTTCAATATAATTCGCAATAAATTGTGCAAGATGGCGACGGGAGACTCGGTGGGAAAGACGGGAAAAGGTAAGGATGATGACGACGTCGACGACGATGGAGCACCCACATCACTTTCTCAGTTGCTCAAAGAAGAGAAGAAAAGAAGTGAGAGTGATGCAGATGATGAGACCAAAGATGGTGCAAAATTTTACGAAGTTGCCGTAAACGTTCCGTTTACCAAAGACAAAAGCAGTAGTGCTTCAGCAGCAACGGTAGCTCACACACTCGATAACGACGACTTCAAATACGCTGGATCGTTCGTGCATACGTATTCACGAATCGATTTAAACGCACCGGAATTTATTGCCGTATTGAATTGGGCATCGGAAGTGTGCGGCGCAAACTTCAAAACCACGCACCACTGCATCATGATTATAGAAACGCTGCTGCAATTAGAGGATAATAAGTTTTCGAGGCAGATTAAAAGCGCGAGGAAACTTGCACCACCACGCTCTGTATTGAAGTAAAAGGAAGAGACGACGACGACAAAAGAGAGAGAGAGAGTGAGAGGAGAAGGAGGAAGAGAGTGCGCGGAGTTCGAAGCTCCGTCACCGAAGAAGTCACTTGGTCCAAGAACGAGCTCAAAGTAACTAGTACATAGAAATCGTGCGCGTGCGCGTAACGATATTGCATTTCCAATAGACACGAATTAGATAGAATACATACTAGAAGTGATATAGAGATTACATAAAAAAATACATCCTGCTAGGATGACGTTGTTTCGTTATCGGAGAGGTTGCTCTTTCTCTTCGTATGTTGTCCCCCGCTATTTGCTATCCCGGGTCCTCCTTCGCCTCCTCTTCTCGAGCTCGCGCTCGATCCTGCTACTCCTACTGTCCCAGCTCCTATTCCTAATCCATCGTTTCCTTCTTTCGCTGCTTTCGCCGCTCTGTTCATATCTCGTATATGTCTCCTCGCGATGGCCAGTTCTTTCTTCTCTCTCTCCATAGTTGCCAAAGTATCAGCAATCACGTCTAACTTCTCGCACTCCGAAAGCGTCCTCTGCTTCGCTCTCTCTCGCTTAATCCTTTGTAATCGCGCGTATTCCGAGGTCATCATCGCTCGCTCAAACTCATCGTCTTCTTCCTCTTCTTCCTCTTCTTTTCTGTTCTTCTTCATCGTCTTCTTTTTGTTCTTCTCGATGCCGTCCGGCGACGGCGATGAAAAGCACGCACCCATCGTTTCGCGCGCGTAAAAGTTTCCTCTTCCACCACCAAAGTCTCAATCAAACGACACGCACAAAATAAAGACGACGACGAAGAAGAAAAAGATCTCTCTCTCTCTCTCTCTCTCTCTTTTGTTCGCGTAACTATTAGCGGCGCTATTTTGCGGCGAGAAGCGTTTGATGTTTTGTTACCTATATATTTATTCCAAAGCAGAGCACGAGGCGGTGGTATCTTTTTTGGCGCTCCTTTACGTACTGCCGACAGCCACACGAAAAAGTGCTGAATGAAGAGAGAGAAAAAAAAAACGAGAACGTCGCGAACTCCTCACTCTGTTTTCTCGCCTTTTTACGTACCCGCGAAGCCGAAGAAGAAGAAGAAGGAAGGAGAGAGAGAGAGAGAGAAAATAATAAGAAAGATGGGTTCTTCTCCTCCGCAATCCGAATCACCTTCTCCTCCTCAATCAGGAAGAGGGAGTCGATCGTACACTCCCGCTCTGTTAGACATGTTCAACAACAACAGTAACGGAGGAGGAGGAGGAGAGAGCGGTGAGACGCCAAAGAGCGGCGGAAGTAAAAATGATGGGGAAAACAACACCTTTTCTTCGAGCGGGAGCAGACCAAACTCGGATTCAAAACCACCGAGACACGCGAGCTTCAACTTTCAAATCCAGAGCAAAAATAACAACAGCATCAACGGCGAGAGTACGTTGCAACCGTTGCCGCTGATTAAAGATCAGCTGCAAGTGGTTGAAGTCACTCGGAACGGGAGAGCGAGAAAGGTTAGTACGCGTAGTAGAAGTGGATTTTTGTTCTCTTTTTTACTCGATGTGTTTCTTTTAAAAACTTTAAATAAAGTGCGCGCGAACAAGCGCAGCGAAGGCTAACACTAACATTGCTCTTTCTCTCTCTCTCTCTCTACCACACACACATCTCTAACTACTCTTTAACCGATATCATCGCAGGAAATCAAACGATTTGAAACGCAAGTTTCGTTCGATAAAGGGTTTTACTTGACCATTAGAGCGATACAGTTGTTGAAACAGGAAATTAAAGGGGGGTTGATTGTCGTCGGCATTGCGGGGCCGAGCGGCGCCGGGAAGACGGTATTTAGCAAGAAAATATTAGAATTTATGCCAGGTATTGAACACATATCGATGGATATGTATAACGATGCGAGCGTTTTGTTGGAAGATAACTTTGACGACCCGAGATTGACGGATTACGCGACGTTGTTGGACAACATTCAAAGTTTGAAAGACGGGAAATCTGCGGAAGTTCCAATTTACGATTTCAAGTCTAGTAAACGGGTCGGGTATCGACACGTCGAGGTACCGAAAGCGAGAGTAGTTATCATCGAAGGTATTTATGCCTTGAGCGAACGTTTGAGACCGTTGCTGGATTTGAGAGTTTCCGTGACTGGAGGGGTGCACTTTGATTTGTTGAAACGCGTGATGCGAGACATTCATCGATCTGGACAAGCGCCAGAAAGTATCATCCATCAGATTTCGGAAACCGTGTACCCGATGTATAAAGCATACATCGAACCAGATTTAAGGACGGCGCACTTGCGGATCGTCAATAGCTTCAATCCATTCGCTGGTTTCCAAGATCCAACGTACATTTTGAAATCGGATAAAGTCCCCACGGACGAGGAAATCGAAAGCGTCTTGGACCACTCCAATCCTGAATCTCCGGTGACGAGAACGGACGAAGTTGAAACCGCGGATATTTATCTGTTACCTCCGAACGAAGATCCCGAACAGTGTACGAGTTGGTTGCGTTTAAGAAATCGCGACGGACACTATTCGCTCATGTTTGAGGAAACGGTCACGGACGGTCCCATTATGATCTCACCTCGCATTAAATTTGGCGTCGGTGTTCGTATATTAGGTGGGTTGATGGCATTAGGTTACGAAGTTGGGGCGATTTTAAAACGTCGCGGTCGCGAGTGGTCGGATGATTTGCTCACGATTAAAGTTGATTGGATCGAAAGTTTAGAACGAGCGTACGTGCAGATTCAATCGAAATCTCGCGTAGCGGCTGAAGAAGCGGGTGAAAAGTTAGGATTGGAAGGCACGTACATTCCAACGAGTTTTATCGAGCAAGTGCAAATGGAAAAATTGACTCTAGAGTTACGCGAACAGATGACGGACGAGATCAAACACAAGTTTAGCGGATTGTTGTCGATAAATCGTCCGAACGGTATTGGCGGCAGCGGCGGATACGACATCGAAACGAATCACATCGTACCACCAGTCATGGGAAGCAACGTTTCTTCCAGAGCGAATTCAGTGCACTCTGGAAGTTTGAAAACGTACGAGGACGGAAGTGGTAGGCATCCTTTACAGGCTGAACTCGAGACGAGTGCGGAGAGAATGAATGAAATGAACGCGTTGAATCGCGCCGGAAGTGACGGCGAGGGCCGTCATCACAACGAGACGAGCAGTCCGCGCCACAACTACGGAGAGAGCACGCCTTTTGGTCTCAGCAATAATAACAACAGTAACAACAACAACGGCAATAACAACAACGGTGGGTACTCGAGCGAGAAAGAGCAGCGCACTCCAGATAGAAGACGTCCGCAAACTCCGTTTCGACAGCCGAAACCGGATCAGATTCCAGGCCTCCACCAGCGCGACCTTTCCGGACTCTCCGAAGATTTCGGAGGAAACGGAGGACGCAACACTCCCACGCAGCAGTACTACAGAGAAGGTGGCTCGTCGAGTAGTCTTGAGCAAAAATTCGATTGGATGTCGAGGAAACTCGAGGATGTCGTCACCGCAGTTTCCCACATCCAGCAGCAACAACAAATCCAGCAGCTGCATTACTATCAACAACAGCAGCAGCAGCAACAATCTTCTCCTTTAGCTTGGACGACACCGCGTGAGGGATTCTCGCAGCCAACGCCTCCTCCTTCAACTTCCTCCTCCATGAGCGACGTTTTGCGAACGATCGAATCAAAGCTGGCGAACTTAGAAGAAAACGAGAGAAAACTCGCGGCGAGAAATTCGGCGCTTAGTTTAGGATTAGCAACTTTCGTAGGCGCGGCAACCGTGCTCGGTTTGTTTGCGAATTCGAGGAAGTAGATATATATAACTTGTTGATACACACGTAATAATTATATAAGCGCAGAGAATTATATTACACGATGCAAATTTGCGCACACATCAATCACACAAACTTGTAATTTTTCGAGATGTCTTCTAAGACGTTCCACGTGCACGACAAGCCTTTTTGCATCTCGGCCCAATCGCCCGCTTCAAGAGTCACCGCTTCCTCGGGATTCTCATCCGGCGTCACTATAACTTTCCCTTTCAAAATGTAGCACTGTTCTGTGCTTCCGTACGTCCACGGAAACGTGCTCGCTTCGCATCCCCACACCGGCCAGTTTGAAAACTCTTCTTTTTTTCTATTCTTTTCGACTCGAATCTGCTTCGTCGTCGTCGTTTGTTCTTGTTGTTGTTGACTTTTGCTTCTGGTGACGATGTTTCTGTCGCTTCTCCCTCTCGCTCTTCTCCCGCCGCGAGCGTTAGCAGCGGCAGCAGCGGTGGTGGTGGTAACGCTCGTCGCGACCCGCATGGTTGTTCTATTTTACGCTTTCTTTCTGTTTGTCTCTCTCTGAGTGACGACGTTTCGTGTAAGTGTGTTGTTTTTTTTGTTGTTTTGGAGCGAGAGAAAGAGGCAAAATGCGAAGGAATCATAGAAGCGAGAGAGGGAGCCGACGGACGAGATGAGACGACGCACGAAGTTGAGGTTTTCTATCCTCTTTTACCGCATAAAAAAAAAAATAGCAACTCGCGGTCCGGGCGTAATACGCAGACACGCGAACACTAGACATCACAGATAACCACACTTTTACGTGCAAACGAATTTAAAAGATATGTTTACCTTAGCAACCACTCAGTTATCCGCGCGAGCGAACGTGACCGCGTCGACGTCGAGAATTTCCTCCTCCTCCTCGAGAACGACGATGGCGTCTCCGAGGGTGAACACGACGACCATCTCCAAGGTTTTGGAAGGCAAAGTGGTCTCCAGAGCGAACGATAAAACGGCGATCGTGTTGATAGAGAGACAAGTACCGCACCCGCGTTACATCAAACGCATCAATAAGAGCAAAAGATTCGCCGTGCACGACGAAGAGAACGAGAGTAACGTGGGGGACATTGTTGAGATTAAGATGTGCGTTCCGAAATCAAAGACGAAGAAGTTTGAGTTGAAAGCCATCACGAGAAAAGCGTCGGCGTAAGAGAGAGAGAGAGAGAGAGAGATCGCCTTGAAACCATTCCCGTTGTAAATACATATATAGGGGATGGGGAGGTGAGAGCTGGCGTTTAATAATAATATAACTAGTAGGTTCGAGAGCGTTGTAATCAGAGACTTAACCTGTACTTAGAGAAATTCTATCCTCTTCTTCTCTTTTTGCACCGAAACACACACAATTTACACACTTACACACGCGCGCACACAAAAATGCCTCGTCTTGAAAAAAAAAGGAAAACAACAAAAAATTTGTTTCACAACGCTGCAAATGCTCTCTTTTACTTTACTTTACGCATATCGCTACTACTACTTTTACAACAGGTACTTCCAAATGATTAAAAAAACGCGGCGTGATCTTTTCTCATCAGTTACTCCGGACGACCGCTCTCACGCGCTCGACGAACTCGCCCAAGTTTCTGCGAAACCTTCGCTTGTTCATTCGATCGACCTCGGCGTTTAAGCCTCTGGCGGTGGTCAACTGGCCGAGCGCTTCGCGAACGACGACGCCTCGACCGCCTTTCTTCTCGGCGGCTTCGAACGTCTCCTCGCCGAGACTCATGAAACAGGCGTTTTCTATTTGCAACAAAGGCAACAAGGCGTCGGCAGCTTCGTCTACGATTGCGGAGTTTTTTTCACCGCCCGATGCGTCGACGAAAAGGAGTCGTTTCCAGACGATTCGAAGACACTTCCCCAAAGGCGATAACGGAAGTTGGACCATCAGAGCGTTTGGTCTGTCATTGATGTTGTCAGCCGACGTCGACCCACCCTCGACGATGAAGCTCGCGACAGTTTGAGTCGTTTGCACCAACAGAGGACTATCGGTAGGGGAACCACCACCACTTTTTTGCTTTCGCAACTCCGCGGCAGCCAAAGCGCCGAGAGCGATGAGAGATTCTCGGCAGACGTTTTCGTCGTCGTTGTCTAAACCAAACTCTAACGTCGAAAGTATCATGAAAAACAACGCGTTTGGATCTGAAGCGTTCGCAGCAGATCCATTGATGTTGACGACGAGCTCTGACAGTCTGTATGCGTTTTTAACGATGATATCCGCGAACGATTCCATCGAATACGAGAGCAAAGAAAAATAGCAGTTTCTCAACTTTGGGAGCAACAACGCTTCCGGAGTCAAGAGAGGAATGACGACTGCTAGTCCCGAAAAGACAACCGAGGCTAACTTTTCTTTATCTTCGTCGTTCCACGCGGAAGCTAAGTGCGTCAACGCTCTCAACAGCGATTTTAAGCACTTGTAATTCGCCTTTATTTCTTCGTCTCGCAATCGCGTAAGCGTCGCCGAAGTCATCTTCGTGGGTTCGGATTTCGCAAAAATCGAGACAATCGAGAGCGTAAATTCGCGTATTCTTTGCTGTCGTTCCATGTTCTCCTCGTCCATTGCAAATATTTCGCACAAGGTCTCCGATAACTTCATTGCTCGAGAGATAACGAGAGAAGAGTTTGCTGAAATTGCATTTTCAATCACTCTGGTCAGCGGCGAAAGCATTTCGAAGAAATGGTTCGTCGAGAACTCGTGCCTTTTACTCAGAGACGCTCTCGCCACACCTCTGAGCGCTTCTAAAGCACCCATCGTTCGACTTTCACCGGTTGGGTGCTCGATAAATTTCTTGTTCTCTATGGCTAAAAGCAAAACGTTCGAGGGTGGTTCCAAAACGTATCGCAAATACGCGTTTCTTTGATCGTTTTCTTCCGCGATGCCAATCGCGGCTCTCGTGAGCGATTCAGTCAATCCGCAGAATATTTCGCTTGGAAAACCACCGTTTACGTTTTCGTGCGCTTGACCAGTTGAAAACAACAGCGTCGTCCACGCGGGGTCGTTCGCGACCGCTTTGCACGGCGCGTTGCGTCGCGTTAAGGAGGGAAGTAAACGGAAGCTCGCAGATTTCCTCAAGGAGGTTTCACCTTCGTAAAAGGAAATCGCTACCGTTGCCAAACCGACCAAAATTTTTGCAGCGTAGGCTCCTCCCTCGCCTTCAAACGGGTCTGGTGGGTGAACGCCGCCATTGATGGACAAATTGTTATCGTGGAGTAGAACATTGCGGACGCGACCGCCGGAATCTTCGGGGAACAAGTGCGTATCCGCCCACCTGGCCGCGCACCACACAACCTGCTCGACAACTCGAGGCGATAGGAACTGCTTGACGCTTTGATTTTCACACATTTGGACGCACAAAGTGCCGATAAATAGTTCGCCTATTTGACGCAAAGCTCCTCTCGTTCCTTCGTTTTCGTCAAATTGTAAAGGTCGCATGGGCGTTTCGCCTCGTCCATCGTCCGCGACGACGTGGCCTACGAGACGTAACAACCACCACAACTCTTCGAACAATTCTGGAGCGCGTTGTAAATCTGCGTGCGCGGCGTTATCGGTCGATAACGCGGCTAATTGTAACAAGAAATTAATTTTATCATGCAACGCCGCGGTGAGCATCGGTACGGAGGACGATACCGTCGAGCGAAACAACTCTGCGACGACATCTAAGGCGACATCTAAAGCTTCGATACCTGCTGCGCCGTCTTCTTCGTGACCGTCGTCTTCGTCGTACGCAGACTCTCTCGCGGATTGTAAACCAAATTCGACGTACCTTTGGCATATTTTAGCAATCTCTTGGTTTATTTTCATCGCCATTTCCGGCGACTCGGCTTGATTTCGCTCGACTTTTGACGAGAGCACCGCAAAAGCATCGAAGCAATTTTTCATGACGAGATCTAAACACGATCCGTCGTTTATCGCGCGCAAACTCCCAGCTTCAATCGCCGCCGAGCAAATGTTTGTTAGCGCTTCTAATACGCTACTGCCCGTCGCCGCGCACGTCGCCACTAAATACGTCCAATGATGCGCGGAACACAATGTGCCCAGTTGTTTGACGCAATCTAAAACTTCCTCTTCTCTTTCATCGACGTTTTTCATGGCATCTTTCGGATCCATCACGGTTCGCGTTTTCAAGAGAGACTGCGCGCAGCGTTGGAAATGCATGGACTTCAATTGCTTGTGGACGTCGGCTTCTGGAAATATCGATCCACTCAAAGCACAAAAGCTCGAAAATAAACTCCTCGTTTCCTTGGCGACTTTAGTTTCCGGCAATATAGCGTTCGATCCGTCTGCGCTGTTCTGCGCCACGCCGCTCGGCGAGTGCATGGCTTCGTGTAAAGAAAAAAGCCACGCGAACGTGTCGTTCTCACCAGATTGCAACAAAACATCTCTCCACGTTTCTCCGGGCGTCACCGGAATAAATCCATCGGATATGGATGCGTTCTCTAAAACGTTTCGACCTCCACCTTTGCTATTGCTAGTATTATTATCGTTGCTTGTTGTTCCGTTATCGTTCTCTACGCCTCTCGCTCCGTTTTTACCAAACCCGCCGAACCGGGAGAAATCCCACGATAAGCACGCATTTAACAACCGCAGACTAGCGAAAAAACACTCCTCGTCTTTTCCTAATTTCACCATCTTACCTCCTTCAACCATCAACACTTCTCTGGCGATGTTTCCGGCGTGCGAGAAAAAATGAACCAAAACTTCCTTCTCGAGCGCGTCTCGCACTCGCTCGTGAAACTCCCAATTCAAATGCATAGGCGAGCTCGTGCTCGGCGCGCACTCCAAAACGACTTGCGTGAACACATCTAATCCAAGTTTCCTCGCTGCAGCAGTCGCTGAAGACGATACCGCGCGTTCGCACTCTTCCAACGCCATCTGTCGTTGCTTCCCGTCGTCGTCCAACCACTGGCGTTTCAAGACAACCGCCAGCACGGAAACAATCTGCGAGCTGATGACGTTGTTCATCCGAGACGATGCCGCTGAAGAAGAAGACGGTCCAGCTAATTCAGCAGAAGAATGCAATAAATACTTCAAGCAAAACTGTCGAATCTCCGCGCGCATTTCGTTCGTCATGGACTCCCATTTTTGTAAAATCGCAAACCGCAAAGCGTTTGAAGCTTGAAACTTTGCATCGACAGACTGCGAATGCACAAGAATGTCTTGACATAAAGGCAACGCTTCCGGTGACTTACGAAACGATATCAAAATCTGTTCCGATTGTTCTCTGACCGATTGCTCCCGAGAGGAGAGGTTTTGCGAGGCGTATTCGATTTGCTCTCTCGTCGTCATCTCTTGTTGTTTTCCGATTGTGATTTTTGACGAAGTTTCTCTTTCTAATTCTCGATTCTTCTCTCTCTCTCTCTCTCTCTCTCTCTCTCAAAGCGGGGGGTCAGCAGCGGTGGCGGTTATAAAAAGATGAAAACAGACGAGAGAGACGAGACGGCTCTTTTTTCTTCTTCGCTTTTCCTCCAGAGCAGCGCTTTGTTCTCTCTTTCGCGTGAAGTGTGCGTTGTCTATATTTGTTCGCGTGGAATATATATTTTATTGGAGAAATTCTCGCGCGCAGTCAAAAACTCCGAAAAACACAAAACGGCAAAACAGTTCACTTCAGTCTTTTCAAAAGTGCAGCGGGAGCACAACCACACTTTCATGTACACGATACCTGCTCCTCCTCCTGCCGCTGCTGTTCGTGGCGCGCGCGGCATCGCGGCTCACAACGCACCGCTGATGAGAAAATCGCCGCGCGCGTCCGCTTCTTCTTCTTTTTCTTCTCACTCGTCAAAGTCTAACGACGACGACGATGACGACGAAGGAAAAGGTGAAGAAAGAAGAAAACGAGGACGACGAGAGATTACGACGACGATGACACTCGCGTGGGCATCATCGGCTTTGGTATGGGCCGATGGTTGCTGCGACAAAGCTCGAGCGGGTTCCATGATGTCCTCGGAGGATTCCGACGCCGCTGTAGTCCCTCTCGTCGTCGGGAGCGGAGGAAGAGGAGGAAAAATTTCAGATTTCAGCAACTTGAAACTCCTCCTCTCGGAAATAAAACGTGCGGACTTTGAACTCTCGCAGATGGTTGGACAGCTTAAAAGAGCGAGCGACGTCGGGACGGATCCACCTTTAGAGTCTATGTCCTCGGTGTTTGAAAACAGAGAGTCGGCGATTTATAATTTCCAAAAGAACGCGTTGAAGTTGGACGCGTTTGTCGACGCCGAAGAGTTGACGCCCATTGAAGCGGCCGTGTGGGACTCGATTCCGCAAAAGAACGGTGGGGGCGTGCACACGCCGTTTATAGTGACCCCGAACGAGTTTGTGTGCGCGTTGTATTCGTGCGTGAACAGTCCGGACGCGCCGCCCTCGACGGAAGCGGCTTTGACGATTGATATGTTGAGAAAAGGCGTAGCGATGGGCAAGAGGAAAGATAAGCGAATCACGGCTGACGGTCTGCTATTGACTGCGGAAGACGCGAGAGGGAAAGTTCAGAGATACTTAGAAATTTTAGAAAATAGCGGGATATTTAATAAAAGCAGCGGCAGCAGCAGCGACATGTAATAGGTAGCGCATAGAAGCACGAAGACGACATGAAAGCGAAAAACATCAAATTTACAACGCGCATTCGTTTTTGCTCGTCTAAACTTTTACATTCCCTCTGATTCGATGAGAGTCAACATCGCCTTGACGATTGGGTTGTCCATGGATATAGGACCAGGAGAATTCACTTTATTCGTCAAAAGTTGGTCAATCTTCTTGCGCAGCTCGCGCGCTAACACGCCAATCTTTGCCGGGGCGTTGAACTCACACCACTCATCGAGAACTAGTTTGCCTTGTTCGTGTTTGACGTCCAAATCTCCGCCGAACAAGAGCAGCGGATAGCTTCCGACCATGGTACAATCGCGAACGAAAACTTTCGAGGTTTGAACGCGATCGCCGTAAACTAGCCACGTCGATTCGTACTTGCCGACGTTGAAATTCACACTCGTTGGGTGTAAAAATACTCTGCCGACGTCTCGAGAATAGTATTTCATCTCTTTCCCGGAGGCCATTTTCTCGACGGCGCCGCCGAGCGTCTTGGCGTATTTGGCAACCGGATGTTGCGCTCTAACGAGTTTAGGGTATAAGCCGGCGACGAGTGCTGCTTTAATAATGCGAGAAACGTTCGAATTCACGTCCACTTCATCTTTTAAGCCACCTCCCGCTGCGTTTTTGTTACCATTATTACTATTCGTCGCGTCGTCTTTTGCGCGCCCGAATCGTTTCACGCGAAGCGCGTAATTTCGAGAAACGAATCCCAAATCGGACAAAATCTGCGCAAAGTCTACGCGCGATTGCAACACAGCCTCTAGCGCTTGACTCGAGAGATAATTTTCGTCGCAAAAGCGTCTCTCTGCACCTCTCCCACCGCGTTTCTTGGCGTTTAACCATCCGTCAAAAGCATTGACGACGGCCAAGTGATCGGATTTACCAACTGCAAACGCCCGTTTTTTCCTCTCGGCGTCTTCTCTATTATCCTTCGGAGAATAAAACAACGGACGTCCGGACATTGCACTCGCGATGGTTAACATAGGATCTAAACATCCCAACAAAGAAGCATAGACAAGCATCTTCCCCAATCTCGGGTCGCACGGCATGTGTGTTAAGTGTTTACCCAACGGTGTGACGATTTCTTCGGTGTTATTTACGATTGCCATCGCTTTCAAATCCTTCAATTCTTGAACGGCGAGATCTAACGCATTTTCATCCGGAGGTGTCAACGCGAGCGAAAGCGTTTCTTTTGCCGTTCCAGATTCTGGCGCCATACTTTTAATGTTCAAAACTAACGACTGAAGTGGCGTTCTTAACATTTCCGGTGCTTGCGTTTTCTCGAAATTCGCGAATTGTGTGCGCGAAAACAATCGAAAACACGCGCCCGGTGTCGTTCTCCCGGCTCTTCCTCGTCTCTGCTTCGCTTGAGCTTTGGAGACCCAGCAGTCTTCTAAGCAAGACAAACCTCTCTCCGAGTCGTATCGCATCTCTTTCTGTCGTCCCGTATCGATGACGTATCGAATATCATCGATTGTAACTGAAGTTTCTGCGATGTTTGTCGCCACGACAATCTTACGAACGCCGAGTCTTGGCTTCTGAAAAATTCTTCGCTGTTCTGCCGCGGAAAGCTGACCATACAAAGGAAGAAAGTCTAACTCACCGACATCGGAAACTTCCAACAAGCGCGATTGCTCGAGGACGCGAATGAGCTTCAAAATTTCAGCTTGACCGGGCATGAAGATTAGAAATGCACCATAAGTATCTTTCTCCATCGGTTTACCTCCTTTCGGGACGATGCTTTCCATGCCTTCCCTCAACTCTTTGCGAATAATCGCCGAGAGCGCACTTTCGATGAGTTCGTAGTTCATAACAGATTCATCCACATTTTGGATAGAACGCTTTACATCGTCGCTGTAGTTATCTTCCAAATGCTTTCTCGCTAAAGCGAGTTCGGTTTGACGCTCTCGCTCCTCCTCCTCTTTCCTTCGTTTCATGTTTTCATCCGCGGTGGTTTCATTATTGTCCTTGTTATTGTTGTTCGTTCCAGGAGAAAGCTTCGGAATAGCCGCACGCTTTTTTTCCGCCTGGTTTTTATTCAAAGCCCAATCCTCTGCATCATCATCGTCACTATCCGATGTATCTTCGTCGTCTTCATCATCTTCGTCATTTTTCTTCTTTTGTTTCTTGGACGAGGCTACAATTTCGTCGAGCTCGGCTACGTCCCAACTATCTGGCACTTCACGATCAGGTCTAGCATCATTATCATCATCTTCCTCGTCATCAGAAGATAGAAGCGCGTTCGGATCTATGCTGTCCTCTTCGTTTTCCAGCATCGCGAGTTGTCTTTTCTTTTCCGCCGTTGTTTTAGCGTACTTAGATTTTTGACCAACTAAAAATCTAGTCTCCTCGAACACGTCCTCTAAGTAATACTCTTTTACTGGATGCGTGAACCCAGGAATGGTAATTTTGGACGTTTTCACGGCTTTGATGGCATTTTCAATCGCTCGTTTCGATGGGTTTTGGAAATAGTCGGCAAACAAATCCGCATCAGCAGTGGCGGACATGAGAACAAGTTTCAGATTTGGTCGCTTTTGGACGACGCGTCTGAGAAGCAGAAGTAAAACGTCCGAGTCGACAGAGCGTTCGTGAACTTCATCTAAAATAACGTGCGTGACACTTTCTAGTGTAGGATCGCTCAGCAATCGTCTGAGCAAAATACCAGTCGTGCAAAACAGCAAGCGCGTCTCTTTACTCGTTTTCGATTCCAATCGCACGGAGTAACCAACAACGCCTCCGACTTTTTCATCGCGTTCGTTTGCCACGCGCTCGGCTAAGCCAATGGCGCTAATTCTTCGAGGTTGCGTACAGATTATATTCGTTCCGCCACCTTTTTGATTGAAAATCGCGTGCTCGAGAATAAACTGCGGCACTTGAGTAGACTTCCCGCACCCAGTTTCTCCGGAAAGCACAACCACGGCATTATTTTCAACGAGTTTCGTAATTTTGTCTCTGGATTCTGAGGCAGGCAAGTTGTTTCGAACAGTTTGCATTTTGTAAGCCGTAGAATGCTTGTTAGATTTGAAATCGCGCTGCCATAAATCGTACGCATCTTTCAAACGCGCGCTCTCTTCCTCGATTTGAGCTCGCGAAAGTTGACTGCGCGTGTTGTTCTTGTTGCTTCTGTTCTCGTTTGCTTGTTGGTTTGCCAAAGGTGGTGCTGTTGTTGCTGTGTTTGCACCTCTTGGTTTCGGCACAGCTGAAGACGACGACGACGACGACGACGGTAACTTTTGCGTTGCTTTTGCTCTCGTCGAAGATGTTGTGGCGTTGCTTTCGGCTGTTTCTTCCTTGTTTAGCTCCGTGCTGACTGCGTCGATGACTGAATACATGCACGGCCCCGACTCACTTTTCACGCATTCCAAAGCTGTTGCGACCGCTACCTTCAAACACATCGCGAGCTTTTCTCTACTGCTGTGACTAGTACTATTACTACTACTACTATCTACATGAGATAAATATATCAACGGCGGTGCAGTTTGGGGATAACCAACAACATTCGTAAATGTTACGAGCACCTTATTCTCCACCGATACAGAAATCGCGCATTCCTCATCGCCTTTCTTCACGTTCTCATCTCCGTATATAGATTCAATCGCGACGATCTCATCTTCCCAGTCTTCGTTTGTTTGTTTCTCTGGGTTAATCGTAAACTCTGGCCCAACTCTGTTCCGATACGCAACAATCATTGGTGATACCGAAGAAGCAGAGGCAGTTTTGACTGCATTCTCCGCTTCTTCGACGGAATACCCGCGTTCCCAAACAAGTCTAATATCTCCACTATCCTTCGCAGGAACGCTATTACTCTCTTTCGTTGACATTTCCACAGTCTTCTTTGCATTGTTCAACAAAACAATCGGATCGTTCATAGCTTTTGGAGCAAACTTTGCCGGTAATCGCGATTCTGGAATGTTAATGACTAGCCAGTCTAAAGCGCTCTCATAGGCGAAATCTTTCGATTGTTTCACCGCAATGGTCGCGTCTGATTTCTCAAAACCACACTCCTCTAATCTCTTTGTCAGCGCTTCAACTTCTGGGTTTGCAATCTCTTCGTCCGTTTCGTGCAAAACGGAGAAATCGTCGTAGGAGCGATGATGCTGCGAGAATGTCGAAGAATCTTCGGATTCGTAAGTTCGGAGTAATTCTTCAACCATCAACCTTTTCTCTTCGGACATGTGCAACGTCGGAATGACTCGTTTCGGTTTCGGTTTCCTATTTTTCATCTCCAACTCTCTCTTTTCTCTTTGTTCCTTCTTCTCTAATCTCGTTTTTTCTTCCTTCTCGTAACTTTCAAATCTTTGTTTATACTCGTGCGGCAGCAGTCTTTGCAAGGGGAGATTCGTCGCGTATCTCGCCAACGCCAACGTTGCCGCTCTCTGTATCGCCTCTTCCTTCGATGGCGCCGCATCGTTCATCCATAAAACAATATCCGAATCCGGTTTATATTTATCCGGCAAAACAACTTTGCAAATCCACGTGTTCCCATTGCTGTCATTACCGCTAGCGCTACTACTATCTTTCTTCTCTTGCGGCACGTATCGCGGTTTCCGAATGTCCTTCTTCTTGTTCGCGAACTCATCCAATATCGTTCTCGGTTGTTTCATCGACGCTCTCACCACCGGTGCCGTATCCACGATGATTTTTTTTGCGCTTCTATCTTTCGGGTTATTCGAAGTGTTATTATTATTTGCAGAAGGATCGATGCCTTTCGCTTTATCGCTTTGCTGTTTGCTCTTTTCCGCCAACTTCACCTCCAACAAATCTTTCTGCTTCTGTGCCAACATCTTCACCGCGTCTTTCGCGTCTATCTTCTTCCCGCCTTCGCCGCCTCCTAACTCCTTCTCGAGTTCTTCTTTGTGGTGTCTCTCGATGTGCATTTTCAATCGGTCTCGCTGTTTAAACGGGTCTCGATCGCAATACGGACACTGTAAATCCGTGCCGCTTTTCTTCTTCAGTTCCAAAAAGTTCGCGTCCGGTTTGCTGCTCATTCCTCCCGTGGCGACGATACCTTTTTTCTTCTTCATGAGTTCTTTACGTGGACCGCCCATGTTTTTTTTGTAATCTATACAGGTTTAGAAATCAGGAGCAATATAGCGAAAAGTGTCTTCAGTCTTCTTCTGTTTCGTTATCTTCGGAGCGTTTTGTCGTCATCGTTCGTTCGTTCGTTCGTCGCTATCGCGGATTGTGTTTTCTTGTGTGTGTCGTTGCGCTTTTTTTTGTGTGGGGTGCGACGAAAAAAAGGGAGAAAGGTGTGTGAAAATACCTAATTTATATATTTAATTGACCCTCTCTTTGGACTAACTACTAAAGCAACTAAAGAATTTTACTACAACATGGCGGCGAGTTCATCCGCCGCAGAGCTGGTTTCTTCCTTTGCTTTTTGACTGGATTTAATCGCCGTCAAATCTCTGGGCATTTCATCTTTCGTGAGAAACTGTAACCATTGATGTAAGATGGCCTTCTTTTGGCCGCGGTATCGACAGACGGTTTTCAATCGCAAAGCTTTGAGTCTCGTTTCTTTGTCGGTGTTGGAGTTGTTATCGTCGAGAATATTCGCGCACTGTTCCATGATTTGGACGTCCTCTTCCATGGACGTTGGTAACTCGTGCAGTAATTCCGTGATTCTACCGATCAGTACTTGTCGGTATAACTGGTCGTTGTCGTTATCCGATTGCATGACATTTTGCGCGATGAAGGTAAACATCGCGTGATGCGCTTCGTCCCTCGCGAAATTCCATCCTGCACGTACGCTTTCGTCTAACCCGGATTTATCCCAATCAAATTTGTTCACGTCGGCTTTATTCTGACCCATGGCTTCTAAAAGCTGCTGACGACGTTGTTCGACTATGGCGTACGCGACGCCTTTAGAGTATTCCAGAGGAATGGCCATGGCGTTTTGCTCGGAACTTCCCGCATCGACAAGTTTTTCGGAAAGCCAAGTGGCAGATTCCGGTAACGTTCGCCATAACTCGACCGTGTCGCGAGGATTTCTCGTTTCCGTGACGAAACCACCAAACAGAAGAAAAGTGTCCGAATCTGCCACGGCATACGAGACAGTAATTTCATCTCCGGCTTCCAAGTCTCTTCTGGCAACCAGTTCCACTCCGTCTGGCTTATTCTTTTCCCGTTCTTCTTCGGACAACGCTTCTTGTCCCGACTTTGTTTTCTCCATTCCTCCTAATTCTATTTTCTTCTTCTCGCTATAAGCCGGCCGCCAAAACGCCGCCGGGTCGACGTGCGTGTGATTGCACATGTCGATAAACGGCGCCACGAACGCTCCAGACGGAGGCATGCGTCCTTCGTTATTCCCCACGTCTCCAATTTCCGCATCAATCTCTACCGCTCTCGACCGCGCGTTTGCCATGGCCCACGCCCACTCCTGCTTCGTCCAATTCCTACAGCTCTTCGTAGCGGTAGTCTCTTCCTTTTTAAAGTGCATCTCTACGTTCACCGAGTCCCTCGCCAACGTCTTCGCGCACGTCCCGATGGCGTCCGCGAACTGCATCTCCTTAATCTCCTCCGTCGTCCACGTCCCACACGTCGGCGAATCGATAACTTTCGGCAACGCGTTAATGTACGGATAAAAGTCCGATTTCTCTTTCAAATCTCTCTGTCTGAGTAACTCCGCCGCTAACCTTTCCGACGACGTCGCTTGCTCGAACGGCGGTAAAGAGTCACCGCCGGTGCCAACTCGTAAGCCTTGCGTCCCCACGCAACACGCAAATGGGACGAACAAAACTCTCTCTCCTTTCTTAATCGCGATGTTATTATCCTCATCTTCTTCTTCTCCCGTCTTCATCTCTCCTCTTCCGACGCAATAGACGCGTCGATCAAACTCTCTCTCCGTTGTCTCGTTCTCGCCTCCTCCCGTAATAGTAATAGTCGTAGGGGTTTCCACTTTGTACGCGTCGATGGATTTAATCTCGACTTTGTTCAACTCGCACCCTTTCTGCTCGCACCAGAGCACGAAATCTCGGAGTCTTTTGTCGTTGTTCTCGGAAAAAGTCGTCGTTGAATTCGACATGATGATATTTCGTCTTCGTCTTTCTTATCGTCGTCGTGTTGGTGCTCTGTGTGTGTTCTCACGCAACGCGAATCGAAAGTGGAGAAAAGATAAAACACACGTGTCGTGTCACATCACTCGCGCATGGCAAAAAAAAAAAATTTTCACAAAAGGGGTGCGCACATTCCGACATTCCGCTGCGGATAAAGTAACGAAACGCAGTAACAATACAGTAGGATTCTTCTTCGTTAAAATAATAGTACAACTCACTTCTTTTCATTTACGGTCTGCGCATCAAAAACTTAGATTCCGTCAACGGCGTGATCATAGAAGAAGATGCCCCGTTTTCCTCTTTAACGAACGCTCGTTTCATTCTTTGCATCTCTTCGTTGATATTTTCGAGAGACTTGAACGCCGCTCTGGCTTGTTTCTTGTAGTGTTTGGCTTTTTCATCCGCTTTGCGGGAGTTTTCGAGAACGAGTTTCGCCGTCAGCGCGGTTTCTAAGAGGACGGAAGCGTTTTCGTCGTCGGTGTTATTGTGAATAATGCCCGGTTCATCTGCCGGCGTATTCTCTGGAGCTTTGCAGCCGTCGACGATGTCGGTGGACGGCGACGGAGAGGCTTCGTCGTCGATTTTTTTTTCCTCTTTCGTCGAAACTTGCGGCGTCTTGAACGAGAGCGATTGCGCTGGAAAATCCGCCGCAGAAGTCGTCTTCACAGTGCTGCTGCTCTTATTCTTGCTGCTCTTTTTCACTTTTGTCGACTTCTTTTCTGATTCTTTCGCCGACAAAGAGGACCGTTTTTCCTCCTTCATTCTCGCCGATAATATTCTCTTCTCTTGTTTCATCCTAAACAACTCTCGCTCTTCCAATTCGCATTCTTTTCGTAAACGCATTCTTTGCGCATCATAGTGATACGACTCGATGGCGTTTCTGCGCAACGGCGGTAGCTGTCCTCTCGGTGCGAGAGGGTATACGGATACTCTTCGAGCGTCGCGAATTTGATGGTGGTGGTCCTGATGATGAAAATCGTCGGCTACGTCGTAAAACATTTCATCCTCTTCAGTCGACGTCGCTTTCCTCGCGGGCGGTGGAAGATGTTGTCGCGGATCATGCACGTAAACGATCTTTTCGCGAACTGACGCGGTAGCAGCTTCAGATGACGATGGACATCCATCTTTGATGGTTTGTGTCGACTGCGACGTCTTCTTCGGCGCCGGAGACTTCATCGCCTTCAACTTTTCAACTTCCGTCTTCAACTCTTTTACAACCACTTGCATCTTTTCTATCGTCGTCTCGTAGTGTTGGCAGGACTTTTCCAAAGCTTCCTTCTCTTCCATAGTTGCAGTCAATCTCTCTAACGTTGCTTTGTGTCGCACGGCGAGTTCATAATTTTCACCTCGAAGCGTTTTCGCATCCTCTTCCGAACTCGATTTACTCTTCAAATTTTCAATTTCAGCTTGCAACTGAGTCAATTCGTTCGTTTTGGACGCTAGGAGTGCCGTCAACTCTTCGTTTTGTGCTTCGAAGTACTCTTTGATGGCGCCCGCATCTTCGTCGTTCTCATCGACGTGAAGGATTTCTTCTTTCGCGACAGTGTTACCATCTTCGTCTTGACGAATCTCTTCTCTTCTCGAGGCGAGTTGTTTTTCAAGCGTCTGTACTTGTTTTCTCGAAACCGCCAACAAATTTTCAAGCTTTTGTATTTCATTCGTCGCTTCTTCCAATTCGCTCGTCATTTGAGCCGTTTTCTCCACCGCGTTCTCGGTCATTTTCTGCATTTCAGATGATTTCATAAACGCAGTCTTCGCTTCATCTTTCAACCCATCGGTTTCGTGCATGATGTTCTCGAGTCGCTGCGATAAACTCTCCTCAACAGCTTTAGAGGCGGTCAACTTCTCCATCAATTCGAGGTTCTCGAGCTTCAATTCTTCATATCTCGCAGGAATTTTCGCATAATCGTACGATTCAGATGAAGTATTGTTGTCCTCATCATTGATTTCGCCGTGAATTTTCGTCTCTTTGCACCACGCTTCGAGAACTTGTACTCTCGAGTTTGCTTCGTCCACTTCTTTGCGCAAGAAATCGCAATCGCTATTGGCGGATTCAATCTCTTCATCCAACTCCTGTATGCGCTCGTACGATTTCTTCAGGCGAACGTTCAACGTCTTATTCGTCGTGTCGACTTTTTCCAAGGCTTCCTCGACTGCTCGCTTTTCTTCCTTGAGTTTCGCGATGTCCAAGAGCAATTCCGTGCGCTCGTCCTGTTCTTCGTTTGCGCGTTCGAGCTCGTCTTGTAAACGCTCTATTTCGTCTTCTAAATCAGCCGCGTGCGTATTTTCGAGCTCCGCTCTCGTCCACCAAGTGAAAGCTTCGCGCTCGTACATCTTCATATCGTTCCCTAGATGATTTATGATTTGAAGCATTTCTTCCTTCTCTGTGCTGTATTTTGCTATCACACCTTTCTTTCTTTCTTTTTCTTCTTCGTACAAGCGTTCAAAATTCTCAACTTCTTCCGCCAGAAGACCGTATATATTTTCGACTTCAACTTCGTTCGCCTCTAATTCATCGTGAGATTGCTTCAAATTCTCCAACGCGGCGACTTTGAAGAGCATTTCCGATTGCAACTCTTCGCATTTTCCTTCCAAATTGGTCTTTTCAGACTGAGAGATGTTGAGCTCGTGAGTGCGTTCAGTCAACATCTCCTTCAATGATTCCATCTTCATCTCCATCTCGCCTCCACGTTTGGCTTCTTCTTTCAAAGTTTCCACCTCTTCTTCTGCAGATCCCAAAGCTTCTGCAAAATGAGCGCACGCGTGCGAAAGTTCGGAGATTTTTTCATCTTGTTCTCTGACCTCCTTCTCGAGTTTTGAGAGCTCTGCGTTTTTCGTGGACATCGAATCCGCAAACTCTTGCTGCAACTGAAGCATCTGCACGTCTTTACCTTGATTCTCTTCTTTGAGCAACGCTACCAAAGATTCGTACTCGTTTAGTTTACTATTGCTATTAATTTCTTCCACTTCTTCTGTTTGCACACATACACTCGCGACGCTTTTCCTTTCCTTTTCTTCCTCCATCTCCTTCATTTTTTCGGCCAATTTCGTCTGTAACGCTTTGTTTTTCCGTTGCTCGTCTTCCAAAGATTCCGCCATTCGTTTCGCTTCGTTAGTTTTCTCGTCTAAGAGTAACTGGACTTTATTCAAAGCTTCTGCCGCTTTCTCGTTGTCTTTCTTCCGCTCGTCTTGCTCCTTCTTCAGTAATCGATTTTGCGCACCATCGTCTTCCTCTTCGAATGTTTTCAGTAAATCCGATTTCACGCGGTCAACTGTAGTATTGACTTTCTTCTTGCCGCTTTCTTTAATAAATAAGAGCTGGAAGAGCGATTTGATCGAATTGTCCGCTTTATCCGCAATTTTTAAAACTTCCTCTTCCTTGTTCATTTCTGTTGGATGCGGTTTCTCTTCGCGCGTAGGGGCGGAAGTACTCGCTTCATTGCTGCTGTTCGTCGTCGTCGTCGTCGTCGTCGATGGCGAAGAAGACGATATTCTCTCTCTGAGCGATAAGACATACTCGTCCAGAGAAGCGAGCAAATTCTTGACTTCAAGTTCGTTGTTAGAATCTCTCAAGGCGTCGGCGATGGAGTTCTGCGTCTTTTCAATCGCCCTGACTGACGGTTTTGCCGTCGTCGTCTCGGTCATTCTTTTACTGCGATGAAGTTGTTGGGTCTGGGCGACCGTATTCAATGCGTCGACAAAGATATCTTCTTCTTCTTCTTCTTCATCATCATTGTTATCAACTGCTGTACTTTTTGGTCTCCCGATCGTTCGCGCTTTTCCACCGGTAAATGGCGAAGCCGCCGTGCCTTTCTCGCTCGAAAGCGCTCTCAAACGCTCCGCAGTTTCCGTCGCAGATTTCTTCACCGCTTCCCATCTCGGTGAGGCAAAGATTCCAACGTTATTGTTGCCATCGTTGACGGTCGAAGTCGTTGCAAAGCGAAGTGAAGCCGACGACGATTGCTTCGTCGGGGCTGTCGAAGGCGTCTTGGCCACAAAATCGGTCTCAACGGATGCGCTCACTTTCTCTTTTTCCGCCGCCATCATTAAACTCTTCTTCTCCTCTTGTAACTTTGCAATCTCCATCTCCGCTTTAATCTTATCTTCTCTCAACATTTCGTACACTTGCGTCACCTCACTCATCTTTCTCGACGACTTCAACGAATTCTCCACCTCGTCTGACTTCATCCGTTCCAGCATCAACTTGTAATTCGCGTTTTCTTTCGCCGTCTGTAACAAGTCCACCAAAACCATCTTCGTTTGATTCTCGTTCGATTGTTTCAATAGTTCCTCCGCTATTTCTTCCACGCTTTTGTTGTTGTTGTTGTTGTTATTCGCGATCATCGATGACGACGACGACGACGACGGAGGCGGGGTCGTCATCTGTTCCACGTACACTTTCAAGCTCGGTCTCGTCAGCTCTGCGGTCGTCAAATGCCTCCTCGTGGGCGTGTTTCCATCGTTCGGAGAAGACTCCGAAAATGATGAATTGGAAATATTATTACTCGGGATGACGGCGTTATTCGGCGAGAGCACTTGCGAGAGCGGACTTCTCGTCGTTTGTTTCGCGGCGCTCGTCGTCGTCTTCGTAGGTGTCGTTTTCGTAGGGGACTTTGGCACCATCATTTTTGTCTTCCCGGGAACGTCACTCGTCGTCGTCGTCGAGAGAGACGACGACGCGTTGTTCAAGCGACTCTTCCTCGTCATGATCGGTGGACCTCCCACTCTTCTTTTAGTATCAATGCAGTAGTAGTAGTAATAGTAATAATAATAATAACGATAGCAATTATTTGTGCCAGTGTGAGAGTGAAATGAAGATAGCCGTTAGTTGAAGTTGTGTGTAGCAAACAGCTGTCTTTCAGCTTTTCAAATTTTTCTCCTCTTCTTCGTAAATAAATAGGCAATTCTCTCTCTCTTTCTCTCTCTCTCGTCTTCAAAAGAAAGAACGAGAGAAAGATGGCACCATCGGTACCATCAGCGGCTCTGACGCCGAAGAATGGTGACAACGACGACGACGACAACGACGGCGACGACGACGCGAGGTTACTGAGAGCGAGATGTCGGGCGGAGGTGTTCGAATATTCTGGTTTATTACCAGCGCAAATGGTGAAGAAACATCTCTGCTGCGCTTCTGTTTTTGAAGTAACAACAAAAAATAGCAACTACAATCATCAACATCATCAACACTCGTTCGAGCGGTGCGTGATGCAGACTCAGGAGAAATTGTTGGAGCGATGCGCGGAAGAAGAAGAAACGGAGAATAGTGCAAATCCGTTTGCGAAAACGTTGGAGAGAAGACGAGTGGAGGAAGTTTTGAGAATGAATTTTGAAGCGAACAGCACGACGAGCGGCGCGTATCGACGACTCGAGAATAAGACGAAGAAGATGGAGGCGAACGTAAAG
>Ga0181578_10000780_pt1 | contig 30969 bp, 28 predicted proteins | sample 071ome_21_FD_148659 | JGI IMG/M metagenome (GOLD analysis project Ga0181578, IMG submission 148659) | Coastal salt marsh microbial communities from the Groves Creek Marsh, Skidaway Island, Georgia - 071401CT metaG (spades assembly) | ecosystem: Environmental > Aquatic > Marine > Intertidal zone... | reverse complement strand
CGCGAGCCGCAGCGTTTACGAAGGACGCGGCGACACCCTCATCGAACGACTGGGCAGCGACTGCACCTGGCAACCGGTCAGCGTCGCCTACCCCTGCGGCGTGGACCTCGGCGCCTTCGAGGGATACACCACCGAGAGCGGCCTCGCCCTCGAACCGGTCTCGCCCGCCTGGGACTACTACGAACCTGGCACCGATCCGGCCTGCCACCGTGACGGGGCTCACCTGCTCAGTTGGGACTCCGGTATCTCGATGCTGCGCGCGAAATCAATCGACGACGTCTGGTGCGGAGGCCGTACCTACGCGCCCGGCCTCGAGCGCCCCGTGCGCATGTGCGCCGAAGCGCCCGTGGTAACCGCCATCCAGCAGGCCCTCGCCGACGCCGGGCAGCAACTCTCCGTGGACGGCATGTTCGGCCCGGGAACTCAGCGCGCGATCATCGCCCACCAGCAGGCGAGCGGCCTCGAGGTGACCGGCACCATCACCGACGCCCTCGAGAACATGCTGCTCGGACCCGCCGATGGTGGCGGCGACTACTGAACCCGTCGCTACCCTCGCCGGTGAGCGGGCGTGGCGGAACTGGCAGACGCGCAGGATTTAGGTTCCTGTTCCTCGGAGTGTGGGTTCGAGTCCCACCGCCCGCACTCAGCGACTCGAGCGCTGCAGTCGCTTGACCGCCGCGATCTCGCGGATCGCGCGAATCGACTCTCGCCCCGTCACCTTCGACCCGGCGACGTCGCGCCAAGACTGCAACGGCTCCTCCCACACCCGCATCGGCGAGCCCTGCAGCCGCCGCCACCGGTAATACAGCTCGAGATCGAACATCCACCGAGTCGAGAACGGCTCGTCGAGACAACCGCGAAGACGGTCATCGGCGACGTAGAGCTTGAACCCCGACTGGGTGTCGTAGGGCAGATACTCCTCACCAAGCGTCAGCACCGTCGCCACCAAACGCCCGAGATAGTGCCGTGAGTCGGATCGGTGGATGTCGCGACCCGCGAGCGCGACCCGTGATGACCAGAGCGAATCGACGTCGTCAGCACGCTTCTCCGACATCAGCGCCACGAAGCGCTCGACATCACCCACCGCGAAGGCCCCGTCGGCGTCCATGAACCCGACCGATCGGCCCCCATCGTCGAGAGCGGCGAGCATTCCGGCGCGAACCGCCTCGGCCTTGCCGCGGTTGCGATCGAGGTGCACCGCGCGAGCAATCCCCGACGACGTCTCGACCAGATCGTCGATGAACCCCCGAGTGCCATCGCGAGAACCATCGTCGACAAACACCCAACGCACACTCTCAAGGGCCAGCATCGACCGCCAGTAGTCGGCGTTCCAGCGGCCCTCCTCGTTGAAACACGGCACAACGATGCTGGCCGACGCGTTCACCCAACGGACGCTAGCGAGGGGTCACACCCGTCGGCCACGATGACGTTCTCACCGCAGGGGGCGACATGTACGACGAATCCGACGACGAGCACGACGAAGGCGACACCTGTCCCTATTGCGGGGACGGCCCACTCCATGTGCACGAGGGGTACCTGCAGTGCCCCAACTGCGGTTCCTCGATCGACTGATTCGCGAAGTCAGGGGGTGGGTCGGGTGACCACCGTTGAGAAGCACATCTCGTCATCGGAGCCGAACGACCACAGCACGTAGGCCGGCTCAAGATCCGGATCGCGTCGCGATCGCTCCCACGAGCACTCGAAACGGAGTACGTCACCGCGCTTCAACACGATCGACTGCGCGGGCTCGTAGTTGTACTGCCAGTCGTAATCCCAGTCGGGAATGTCGAGGAGCACCAGTTCCTCGTCGGTGTCAGGGTTGAGGGTCATCCGATAGGTCGCACCGAGCGCATGCATATGCCCGAGCACCGAGATGATCTCGCCCGTCGCCATCACCGGCAGATCGCACGACGACCACGCTGTCCCGTCGGTCATGTCAGCGAAGTCGGCCGGCGATACGCGGCACTGCAAGTTGATGAGGTCAGCCGGAACGACCCCGAACTCGCCGACCGCCCGAGCCATCGCCGCGGTCCGATCGCAGAGCGGGCCGGCCTCGCCAGGGCCACACGGGATCTCGGCCGGGGTCAGATACTGCGAGATCGTCACCGGCTCGAGCTCGGCGGACCCGTGATCGAGTTGCAGTTCAAGCCATGACGCGTCCGGGCCGGGTCGGGTGTCGTAGTGGTAGTGGACCTGCACCACGAAGAAGTCGCCCGGCTCGAGACGCAACCCGCTTCCATCGGGATAGCGACCCGGCAACTGACCCGGCGCCCAACCCACCACGAAGGTGTCGTCGAGCCCGGTGCCGCCGAAGCACTCCCACCCCGATCCCTCATCACGGGCGTCGCGAGCGAGGGCGTCCTCCCACTCCCGTGCCGGCACGAGATACCCGAGCGCGTGGTGCACCACCTCGGTCTGATCGGCCACGAACTGATAACCGGTGAGCCAAGCGCCCTCATCGAGATCGGGTTGATAGACGAGGCATCGATAGTCGTCATAGCGACCGCTCTCACCGCCATACGGCTCGACCGGAGGAACGACAAGCGGATCCTCGAGGGCCGCGAGCTCCGCCGCGAACATCGGCGTGTCCTCGTCCACGTCGAGTGCCGCGCCAGCCTCCAACCAGCCGATCACCGCATCGAACTCGTCAGCGGTCAGACCGAGCGATTTCGCGTACGGCACACCGAGATCGCTCGCCGGCCAGGGCGGCATCTGGCCTGAGACCACCTGTTCGACGATGTACGGCGACACCTCGACGACATCGCGCGCCGTCGACAGATACCAATGCGTCGAGCCGGGCCCACCGGGGTTGTGACATGACGCGCAATGATCGAGAAGGATTGGGGCGACCACCGTCGCGAACCCGGTCTCCTCCAAGGTCGGCTCCAGTGGTGGATGCTCGAAGGGCACGGTCGTCGTTGTGCTCGTCGATGGCGCCGTCGTCGACGTGGTCGTCTGCGCGTTCGATGAGGTGGTGGACGTCGTTGGTGGCGCCGACGTCGTAGTCGCGATCGGGCCGTCGGTCTCCGGTGCCGTCACCGGTTCGACGTCGACCGAACCGCTCTCCTCTGGCGCCGCCCCGCAGGCGGCGATCACGAACGCGGCGACGACGACCGAGAGACGACGAAACAAGATGCTCAGAGGCGTTCGATGATGGTCACGTTTGCCTGGCCCCCGCCCTCGCACATCGTCTGGAGGCCGAAGCGGCCGCCGGTGCGCTCGAGTTCGTGAACCAGGGTGGTCATCAAACGGGCGCCAGTCGCCCCGAGCGGATGCCCGAGCGCGATCGCGCCACCATTCACATTCACCCGGGCGGGATCGGCACCGGTCTCCTTCAACCAGGCGAGCACCACCGGCGCGAAGGCCTCGTTGATCTCCACCAAATCGATGTCATCGATCGACATACCGGCCCGCTCAAGGGCGCGCTTCGTAGCCGGGATCGGCGCCGACAGCATCATGATCGGATCGTCAGCCATGACCGACATGTGATGGATACGGGCTTTCGGGGTGAGGCCATGACGTTCGACCGCCTCGGCGTTCGCGATCAGCACCGCCGACGAACCGTCGGAGATCTGACTCGCCACCGCAGCGGTGATGCGACCGCCCTCGCGAAGCGTCGGCAGTGACCGGATCTTGTCGACGTCAGGTTCGCGCGGCCCCTCATCACGATCAAGGCCGTTCAGCGGGGCGATCTCGCGCTCGAAGCGGCCCTCGGCCTGAGCCTGGAGGGCGCGCTCGTGTGACTGAACCGCCCACTGCTCCATGTCCTCACGGCTGATGTCCCAGTGCTCAGCCATCATCTCCGCGCCAAGGAACTGGCTGACCTCACCGTTGCCGAACCGCGAGGTCCAGCCGGAGGAACCGGTGAACGGATCGAACTCCGGATCATCCTTCCCAGCCTGAGCGCCCGCGGTGATCGGCACCATCGACATGTTCTCGACCCCGCCGGCGACGACGATGTCCATCGTGCCCGACATCACGGCCTGCGCCGCAAACTGCACCGCCTGCTGCGCGGAACCGCACTGACGATCGATCGTCACACCCGGAACGTGCATCGGGAGTCCGGCCGCGAGCCACGAGGTGCGCGCGATACAGCCGGCCTGCTCCCACACCGAGTTGACGTTGCCGAACACGACATCGTCAACCCGCTCCGGGTCGACACCGGACCGCTGGATCAGGTTGCCGATCGCGTGCGCGCCAAGGTCGGCGGGATGCACCTCGGAGAGACGTCCGTTGCGGCGGCCCGTCGGGGTGCGGACCGCGTCGATGATGAAGGCTTCGCTCATGCAGCGAACCGTACCCGGCGACGACCCTTCGCCGTGAGGTGGAAACGAAGGAACAACCCCGGCCGGGCCAACCCTCAACGGAGCGCGGCGGCGAGGGCGACGAAGGCGCGACCCCGGTGCGAGATCGCGTTCTTCTCGGCATCCGACATCTCAGCGAACGTGCGGCCGTCACCGTCGACCGGAATGAAGACGGCGTCGTAGCCGAAGCCGCGTGCACCGCGCTCCACCGGAGCGATGAGGCCTTCGCACACCCCCTCCACCACCGTCTCGGAGCCATCCGGGCGCACCACCATCGCCACGGTCGTGAAACGGGCCGTCCGGTCGGGTTCGGCAACACCCGCGAGTTCGGCAAGCAGTTTCGCGCGGTTGTCGGCATAGGTGACGCCCTCACCCGCGTATCGAGCCGCGAAGACACCAGGCGCTCCACCGAGAGCGTCGACCTCGAGGCCGGTGTCGTCGGCGACCGCCGCCCGCCCCGTCGCGGCGCAGATCGCCGCCGCCTTCAACCGAGCGTTCCCGACGAGGGTGTCGGCGTCCTCCACCACATCGGGCACCTCCGACGGCCGCGGCAAGAGCAGAGCGACCCCATCGAGCAACGCGGCGATCTCGACGACCTTGTCGGGATTCGCCGAAGCGCAGACCAGTTCGATCACGGCGGGTTCAGGCCCGGCGCGGGGAGGGAGGCACCGAGGTCATCTCGTCTTGGAGGTCGGCGATCGTCGTGAGACCGCCCTCGGCGAGTTGCAGCAGCGAATCGAGTTCGTCGCGGGTGAACGCCATACCCTCCGCCGTGCCTTGCACCTCGACGAAACGCGCCTGCCCGCCCACTCCAGCCGGACGCAGCATGACGACGTTCATGTCGACCTCAGCGCGCGAGTCCTCCACATATGGAAGGTCCAACACCGGCGTGCCGTCGACGATGCCAACAGAGATCGCCGCGCAGGAGGAGTGCAGCGGATGCTCGGCGATCAGCCCCTGTTGCATCCGACGGGCGAGGGCGTCATGGAGCGCCAGATAGCCGCCACAGATGCTCGCGGTTCGCGTGCCCCCATCGGCCTGAATGACATCGCAGTCGACGACCACTTGACGCTCCCCAAGCAGGGTCATATCGCACGCGGCGCGCAACGCCCGGCCGATAAGCCGCTGAATCTCCACGGTGCGACCCGACTGCTTGCCCTTCGCCGCCTCGCGTCCAACGCGCTCGGGCGACGAGCCCGGCAGCATCGAGTACTCAGCCGTCACCCAGCCGGTGCCTCGGCCCTTCATCCAACGCGGAACGTCCTCATCGATCGAGGCGGTGCAGAGCACCTTCGTGCGACCGATCGTCACCAGACACGACCCGTCGGCCATCTCGGTGAAGTCCCGTTCGAAACTCACGGGTCGCAGTTCGTTGGGCTGACGTCCATCGGGGCGTGGCATGACTCTCCTCGTGTCGCGGGTGCGTGCTCAGGGTAGGCGTCGCAGCAGCCGTCAGGTCGACAGCGGCCAACGGGCCGTCGAGTCGAGCTCGGGTCCGAGCAGCATCGAACCGAGCTCGCGGAAGGTATCGACGTCCCCGCTCGACAGGAATCGGCGAGTTCCCCGAGGCCGGTCATCGCGAAGCAGGCCAAGGTCGCCGAGGCGTGACCGGGCGGCGAACGCCGTCTCATCGGCCGAGGAGACCAACACCACCTCCGGACCCATCACGTCGCCGATCGTTCGAGCGAGGAACGGATAGTGGGTGCATCCGAGCAGGAGCGTGTCAACTCCAGCCGCGCGCACCGGTGCCAGGAGCCGCTCGGCGAGCACGGTGACCTCGTCACCGGTGGTTTGACCACGTTCGACGAACTCGACGAAGCCGGGACAGGCCGCGCTCGTCAACTCGACGTCCACGCCGAGGACGGCCGCGACATCGGTGACCGCGGCCGGGTAGGCACCCGACGAGATCGTCCCCACGGTTCCGATCACCCCGATCTGACCGCTGCGAGACGCACGAACGAGCGCCGAGGCCCCCGGGCGCACCACGTCGATCACTGGCACCGCCAACTCCGATCGAAGATCGTCGATCGCGGCCGCCGTCGCGGTGTTGCAGGCGACGACGATCGCCTTCACCCCGAAGTCGTCGACTAGGGAATGACCGAGCTCGAGGGCATAGGAGCGCACCTCGGCGAGGGGCTTCGACCCGTACGGGTAGCGACCGGTGTCGCCGATATAGACGAGGTCCTCGGCCGGAAGCAGATCAATGAGCGCCCGCGCGACGGTCAGCCCGCCGAAGCCCGAGTCGAACATCCCGATCGGCCGGTCCACGGGCGGCACGCTACCGAGCGGGCCGTCTCGGCGCCGATCAGTCCTTGCCGCTCAGGCCGTGACGATCAATCGACGATGTCGGTTGCGCCACCCTCGAGATAGTCGAGGGACGAGATCGGCTCGATCGCCGCGGTAACGATCCCTGCGAGGTTCGCGACGATCCGCTTCCAATAGCGGTGCAAAATCGCGCGCGGCACCGCCCAATGACCGGGACGATCGGAGTGCATGTACTCGTGCACCTTCGCCTCGCATTCGGCGTTCAACTCCCGAGAGGCGGCGAGGAAAGCCCGAGCCCGATCGGCGTCCTGCGTCGCGAGGATGTCAGCCGCCTCCACATACATCTGGGAGATCTGCTGGCGGCGAGAGATGAACATCTCGACGTCATCGGCACCGGCGAGCGAGATGCCCTCCTCAGCGAGGTCGAGGATGTTCTTCGCCTGATCGCCGATCCGCTCGATCTTCTTGAGCAGCAGCGTGTAGCCGAGCACCAGTCCGATGTCGCCACCGCCTTGGACGGCGACGTGGACCACCAGTTCCGAACGCAGCTTCTGCTCAGCAGCATTGATCCGCTCATCCGTGGCCCGAATGTCGGCGCCAACGGCCGCGGGATCCGCTCCTGCCAGCACCGCAGTCGACGCGAGATCGAACGAGTGCCGCGCGTCGCCGAGCATCGAGATCGTCTGATGAGCGACGTGCTCGAGACCCGACTCACCACGTTTGAAGAACGACAGGACCATTGGACACCTCCTAGCGGAAGATCGCCACCCCGATCAGGGGCACGATGATGAACATGCCGAGCACCCACACGAAGGCGAAGGTGCGCCTTCTGACAGCCACTTCGGCGAGAAGCTCGGCCGCCCGGATCGGAAGCGGCCGAAGGAACGGGATGCCGAACAACACGAGGATTCCGATCACGTTGAACCAGGTGTGCACCAACGCGATCGACAGCGCGTCGCTCCCACTGGCAGCCATCGCGGCGAGGAGCGCGGTGATCGTCGTGCCGACATTCGCCCCGAGGGTGACCGGATAGGCGTTGCGCAACGTGATCACGCCTGCCGCCGACATCGGAATGAGAATCGAGGTGGTGATGCTCGAGGACTGCACGGCGACGGTCACCAAGATGCCAACGATGATCGCAACGATGCCGCCGCCACGCCCGAGCACACGGTTCATCGATCGCTCGAGTCGCGCGGCGATCAACTGCTTCATGTTCTTCGTGATCGAAATGAGGGAGATCAACACGACCACAAGGCCGACGGCGACCATCGAGATACCGAGCGCATTCCCGTCGAACCCGGCCGACTTGAGGCCGTCTTTCAGCGCTGATACCGGCGCCTTCACCAGCGCCTTCAACGGGCTCTCCCACTCGGCGCCCCCCGATCCGATGAGCAGATCGGCGGTGCCGGTGGCGAGTCGCGAGAGCAGCCCGGTCGCCAGCTCGAACGGCAGGAGCACGATGACCGCCATCACGTTGAAGAAGTCGTGCACCGTCGCGGCAGCGAGCGCGCGGCGGAACTCGTTCGACTGACGGACGTGACCGAGCGACACGAGGGTGTTGGTGACCGTCGTGCCGAGGTTCGCCCCCATGATCATCGGTACGGCCGCCTCAAGGCCGAGCGCCCCCGAGGCCACGAGCCCGACGATCACCGAGGTGCTCGCCGAGGAGGACTGCACCAAGACCGTGCCGAGGAGGCCGATGAAGAGGCCAGCGATCGGATGCGAGACGTTCGAGAACAGGCGCTCCTGGGTGTCGGCCCCCATCACCTTGATGCCGCCCTCGAGCGATGACACGCCGGCGAGGAAGAGGTAGATCAGGCCGAGAACGACCGCGAATCGGAGGAGGCGGGCGGCTGATTCGAACTGGACAGGCCCACGATCCGACATGCGAGCATCGACACTAACCCGTGTCGTTCACCTCGATGTCATCTCTCGTTCACTCTGAGTTGACCTCGGAAGGTGACGTGAGTTCGCGGCGTTCTCAGAAGTAGATGATCGAGCTGGCGTTTGCCTCAGCGACGTCGAGATCGACGGTGTAGGCGCCAGTCGAGAGGTATTTCCAGCCACCATCGCACACGATGAACACAATGACCCCACGGTCGATCCCCGCGGCCACCTTCGCGGCCCCAGCCAGCGCCGCGCCACTCGAGATACCGGCGAAGATGCCGCACTCCGACACCAGCCGGCGCGTCCACTCAATCGACTCGCGCGGACGAACGACCCGCTTACGGTCGAGCAGTTCGTAGCCGTTCCACTTCTCAAACACCGGGGGGATGTACCCCTCATCCATGTTTCGGAGACCCTCGACGTTCTCACCGAGCGGCGGCTCCACCGCGACGATCTGAATGTCGGGGTTCTGTTCCTTCAGGAACCGTCCGGTGCCCATCAGCGTGCCGCTCGTGCCGAGACCGGCGACGAAATGCGTGATGTCGGGGACGTCGCGCCAGATCTCAGGGCCGGTGCCCTCGTAGTGAGCGCGCGGGTTCGCCTCGTTGCCGTACTGGTAGATGAGACGCCACTCCGGATGGTCAGCCGCCATCTCGGTGGCCCGCCGCACGGCGCCGTTGGATCCCTCGGCCCCGGGGGTGAGGATGATCTCGGCGCCCATGATCTCGAGCATCTGACGACGCTCGATGGAGACGCTCTCAGGGAGCAGGATCTTGATGGGATAGCCCTTCAGGCGAGCGATCGCGGCGAGGGCGATACCGGTGTTGCCCGAGGACGGCTCGATGATCGTCTGGCCCGGGCTGAGGGAGCCATCAGCCTCGGCGGCCTCGATCATCGCCTTGGCGATGCGATCTTTCACGGACCCGAACGGGTTCTGCATCTCGAGCTTCGCGACGATCCGAACATCGGGGTTCGGCGAGAGGTTCGAAACATCGACGCACGGGGTGTTCCCGATCAGGTCGAGCACTCCACCGTTGACCCCCGGCAGGGCGGTCGAGGCGAACAGCGGATGCGTTCCACTTGTCGCGAAGGTCTGGCTCATGACGCGGTCAACCCCACGTCTGGGGAGTGTATTCCGACAAACCCGATTCGGCTAGTCGTGAATTAGGTCACCGGCCCGATCAGTAGGCCTGATCAGGGCTGATAGGTGCCGAACACCTCGCGAAGGGCGTCGCTCACCTCACCGAGCGTCGCCCCAACCCGCAGCGCCTCCTTCATCGGCGGCAAGAGATTGCCGGTCCCCCGCGCCGTCTCGGACACCTCAGCGAGCCGCGCCGACACCTGCGCCATGTCGCGGTTCGCCTTGAACGCCGCCAAACGCTCCCGCTGGGAGGTCTCCAGGCTCGGATCGATCGGGAAGACATCCGGTTCAGGCTCGCCGTCGACCGTGAACCGGTTGAGCCCGACGATCACCCGCTCGTCATCGTCGATCGACTTCGTGTACTCATACGCGGCCTGCTCGATCTCGTCCTGCTGGAAGTGCGCCTCGATCGCCTCGACCGCACCACCCATCTCGTCGATCCGCTCGATGTACTCCCACGCGAGTCGCTCGATCTCGTCGGTCATCGACTCCACCAGATACGAACCAGCCAACGGATCGGGCGTGTCGGTCACCCCCGCCTCGTAGCCGATGATCTGCTGGGTGCGAAGCGCAAGCCGGGCCGCGTCCTCAGTCGGCAACGACAGCGCCTCGTCGAAGCCGTTGGTGTGCAGCGACTGGGTGCCACCCATCACCGCGGCGAGCGCTTGCAAGGCCACCCGCACCACGTTGTTGACCGGCTGCTGAGCGGTGAGCGTCGAACCACCGGTCTGCGTGTGGAAACGCAACATCGCCGAACGCGGGTCCTTCGCGCCGAACCGCTCCGTCATCACCCGATGCCAGATCCGACGACTCGCGCGGAACTTCGCCACCTCCTCGAAGAAGTGGTTGTGACCGTTCCAGAAGAACGACAAGCGCGGCGCGAAGTCGTCCACGTCGAGGCCGGCATCAATCGCCGCCTGCACGTACGCAATGGCGTTCGCGATCGTGAAGGCGATCTCCTGGACCGCCGTCGAACCGGCCTCACGGATGTGATACCCCGAGATCGAGATCGTGTTCCACCTCGGGATGTTCTCCGAGCAGTACCCGAAGATGTCGGTGATAATCCGCATCGACGGCTTCGGCGGATACACGTAGGTGCCGCGCGCGATGTACTCCTTGAGCAGGTCGTTCTGAATCGTGCCCGAGATGCGATCCGACGCGACGCCCTGCTCCTCGGCGACGATCTCGTACATCAGCAGCAGGATCGCGGCCGTCGAGTTGATCGTCATCGACGTGGTCACCGTGTCGAGGGGGATGCCCGCCAACAGGGTGCGCATGTCATCGATCGAGTCGATCGCCACCCCCACCTTGCCGACCTCGCCCTCAGCGCGCGGATGGTCGGAGTCGTAGCCCATCTGGGTCGGGAGGTCGAAGGCGCAACTCAGGCCCGTCTGACCCGCCTCGAGCAGGAAACGGAACCGCTGATTCGTCGACGCAGCGTCGCCGAAACCCGAGTACTGACGCATCGTCCAGAGACGACCCCGGTACATCGAGGGGTACACCCCGCGGGTGAACGGTGCCTCACCCGGAAGACCAAGGCGCTCGGCGGCATCCCAGCCATCCAGGTCGCCCTCGGTGTAGAGCGAACGGATCTCGATGCCGGAATCGGTTCGGCGCACGTCGTCAGACATGAGCCAAGCGTAGGAGGTCAGGAACCCGAGCGACCCCTCCGGGAGGTAAGCGCGAACACCGCCACGAGACCAGCGACTGCGATGACCGCCAGGACGATCACGACGACGCCCGCGGCCGACGCCTCATCAGCGGGACCGGTCTCGGCGTACAACGTCTCCGGAGGGTCGAGCAGATCGACATCCCACGTGAACGTGGAACCCGACACCTCATCGGCGTTGTGATCGACCGGCGACCCCGGGAGGGTCAACCGGACGACGAAACTGGCGTCGCCGAGCAAGAGCCTCGCGAACTCGTCCATTCCCTCGTCACCACCGGTGGCGTCGCCGAGGAGATCGTCACCGAACGGGAACTCCATGCGCCACCCGCCATCACCGGTGCGGCCGAGGCTGATCGTGTCGTCGTCGAGCACCGCGGCGAGCGAGCTCTCCGCATCGTCGGAAGCATCCCAAACGGCTCGAATACGCAGACCGCAGATGTCGCCCTCATCGAAGGATTCCGAAGTGACCCCATCAGGCTGATCGAACTCAGCCGAGAAGTCGGCGCAGGCCTCCTCGCGATCGATCTCGTCACCCGCGAAGGCCGACAGCACGCCGATGTCGAGCCCGAGACTCGCCTCGACCGAGCCGGAGCCGTCCTCCTCGACGGTGATGCCGTAGTCGATAGCGATACATCCCGAGACGGCGAGCGCCATCGACGCCACAGCGAACGGTCGGATCACACGGCTCAGGCGCATGCCTCGACCCTAGGCAGGTGAGCCGGCTGCGGCGATGACCGCGATCTCCATCCGCCACTCAGGTCGAGCGAGCTCGGGCACCGTCACCAGCGTCGAGGCAGCCAGATGCCCGCCGAGCGCGGCGTCGCGAGCCGCCATCACCGGAGCCAGATCCTCTCCCGCCACCACATAGGTGGTCACCGAGACAATGTCGCTCATCGACATCTCCGCCTCAGCCAGCATCGCCGCGATATTCGCCCACACGATCGCTGCCTGCTCACCGATCGACACCGGAACCGAACCGTCAACGGCGATCGGCACGACACCCGAGGTGTGCAGCATCCGGCCTGCACCCTCGGTCAGCACCGCATGCGCGTAAGCCGCCGCGGGAGGAGAGATCGAAGCCGGCACCACAGGACGATTCACGCTGGTCACCTCCCCATCGTGGCACCCGCCAACGAATCCCGTTCGACCGCTCCGCCACCAACCCACCAGATTTGCAACGACTACCGTGATTCCATGGCACTCACCGACCAGCCGATCATCTCGTTCCATCCCGAACCGGCCGACGACCCCGAGGTCGAGCGCGTCAATCGAAAGGCCAAGCTCGCCGGCGCACTCCGCATCTTCGGACGGCTCGGATTCGGAGAAGGAGTCGCCGGGCACATCACCGTCCGCGACCCGATCCAACCCGACCACTTCTGGGTGAACCCCTTCGGCAAGAGCTTCCGGCTCATGCGTTCGAGTGACCTGCTCCTCGTGAACCATCACGGCGAGGTCGTCGTCGGCGACGCCCCCGTGAACCGGGCCGCGTTCGTGTTGCACTCTGCGATCCACGCCGCGCGACCCGACGTGATCGCCGCGGCACACTCCCACTCGGTCTACGGCAAGGCCTTCGCCTCACTCGGCATCCCGCTCGCCCCGATCACCCAGGACTCCTGCATGTTCTACGGCGACCACACGGTGATCTCCGAGCAGGGAGGCGCCGTGGTGTTCGAAGTTGACGCCGGCAAGGAGTTCGCCGCCAAGTTCCCGACCGGCAAGGCGGCCATCCACCAGAACCACGGCCTCTTCACCGTTGGGGAGACCGTCGACGAGGCCGCCTTCTGGTTCATCACCATGGAGCGCAACTGCCAGGCACAACTCGCGGCGATGGCCGCCGGCGATCCGATCGAAATCCGCCACGAGTACGCCCAGTACACGTTCGAGCAGACCGGTCACCACCTCGCCGGATGGTTCTCCTTCCAGCCGCTCTGGCAGGAGATCTGCTCGACCGACCCCGAACTCTTCGACTGACCTCGATGAGTGGTTTCCGCGTCACCTACGCGACCCTCACCGCCGACGACGAACAACTCCAGAACGCCTACACCGAGGCATCAGCGGACGTCGCCGCCTCGCTCGGAGCGGAGCATCCGCTCATCATCGACGGGCAACGACTCACGCGCCCGACCTTCGCCACCGTGTCGCCGGTGGACACCTCGCTCACAGTCGGCCGTTTCGCGATCGCGGAAGCCGACGACGTGGACCGCGCCGTCACCGCCGCGAGAACGGCTCAGCCGGCGTGGGCAGCCACCCCATGGCAGGAGCGCTGCGACATCCTCGAACGCGCCGCCGACCTGATCTCGGAACGCTCGATCCGTGACGGCGCCGCGCTGTCATGGGAGAACGGGAAGAACCGGCTGGAGGCCATCGGCGAGGTCGAGGAGACCGCCGATCTCATCCGGTACGCGTCCCACTCCATGCGGCGCCACGACGGCTTCGCGCAGCCGATGGAGCGATTCCACGAACTCGAGGTCACGAGCGACCACCTCCGCCCATATGGCGTGTGGGCGGTCATCGGTCCCTTCAACTACCCGAACGCGCTGACCGGCGGGCCGGCCGGCGCGGCCCTCCTGGCCGGTAACGCCGTGATCATCAAGCCCTCCGAGATCGGGTCGCTGTCGGCACACCTCGTGGTCGACGCGCTCCTCGACGCCGGCGTCCCGACCGGGGTGATCCATCTGCTCACCGGAGGAGGCGACATCGGCTCGGCTCTCGTCCATCACCCGGGTGTGGACGGTCTGACCTTCACCGGTTCGGCCGAGGTCGGCATGTCGATTCTCCAGTCGTTCTCAGCGCGTCACCCGAAACCGGCGATCTGCGAGATGGGCGGCAAGAACCCAGTCATCGTCACCGCACAGGCCGATCTCGATCTGGCCGTGGAGGGGACCGCGCGGAGCGCGTTCGGATTCGCCGGTCAGAAATGCTCCGCCGCCTCGCGGGTATACGTCGATCGTGCGGTCGCTGAGGAGTTCACCCGCCGACTCGTGGAACGCGCCGAAGCCATCCCGAACACCGGACCTCTCGAACCCGGTGGATTCCTGTCGCCCGTCGTCGACCACCGAGCCCTCGAGCGTTACGAGGCAGCGATCGCCGACGCCCGGCTCACCGGAGAGGTGCTCACCGGTGGTCGCCGTCTCTCCGACGGCCCACTCGCCGCCGGCAACTTCGTGGCCCCCACCGTCGTCACGGTGCCCGACGATTCGACGATCTGGACCACCGAGCTCTTCTGCCCGATCATCGCCGTGCGAGCGGTCGACGGTCTCGACGAGGCCATCACCCTGTCGAACGCCCTCCCCTACGGCCTGACCGCCGGACTCTTTAGCGAGGATGAGGACGAGATCGAACGCTTCCACTCGCGAATCGAGGCCGGCGTGATCTACGTGAACCGACCCGCCGGGGCCACCACCGGGGCATGGCCTGGAGTGCAACCGTTCGGCGGCTGGAAACGAAGCGGCACCAACGGCAACCTCGCTGGCGGCCCGAACTACCTGCAGCAGTACATGCGCGAGCAGTCGCGCACCCGCGTCATGCGGGGCTGAGCACCGAGCGGATCGCGTCGATCAGTCGATCGACCATCGCATCGGCATCAGCGACCGACACCGACAACGGCGGACCGAGAAGCACCGCGTCCCCCACTCGACCGTCAACGGCCGAGGTGCAGGGATAGACCGTCATCCGACGATCGAGACAGGCGCGCACCACCCGCTCGCACACACCCTCCGACCGCGGGAACGGCTCAAGGGTCGAACGATCAGCGACGAACTCAACCCCGGTCAACATGCCGAGACCTCGAACCTCGGCGACGTTCGGATGGGTGCCGAGTTCCTCCCTGAGACGAGCCCGGATCTGATCGCCGACGACCGCAGCGTTGTCGACCAGCGACTCAGCCTCGATCACATCGAGCACCGCCTCACCAACGGCGGAGCCAACCGGATGGTGTGACCAGGTGAAACCGTGGGCGAACACATCGACGACTGCCTCGTAGACCGGGCCGGAGGCAACACACAGCCCGAGCGGCCAATATCCGCTCGAGGCGCCCTTACCCGCCGTTACGAGATCGGGCCGAACACCCCAATGGTCGACTCCGAACCAGCGACCAGTGCGCCCAAATCCCGTCATGACCTCATCGGCGATCAACAGGACGCCACGCTCATGACACACCCGCGCGACTGCGGGCCAGTAGTCGTCCGGCGGCACGACCGCTCCGAGGGTCGCGCCACTCACCGGTTCCGCGATGAAGGCCGCCACTCGCTCGGCACCCACTCGATCGATCGTCTCGGCCAGCGCCTCAGCGTGCTCCACGCCGCTGCGTCCGTCGCGCAGTGGGTTCACCGCCGGCACCCGCTCGGTCTGACCGAGCCACGGCTCGTAGCCCGCTCGAAGACCCAACCGGTCGGAGGCGTCTAAGGCCCCTCGCGAATTCCCGTGGTACGCGCCCACCCGAGCGATGATCACGTGACGGTCGGCATCGCCGTTCGCGAGATGGAAGGCACGGGCGAGTTTCAGCGCGGTCTCATTCGCCTCGCTCCCCCCGCTCACCGGGAACACCCGCGCACCATCCACCGGCACCACCGCGGCGACCCGACCAGCGAATCGCTCCGCCGACTCGGTGGTGAACTGGGTCGCGTGCACGTAGTCGACCGCAGCGGCCTGCGCGGACATGGCGTCGACGACCTCCCGACGACCATGCCCGATCGATGAGGCGATCGCACCGCCCGCGCCGTCGAGGTACTCCACCCCATCGACGGTGGTGATCACCGATCCCGAGGCCGATGCCGCGACCGGCAGATCGACACCGCGGGCGAAGAGGTGACCGTCGCCAGGCACGACGACAGCATGGCACCACCTGGGGGCGTCCGTTGAGCAGACTCACGGGGTGACCGGCACTCGACGCCCGCTTCCGCCCGAGGGTCTCTTCGCGGTCTCAGCTCTCTCGCAGTACATCGGCGCCTCCATCGCCGTCAGCGTCTTCGATCAGGTGGCCCCCCAGGCCGTTGGTTGGCTGAGGGTGGTCGGCGCCTCGATCGCCCTGCTGGTCATCGCGCGGCCTCGGCCGAAATCGTGGGGCCGTGAGCGCTTGATCGGCGCGGCGGTCTTCGGCATTGCGACGGCGGCGATGAACTTGTTCTTCTACCTCGCGATCGCGCGCATCGATCTCGGCAAAAGCGTCGCGATTGAGTTCATCGGCCCCATCGCTGTCGCGGCGGCGACCACCCGCTCGTGGCGTAACGCTGCGGCGCTCGCGACCGCCGTCATCGGCGTCGCCCTCCTCGGCGGCGTCGAGATCGGCGAGGAGACACTCGGTGTGCTCTTCGTGCTCGCAGCCAGCGCCTGTTGGGCGGCTTACATCGTCATCGGCTCGCGAGTCGCCCGAGTCACCTCGGGGGTCGACGGCCTCGGCATCGGACTCGCCGTCGGGGCGCTCGCGCTCACACCCTTCGGCGCGCCGTGGAGCGGTCCTGTGTGGACCTCGCCCGTGCTGCTGCTCGCCTGCCTCGCCACCGGGGTGTTCTCCAACGCGATCGGGTACGGCATCGACCAGCACGTTCTTCGCCGGGTCAGCGTGCGACGGTTCTCAGTGCTTCTCGCGCTCCTACCGGTCACCGCCACCCTCATCGGATGGCTCCTGCTCGGTCAACGCCCGAGCGGCATCGACCTCACCGGGATCGCGCTCGTCCTAATCGCCGTCGCCGCCCAGGAGCGGGAGCGAGCCGACGTGGTGCCGACCGACGCCGCTTGACCGGCTCAGTGATCGTCGAGCCAGGGTGCGCAGAGACCGTCGAGGTCGCGCACCTGGATGAGATCGCGGTTCTCCCACGTGACGCGGTTCGCGGGATCGCGCCGCAGGTTGAACACGCGGAACTCCATCTCTGTGGTGTCGACCGAGAGGATCCGACCGATCAACGCGTCACCGAGGCCGAGGATCACTTTGATCGTCTCGAGCGCTTGGATCGAACCGATGATGCCCGGCAGCACGCCGAGCACGCCGGCCTCCGCGCAACTCGGCGCGAGTTCGGCGGGCGGCGGCTCAGGCACCATGTCGCGATAGGTCGGGCCTTCGAGCGGATGGAACACGCTCACCATGCCCTCGAACCGGAAGATCGAGCCGTGCACCACGGGGATGCCGAGCTTCACGCTCGCATCGTTCAAGACGTAGCGAGACGGGAAGTTGTCGGCTCCGTCGACGATGACGTCGTAGCCCGAGATGATGTCGATGATGTTCTCGGCTGAGAGCCGAGTGTCGTAGGTGACCACGTCGACATCGGGGTTCAACATGGTCAGCGTCTTCTTCGCCGAGTCGACTTTCCGATCGCCGATGCGATCGATGTTGTGGAGGATCTGACGCTGCAGGTTCGACGCGTCGACGTCATCCATGTCGACGATGCCGATCGTGCCGACTCCAGCAGCCGCGAGGTAGAGCGCGGCCGGTGACCCGAGGCCTCCGGCGCCGAGCAGGAGCACCTTGGCATCAAGGAGTTTCTTCTGGCCCTCCACCCCCACCTCGGGGAGCAACAGGTGGCGCTTGTAGCGGTTCTGCTGCTCGGCAGAGAGCGAGGCGGGCTGACGCCAAGGACGGCCCTCGTCCTTCCAGCGGCCGAAGCCGCCGTCCATCGACTCGACCGTCGAGTAGCCAAGCTCGCCGAGGGTGCGCGCGGCGAACGCTGACCGCACCCCACCGGCGCAGTAGACGACGACCGGGGTGGACTTGTCGGGGATGCGGGCCTCGATCTGAGCCTCGAGATGTCCACGCGGGATGTGGATCGCGCCCTCGATGGCGCCTTCGGCGTACTCGTCGGGTTCGCGGACATCGAGCCAGATGTGCCCGTCGGCCGCGTGCTGGGCGGCGACCTCGGTGGTCACCTCGGTGATCTCCGCCTTCGCGGAGGCGAGCAGGTCTCTGAAGGTCGCCATGCAGGCAAAAACCTACCTAGTCGGTCAGGTATTCCCACCTCGGTCGAGCGCGGCACCGACAAGCTCCGGCAGCAGCTCGGAGATCCCGCCCACCAGCACCGCGTCGGCGTAGCGATCCATCGACGTCTCCTGCCCGTTGACGATCACCACACGCGCCCCCGATGCTCGCGCCCGCGGCACACAGTTCGCCGCCGGGAACACGCTCAACGTCGAGCCGACCGCCAACATCACCTCGCACTCCTCACTCACCCGAAGCGCCCGCTCGATCACCTCGGGGACCAGCGACTGACCGAAGCTGATCGTGTCGCTCTTCAGAATGCCGCCGCACACGAGACACGCCGGATCCTCCTCCCCGGCGCGGACGCGCTCCAACGTCGCCGACATCGGATGACGATCCCCACACGACCAACACCTCGTCCACCACACCGTGCCATGCACCTCGATCACGCGGTCCGACGAGTTGCCGGCCCGCTGATGCAACTCGTCGATGTTCTGCGTCACCAACCCGTGGAGACGGCCCGACTGCTCGAGATCGACCAGCGCCCGGTGACCCGCGTTCGGCTCCGCCGACCAGGCCGGGTTGGCCATCCGGCTCCGCCAAGCAGCACGCCGAACCTCGGGATCGCCGAGATAGTGCGACAGATCGGACACCTTCTCGGCCGCCGGATCACGGGTCCAGAGACCCTGGGGGCCTCGAAAGTCGGGGATACCCGAATCGGTCGAAATGCCCGCCCCGGTGAGCACCGTCACCCTCGACGCCGCGGCAATCCACTCCGCCGCCAATCCGATCTCCGACCCACTCGGCACAGAACGAGTGTGGCCTCGCTTCCCCCTCCGATGCCAATGCGCGCCCTCTCGCCCCGATCATCGAAGGAGGAACGATGCACGACACCGACCCCGTCAACCACGCCGAACCCAACCCACGGGACAGCACCGTCACCATCCGTCCCTGGATCGACGCGATCGTCGATGCCCGCGGACATGACCCTCGCAGCGCCTACGTCGAGCGCTACTGGGTGGCGACCATCGGGCCCTCGGCCGCGTGGATCGTCCGGCGCCTCGCCGACGAGTTCGACACCGCTCCCCACGGCTTCGAAATCGATCTCGACGCGACCGCCCGATCACTCGGCATGAGCTACCGACGACGGGAGCAGTCGCCATTCGGCCGCGCCCTTCAACGATGCGTGATGTTCGGGCTCATCCGGCCCTCCGCGGACGGCTACGAGGTACGTCGCCGGCTTCCGAATGTCCCGTTCCGGCAGTTGCGGCGACTGCCCGAAGCCCTCCAGGACGACCACCCCGCCTGGGCGCGGCTGAGTTCCTCGTGTGATCGACGCGACCTCGAACGCAGCCTCGTGGAGGCCGGAGTGCCTCCCGCCGCGGCGGCTCGGGCCGGCGAGGCGGTCTCACTCAGAGGCTGAGCCCCGCACCGGCGGCCTGGCTCACGGCCAGTGGTCGCCGACCTCGGCCTGGAGTCGCTCCAACTCGGCGCGCAACCGCTCGACATCACCGGCCCGCGATGGGTCGCCGATCAGGTTGGTGGTCTCGAACGGGTCGTTCGCCAGGTCGAAGAACTCCCACTCGATCGGGTCCACCGGACCGTTCGCGCCGGGTTGGTCACACGGGTCGTTGTAGTAACAAATGAGTTTCTCAGTGGCCGTTCGAACCCCGAGATGAGCGGGCACGTTGTGCGCTCCGTCTCGATGCATCCAGTACCGGTAATACATCGACGTCCGCCAGTCACCCGGCACCTCCCCCTCGAGCACCGGGACCGCCGAGCGGCCCTGCATCCACTCGGGCACCTCCACCCCGCACCAGTCGAGGATTGTCGGCGCGACATCGACATTCAGCACCATCGCCTCGGTCGAGGACCCCGGCGACACACGGCGCGGATAACTGACGAGGAACGGCATGCGCAGCGACTCCTCGTACATGAGCCGCTTGTCGAACCAGCCGTGATCGCCGAGGAAGAATCCCTGGTCGCTCGTGTACACCACGATCGTGTCGTCGGCGACACCGATGGCGTCGAGATGGTCGAGGATCCGGTCGACTCCCTCATCGACTGCCGCGACCACCCGCAAGTAGTCCTTGATGTAGCGCTGATACCGCCAACGCAACTCCGCCTCGGCGTCGAGGCCGTCGGGCACTGGGGCCTTCAAGTCGTAGATCGGATCGAGATCCATGAGGCGCATTCGCATCGCCCGCACCACGGCAGCGCGATCGGCGTGACCGTCGATGAGGTCCTCGAACATGGTCTCCGGCTCAGGGATGTCGACCCCGTCGAACAGCGCGGCGTGGCGCGGCGCCGGCTCCCAACGACGATGCGGCGCCTTGTGATGACACAGCAGCAGGAACGGACGATCCGGATCGCGACGATCGATCCAGTCGATGCAGTCATCGGTGATGAGGTCCGTGACGTAACCGCCGCGTTCCACCACCTCCCCGCCGGCCGCCAACATCACCGGGTCGTAGTAGTGGCCCTGACCGGGCAGCACCCGCCAGAAATCGAAACCGGCCGGATCGGCTGTTGGTCCGTGACCGAGATGCCACTTGCCGATCATCGCCGTCTGATACCCCGCCTCGCGGAGCAACCCGGGGAAGGTCACGAGCGAGTTGTCAAGCGGTGTGTCGAGAGTGGTCACCCCATTCACGTGGTTGTAGGTGCCGGTCAGGATCGCCGCGCGGCTCGGCGCGCAGATCGAGTTGGTGCAGAACGCCGAATCGAGCCGGATCCCGCGCTCGGCGATCCGGTCGATTCCCGGGGTCCGGTTGATGCGGCTGCCGTAGGCCGACACGGCGTGCGCCGCATGATCGTCGCTCATGATGAAGACGACGTTCGGCGGCCGCTCCGCCGGCGCGGTGCTCACCAGTTGGTGACCGTGTCGATGAGCAGTCGCGTACCGAATCCGGTCGCCCCCTTGGAGCGCCACGACTCATCGCCGTCGACCTTCATCGGGCCGGCAATATCGATGTGAGCCCACGGGACCTCGCCGACGAACTCCGAGAGGAAGATCGCCGCTGTAATGCACCCTCCGTAGGGACCGCCGATATTGCGCATGTCAGCCGCCACCGAGTCGAGGAGCTTGCGGTAGCGACCTGACTCGAGGGGCATCTGCCACACCGGCTCATCGGTCGACGCCGACGCCGTGCGAACCCGATCGATCGTGGCCTGGTCGTTACCGAGCACCGCGGCGACCTCCGGGCCGAGAGCGGCCATCGCCGCGCCGGTCAGGGTCGCGATGTCGAAGATCGCGTCCGGTCCGTCCTCGACGGCGAGCGACAGCCCGTCGGCGAGAATCAGTCGACCCTCAGCATCGGTGTTGTGGATCTCCACGGTCTTGCCGTTGCGCATGGTGAGCACATCACCGAGCTTCAACGCCGAACCGGACGGCATGTTGTCCGTGCACACGAGGTAGCCGGTGACGCGGGTACGACACCGAAGGTCGCGCAGCGCCGTCATCGTGGAGAGCACCGCCGCGGCACCCGACATGTCCATCTTCATCACAACGTGGAAGGCATCACTTGGCTTCAAGCTGATGCCACCCGAGTCGTACATGACGCCCTTACCAACAAGGGCGACGTGACCCTTCGGATTCGAAGGCTCGAAAGTGAGCCGCACCAGGCGAGCCGGCTCAGTACTGCCTCGATTCACCCCGAGGAGGCCCCCACAACCCATCTCCTCGAGATCGTCATTGTCAAAGACCTCGACGCCGAATCCGTGTCGCTGACCAAGTTCGACAGCGAGATCAGCGATATCGCGGGCGTTCAAATGAGCCGGAGGAGTGTTCGCGAGATCGCGGGCGAGCGTCGCGGCGCGCGAAGCGACCGCGCCCTGACGAACACCGGTCTCGACCGCGCGACCCGCCGGCGAGATGAGGGTCAGATGATCGAAGCGCGACGAGGTGTCCGGCTTCGCCGTGATTCCCGAATAGCGGTAGGCCGCGAGGAGCGCGCCCTCGGCGACCGCGCGCGCGTCAGCTCTCGAACCGGACCAAGCCGACGACAGATCGAGAGCGAGTTGACGATGCCGCCCGCAAGCACGCACGAAGGCGGCCGCCGCGTCACGGAGCGCAGCCGAATCCGGCTTGGCGCCAACCCCTACGGCCACGGCAACCGGGCCGTCCTTCCGCGGCACCACGAGGGTCTGGCCGACTCGACCGGAGAAGCCGAGGCGTTCGAGTTCCCGTCGACCCAGTCCCACCGATCGAGGCACTGAACCGGAGGTGCCAACGGCGACACCGACGATCGTGGCGGCGCGTGGCACGCCTCGGGCGACGTCGATCTCAGGAACTGATGAGAAGGGGATGGAGGGAGCGCTCATGGCGTCATTCTGCCCGAGCGGCGCTCGAGGGGACACCACCGGAACCCGCTGACAAACTGAAGAAATGGACACGCCCTCACGTCCCAACCGTCGCCGCCTCGTCATCGCCCTCGCCTCGGTGCTCGCCCTCGTCGCCCTCGGCTACGGAGCGATCATCTTCTACGCCGAGGTCATCAACGACGCCCCGGAGGCCCTCGACAGCGGCGACCTCGAGGCCGCGCTCGCCGCGACGACCACCGAGGCACCAGTCGACGCGGCCGATGCCCCAGACGATGAGCCCGAGGCCCCACCGACCACGATCACCGAGACCACCGCGGTTACAGAGACCACTGAGGCGCCACCAGCGGATGAGCCGGCCGCCGACACCGAGGGAGTCTGGGTGATCGGGCCCGGATCTGAACTCGGCTACCGGGTCGCCGAGGTGCTCTTCGGCGTGCCGACCGAGGGTGTTGGGCGAACCGATCAGGTGACCGGCAGCATCCGCCTCGACGGCGATGTGCTCGCCGAAGCCGAGTTCACCGTCGACGTCGCCTCAATCACCAGCGACGACGGACGTCGCGACAACCAGTTCAGGGGCCGCATCATGTCGGCCAACGAGTTCCCGACCGCCACGTTCACCCTTACCGCTCCGACAGAGCTCGGAGTTGAAGCCGCTGAGGGGGCTTCCGTCACGGCAACCGTCGCCGGCGACCTCACCCTTCGCGGGGTCACCCTGCCCGTCGAGGTAGCTGTCGAGGCCCGAATCACCGATGGGCGCCTCGGTGTGCTCGGCTCTGTCCCCGTCGTCTTCACCGACTTCGGCATCACGGACCCGTCGATCACGGGTATCCGGGTTGAGCCCGACGGCCTCATCGAGTTCGTGCTGGTGCTCGACCCGGCGTGACCGCTCAGCCGACCGGCTGATCGGCACGCCAAGCTGCGACAAGCGCTGCGAAACGCCCGCCGTCACGGGCCGCCAACTCGTCCCAGGTGCCGACCTCGACGATGCGACCCCCGTCGCACACAACCACCCGGTCGGCGCGTTGCACCGTGGAGAGTCGATGGGCGACGACGACAACGGTGCGGCCCTCCATCAACCGCTCGAGCGCACGTTCCACCGTCGCCTCAGTGCCCGGATCAAGATTTGAGGTCGCCTCGTCGAGCACGAGCACCGCCGGATCGACCAACGCTGCCCGAGCGAGCGACACGAGTTGACGTTCACCGGCCGAGAGACGCGAACCGCGTTCTCGCACCTCGGTGTGAAGCCCTTCAGGGAAGGCGTCAATGTGCTCGAGCGCCCCGATGCGATCGAGAGCCCGACGCAACTCGGCGTCATCAGCGGTCGGGCGGGCGAGCCGCAAGTTGTCGGCGATCGTCCCGTTGAACAGGAACCCCTCCTGTGGCACCACGACGATGCGGTCGCGAAGGCTTCGCATTGTCGCGTCGCGAAGATCGCGATCGCCGAGCGAGATCGTGCCGGCATCGGGGTCGTAGAGCCTCGCGATCAACTTCGCGAGCGTCGACTTTCCCGCACCGGTCGGGCCGACCAGGGCGATGCGCTCACCATCGGCGATCGTCAGCGAGGCATCACGAAGCGCCGGTGTCGCGGTCGAGGGGTAGGCGAACGTGACGGCATCGACCACCAGATCCCCGGTCGCAGGCAGATCGCTCGCTCCGACCCGCTCGTCCACATCGGGTTCGGTATCGAGGATGGCGAACATCTTGTGCAGCGAGGCCCCAGCTGACTGAACCGTGTTGTAGAGCTGCGACAACTGCTGGACCGGTTCGAACAGGCTCGCGAGCAACAACACGACGGCGACCACCGTTCCGACCGACACCGATCCGTTGGCGACGAGCCAGCCTCCGGCGGCCAGCCCGAGAGCGGTCGCGACCACCCCGGCGAGCTCAACGAGGCCGAAGTACCACGTGGACACGCGGACACTGTGCAGATGCGCGTCGAAGAGCGAGCGATTCGACTCGCCGAACCGGCGGCGCTGCTCGGGTACCCGCGCCGAGGCTTGAATGACCCGAACACCAGCGAGATTCTCTTGGATCGACGAGAGGTTCTCCCCAACTCGCTCACGAACACCGAGGTACGCCTGGTTCGAATCCCGCTGGAACTTGATCGAGGCGATCACGATCACCGGCAACACGAGAAGCGCGACCAGGGTGAGCTGCCACGACAGCGACAGCAGCACCACCAACGCGACCGCCAGCAGGATTCCCGCCGACACGAACTGGAGCAAGCCCCACTGGACGAGCTCCGACATCGACTCGATGTCGGCGGTCATGCGCGCCACCAACACGCCGGCTTTGTTCTCATCGAAGAAGCCGAGCGACTGCCGCTGAATATGAGCGAAAAGCCGGAGGCGTAACTCGCGCAAGAAGCCCTCCCCGGCGCGGTTCACCAACAGGTACTGACCGCGAGATCCGAAGAAAGCGATCATGACCACCACCAGGTAGCCGACGATCGCGACACCCAGTTGGCCGCGATCACCCACCCTGATTCCCGCGTCGATGCCATGGCGCACCAGCAACGGCCCAGCGATCGTCGCCGACGTGGCCATGGCCACGAAACCGACCGCACCGAGCATCGTCCGTCGAAATGGGCGGCCGAGGCGAGCCGCGCGGCGAATCACTCGACGGGTCGCGGCGCCGTCGAGACGATCCTCCGGAGCGACCGCTCCCCCGCCCCACATCAGCTCGCGCCCCCCGCCGCCGATCGCGCCGAGTCAGCCGCGAGCACCTCTCGATAACGCGCGTTCGACTCGAGCAACTCGGCATGGGTGCCCGACGCCGCGACCCGGCCCCCGTCGACGAGGATCACCCGGTCCGCCATGGCGACCGTGCCGGGTCGGTGCGCGATGACGATCGTCGTCCGATCGCGCATCACGACCCCCATCGCCGAGCGGATCTCGTGTTCCTTCGACGGGTCGACCGCGCTCGTCGCGTCGTCGAGCACGAGCACCCTCGGGTCGGCGAGCACCGCCCGGGCGATCGCGATGCGCTGACGCTGGCCCCCCGATAGGGAGAATCCGCGCTCGCCAAGCACCGTGTCGTAACCCTCGGGAAGCCGCTCGATGAACTCGTCTGCTCCGGCGGCCCGCGCGGCGGAACGGATCCTCTCGAGATCAGCCCTCGGGTCGAGACCGGGAACGGCGAAGGCGATATTCGCCGACACCGTGTCGTTGAACAGCAGCGTGTCCTCGAACACGATCCCGACGGCTCGACGGACATCGTCCACCCGCAGATCGCGGAGGTCGACCCCGTCGATGGTGATCGATCCCGAACTCGGGTCATAGAAACGCAGCAGGAGACGGGCGACCGTCGACTTGCCGGACCCGGTCGCCCCGACCACCGCGACTGACTCACCCGCGGCGATCTCGAGATCGAAACCGTCGAGCACCGGCGCGTCCGAGTAGCCGAAGGTCACCGACGAGAAACTCACCGCTCCACCGCCAATCGGCAGGGCCACCGGTTCAGGCGGATCGGCAATCGCTGGGGCGACGTCGAGCACCTCGTGCACCCGTTCGAGCGCGGCGGCGGCGCGCTGAGCGAACGCGACCGTCATGCCGATCGAACGAAGCGGCCACACGAGCAACGTGACGAAGAAGTTGAACGCCACGAGCTCGCCGATCGTCAGGCTCCCGTCGAGCACCCGCAGGCCGCCGAGGCCGAGCACGGCGACGAGGCCGAGCGACGGCAACAGTTCCATGACCGGCAGGAATCGGGCCCTAATGCGCGCGGCGCGCATCGACACCTCTCGGATGTCGTCAGCCTCGGTGGTGAGCGCCTCCATCCGCACCCGCTCCGCGCCGAACCCCTTCACGACGCGAACCCCAGCAACCGACTCCTCGACAACCGTCGACAGTTGCGCCTGCTCGGATTGGACGGCGAGCACCGCTGGGTGGATGGCGTTCGAGAAGCGACGCGCGGTCAGGTTGATGAAAGGCAACGGCACGAGGGTGACAAGGGCAAGGAGCGGATCGGTGATGAGGAGCACCACCGAGACCCCAGCGATCAGGGCGAGATGGGAGAGCGTGAGCGGCAGCATCACGACGAACATCTGGACCTGGTTGAGGTCGCTCGACATCCGACTCATCAACTGTCCGGTCTGCGCCGTGTCGTGGTAGCCGGGGTGGAGGCCGAGCACGTGGTCGTGGATCCGGCCCCGCAGGATCATCTCCACCATGCGGCTCTCCCGAAACGCGAGATAACGCCGAGCCGCGGTCAGCGAACCGGTGAGGACTCCGGCGAGAACGATGACGAGTGCCCAATTGAGCGCTGAACCACCGACGTCGATCGCTCGATCAATGGCCTCACGGGTAAGGAGAGGAACAGAGATCTTCCCGACGGTCCACACGAGCCCCGTCGCGATCGCGAGCGAGAGACCGCGTCGTCGATCGCGCAAGATGTCGGCCAGATGATCCCAGCGCGTATCGCGTATACCTCGCACTCCTCCGGCGGCCGGAGGCTCCGCCGCGGGGGCGGTCTGAGCGGTGCGAGCGGGTGAGGACACTACGGGCCGAGGGTACCGTCGCACCCCCTCCCTAGGTTCGGCCGGACCGACCTCCCCTCCAGTGGCCCGCGGGCCAAACGAGAGGAGCCACCTTGAGCCCGACCACCGGCGGATCACCCAACCGCCATCACCCCTCGCCCGTCGAGCGGATGCTCGCCGGCATCGATCCTGACGATGTGCCAACCGCCGGAGTCGACCCGATCGACTCCCGTGGCGAGGCCATCGCCGCGCTGTCGCTCGTGATCGGACGTCCCCTTCGCGCCGAGACGGTCGTGCTGACGCTCGATCGCTGGAGACGCGGCGTCGGCATGGTCGCGATCGACGGAACCGACGACGAACGGTCGATCGAGGCGATCGGCGAACACCTCGACACGGTGATCACCCTCGCGGAGTCAGCGCAGCACGCCCTCGGTCTCAGCCGCCACCCGACCGAGCAGATCGTGGTCGCCACGATCGACCCGACCGGTTCGGTGATGCCAGGGTCGGGTCACCTGCTCGACGTGTCGTGCGCCGTCGCTGGGGTCACCCTCCTCGACTGGCTGGTGCTCGGCCCCGACACGGTCACTCCGATGGTCGATGACCGTTGGCCGCGACGCGTCGGCGCCGCTCCGCCGGGCTGAGGCGGAGCCCCGCTGCACGCAACCGTCGCACCAACTCGACACTCGGCACCTCAACAGCACCGGCCGCGATCAACCCGTCTCGGTACTCCTCAGGAATGTCGTAGTGATCACCTTGGAAACCACGTTCGGGGATGCCGTTCGCTGCGGCGAAGGCGTGTAGTTCGTCGAGATCGCGGTCGCTCACGAGATGACACCAGCGTCGATCTCGAAACCACCAGCGGGCCTGATCGATCAGGATCATCACACTCGTGCGACGCTCACGCCGGATCTCGGACGAGACCCTCCGCCTCGGCCGCTCGGGCCACGGCGTAGGCGACAACCTCGGCGACCCCCTCATCGAAGGCACCCGGGATGATCCGGTCAGCGGTCGGCTCGGGCACCATCGCCGCGAGAGCCGTGGCCGCCGCCACCTTGATCCCATCGGTCGCCTTCGTGGCGCGAACGTCAAGCAGGCCTCGGAACACGCCTGGGAAGGCGAGGACGTTGTTGATCTGATTCGGATAGTCGCTCCGTCCAGTCGCGATCACCGCGACGTTGCTTGGAACGAGCTCCGGCATGATCTCGGGCACCGGGTTCGCGAGCGCGAACACGATCGCGTTCTCGGCCATATCGCCGAGCCATTCGGGTTCGATCACGCCGGGCCCTGAGAGCCCGAGCAGCACATGAGCACCGGCCAGCGCCTCACGCACCCCACCCGAGACACCGCTTCGGTTGCCGTGATCGACGAACCACTGCTTCGTCGGACCGAGCCCCTCACGGTCGGCTGAGAGCACACCCTTGGAATCGACGCCGATGATGTCGGCGACACCCGACTCGTCAAGCAGACGCGAGCAGGCCACTCCCGCCGCCCCCGTGCCGACCACGACCACCCGGAGCTCGGACAGATCGCGGCCGATCACCTTGGCGGCGTTCATCACCGCGGCGAGCACGACGATGGCGGTTCCGTGCTGGTCATCGTGGAAGACGGGGATGTCGAGCATTTCTTGAAGACGACGCTCGATCTCGAAGCACTCGGGTGCCTTGATGTCCTCGAGGTTGATCCCTCCGAAGGTCGGGGCGAGAGCAGCGCCGATCGCCACCATCTCGTCGACCGTCGGCGCCTGAACGCACACCGGGTAGGCGTCGACATCAGCGAACTGCTTGAAGAGCACCGCCTTGCCCTCCATCACCGGCATCGCCGCCTCAGGTCCGATGTCGCCAAGGCCAAGCACCGCGGTGCCGTTCGACAACACCGCGACGGCGTTCGAACGTCCGGTCAAGTGCCACACACTCGACGGCTCCTCGGCGATGGCGGTGGACACCCGGCCGACCCCCGGGGTGTAGGCCATGGCGAGATCGTCGGGGCCGTCGAGCGGCGCGGTCGGCTGCACCCGGATCTTCCCGGACTCGTGCAGGGCGAAGGTCGCGTCCTGTAGCGAGATGAGCTCGACCCCGTCGACTCCCGCCAGGGTCGCGCGCACAGCAATCTGATGATCGGTGCCCGAACAGGCGATGAGCATCTGTCGGGTATCCCCATCGCTCGAGGTTCGACGGATGTCAGCACCGAGGCCCGACACGGCGGCGACGAGATGCCCGAACGCGTCGGTGTCGGCGCGAGCCTCAACAGCGAGGGCGTAACCCGTCGTCGGCCTCGTTGATGTCGCCGCAGGTGTGTCCGCGTCGCCTGATTCGGCGTCGGTGGCGATGGGTCTGTTCATCTTCGTTCCTTGGGGTCGGCCTCCAACAGCACCCGCTGTCGGAGCAGCGGGCGGGGTGGCTCGTCCTCACCGGACGATGGTCCGTCCCCGCCTCCGCCGCACCCGTACCGGTACGACAGCGGGGACGCGTGCGGCCACTGCCGCGATCGCAATGGCGATCGCTGCAGGAGCGATGATGAGAATCATCTGGCCGTACACGGGCCTCACCATAACCCGAGATCTCCCGACATGCCCGTCGGAGCCGCAAGTTGGCTTTTCACCTAGGGTCATGGCGGAGATGACCGACCTCGAAACCCTTCCAGCAGAGACAATTCCCGAGACCGAGGAAGTCACGGAGACCGGTGAGCCCGAGGTGGCCCACATCGTGAAGGTCGAACCGGGTGAGACCGCCGCGGCGAAGGTGCTCGAAGCCCGCATCAACGGCACCCCGCTCGAGGCGCTCTGCGGCCACGTGTGGGTGCCCTCGAGAGACCCTCGTCAACTGCCGGTGTGCCAGGCCTGCAAAGAGGTCTACGAGATGTTTCGAATCTTCAACGACGGTCTGCGCGACACGCCCGGCGACTGATTCGACGCCTCACTGCTCGTAGTGCTCGGAGTCGCGGTACCCGGCGCGCATGTCGTCGATCGCGGACTGAACATCCTCAACCGCTCTTTCGAGCATTGCGATCGCACCGGCCGCGTCGAGACCGAACGGCGCCTCCTGCTCGACTAACTCGAGTCGATGACGCGCCCGCCACGCGACGTGACGAGCCCACTCGGCGAAGAGCACCTCATGATCGTCGACGGCGATCAAGTCGCGGGTGCGGCACTGCAGATCATGCGCGACATCGAGGGACTCGTAGGCGTTCACCATGGTGATGCGCTCACCGGGCTCGTCGAGCGGGGCACCGCGGTGAACCACCATGTTTCCGTGAAGCCCAACCGCCCATCCCGGGCCCGGGAACTCACAGCGCACCACGCGATCAGCGGGCGGTCGCTCGCCACGGCTGGCCAGCTCGACCATCTCGGCCTTCGTGCCAACGAAGTACTCGAAGTGCCCGCCCGCGAGCCGCGCCGGATCGCTCACCATCATCACGTAGTCGAGCGGGATGGTGTCGTGGTGCCACTTGTCGACCGCCTCGGTGAGCACGGTCGGCTCGAAATTGAGATGACCAAGATGCACCGGCATGGCGTGTGGGGCGACCGGCGCTCCGTACAGCCGCGACATGGCTGCCGTCACCTCAGGGCTGAGGCACAGGTCGCGAAGAAACCTCGAGCGGTAGCAGCCCCCACGAACGGCGTTCTCGACCCGAGTTGACGCGCGCCGAGTGAAGGCCCGCAGACGACGCGCCGAGTCGAGCATGACCTCGGCTCCTCGATCCGACAGGATCCGGAACGGCCCAGTAGCAGCGAGAGCCGTGGCCAAACCGTCGCAGTCGGCTGGGGAGTAGCCGAAGTCGGCGAGCGTGTGGGAGAACTCCGGCTCACCGATGTCGAGGTGGATCTCAGGGTCGAACGGCTCCTCGTCAGCGAGCCATTCGTAACCCTCGGGTCGAGCGGACGGGAAGTCAACCGGCGCGATCACACCTCGACGGTAACCGTCATCGCCGCGACTCCCGAAGCCGGTCAGCGTCGCAGGCGTTCGCCGAGCGGGCTGTACCGAACGATGCAGTAGAGGG
>Ga0181578_10000773_pt1:5000-31025 | contig 31025 bp, 21 predicted proteins | sample 071ome_21_FD_148659 | JGI IMG/M metagenome (GOLD analysis project Ga0181578, IMG submission 148659) | Coastal salt marsh microbial communities from the Groves Creek Marsh, Skidaway Island, Georgia - 071401CT metaG (spades assembly) | ecosystem: Environmental > Aquatic > Marine >... | reverse complement strand
GCAGGTGTGACATTGGGGACGGGGGCGGATACTATCCCCGGCCTTTTTCCATGTCACCCGCCAAGGGTTTAGGCCATGAGCGAGCGCGCCGTACTTCTCGTCAATCTCGGCTCCCCGGACACGCCCTCCGTGCCCGACGTCCGGCGCTATCTGAACGAATTCCTCATGGATGAGCGGGTTGTGGATCTGCCCTGGGCACTCCGCCGGTTTTTGGTTTCCGCGATCATCCTGCCCCGGCGCCCCAAGGCGAGCGCCGAAGCCTACGAGAGCATCTGGACCCCCGAGGGCTCGCCCCTGAAGGTCACCACGGAAGCGCTGGCCGAAGCCCTAGACGAAGCCCTGCCCATCCCCGTGCGCTGGGCCATGCGCTACGGGTCGCCGTCCATCGAAAGCGTGCTTAAGGAGTTGGCGGAAACGGGCATCAAAACCCTGCGCTACGTGCCCCTTTATCCGCACTGGGCCATGTCCACCACGGAAACCTCCGTGGTGGAGGCGGAGCGCGTGCTCGCGGAGCTGGGCCACCCCTTTGAGCTTGAAGTACAGCCACCCTTCTACGACGACCCGGAATACATCGAGGCCCTGGAAGAAACCGCCCGGGCCCATCTCCAGCCCGACGACCACCTGCTATTCAGCTACCACGGCCTCCCGGAGCGCCAGGTACGCAAGTGCGATCCCACGGGGTCCCATTGCCTCAAGGTGGAAAACTGCTGCGAGGTGCCCTCGCCGGCCCACGGGACCTGCTATCGCCATCAGGTCTACGAGACCTCCAAGCTCCTCGCAAAGGCCCTGAATCTCCCAGAAAATTGCTGGGAAGTGGCCTTCCAGTCCCGCCTCGGCGGCGCCAAGTGGATCGAGCCCTACACCGATCAGGTCCTCGAAGCCCTACCCAAGCGCGGCATCAAAAAGCTGGCCGTGATGTGCCCCGCCTTTGTCGCCGACAACCTCGAAACCCTCGAAGAGATCGGCATGCAGGGGAAGGAAACCTTCGAAGCCGCCGGCGGTGAGCGCTACACCCTGATTCCCTGCCTCAACGCGCAGCAAAGCTGGGTCGATAGTCTCGCCCGGTGGTGCCTCGACGCGGAGCCGCGACACAAGCGAAGTGCCAGCGAAGGCTCATGAACGCCGCAGCTCCGGGGCTCCGCATTAGCTGCCCCGCCGGGGACATCACGGGTCAGGAAACCTCTGGTGGTCGCCAGTTCCTTGGCATCCCCTTCGCCCAGCCCCCCGTGGGCCCGGGGCGGCTCGCCCCCCCGACGCCCCTTCCCCCGGGGCGGCACAACGCGACCCAAGCCCGCCCGGCTCCGCCTCAGCTCGCGGGCAAGGCCCTCGCCCTGCGCCCCGTGGGGGCTATCGATGAGGATTGCCTGCACCTGAATATTCAGGCTCCGCGCGGGTCCGGCCCCCATCCCGTGTGGGTGTGGATTTACGGCGGAGGGTTCACCAACGGGGACGCCCGGGACCCCATTCACGAGGCGGCCCGGCTGGTCGAGGCGCATCAGGTGGTGGTGGTCACCCTGAACTATCGCCTAGGCCTCCTTGGCTTCCCGCCCCTTTCGGAAGCCCCGAACCTAGGGCTCCTTGATCAGCAGGCGGCCCTTCATTGGGTTAAGGCCAACATCGAAGCCTTTGGCGGAAATCCCAGCCAAATCACCGTGCTCGGGGAATCCGCCGGGGGCATGAGCATTCTTGCGCAGCTGACCCTCGCGGGGAGCGCGGGCACCTTCCAACGCGCAGTGATTCAATCCGCGGCCACGAGCCCCTGGCTCGACGAAGCTGCGGTCGCGCGCTGCCGGCAATGGCTCCAGGAGGAACTCGGCACGCCCAAGCTCCTCCCCGCCCTGCGAGCCCTGCCTCTCCCGAAGCTCCTGAGCCTTGGCGCCGCCCTCGATAAGGCCCTACGCCCCGAGCTCGGCCATGGGGTCTTTCGACCCCAGCAGGGGCGGGCCGGCCTCGGCACGACGGAAGAAGACGGCATCGCCCGGGCAGCAGAGCGGGGCCTACCCCTGCTCCTGGGGTGCAACGCAGACGAGCAGCGCCTGTTCCTCTTCGCTCAGCGGGGGATTGACGCGCAGGCCGCCCTCCGCCGCCTTGACGCGGGCCTTAAACGCTCGCCCCTTCCGGCGCCGCCGGAAGCGAGCGCCCTCTGGGCGGCCTACGAATCTCCGCTTGGCTCCCGCCCGCCCTGGCAGCGCCTTTCGACCGCGGAAACGGACCTGTATTACCAGGTCCCGCTGCTACGCCGAGGCGCCACCTACGTGCGCCATAGCCAAGGGAAGGGTTCCTGCTGGCTCTACCGCTTTGATGCCCCATCCCCCGCTCTCAAGGGCCAGCTCGGAGCGAGCCACGGTTTGGAAGTGCCCTACCTCTTTGGCACGCTAGACCACCCTTCCGTGCGGCGCTTTGCCGGCACGGACCCGGCGCGCTGGGCTCTCGCCGAAACTTTTCAGCGCCAGTGGCTCGCCTTTGCCACGGGCGAAGGGCCCTCCTGGAGCGCCTGGAGCGAGACCACGCAGGAAAGCGGCTTCTTCACCCTCGCCGGCGTGACCCCTGCCCCTAGCACGAAGGATCTCAACACCCTCTGGACCCCCAACCTTGAGCTGCCGCCCCATGCTGAGCCTTAGATCCACCGCCCTCGCTGCCCTGCTCGCCCTCCTCCCCGGCGCCGCCCTGGCGGCAGTGCTGGGCTACGGCGCCCCCCTCGCGGAATTTGCCCCGGCGACCCAAGCCGCCCTGGCCGGCAGCGGAAGCCCGGCAAGTGCTTTCTACGCGCGCTTCCTGGAGCGCTACCTTGTGACGGACACCCCGGACGGTATCCACCGCCTCCGCTATGGCGCGGTGACTGCCGAGGATCGAGCCGCGCTTGAGGCCTGGGTGGCCGCGGAAGCCCAGCGAGGCCCCCGAGGGCTGGCCCGGAACGCGCAATTTGCCTACTGGGCGAATCTGTACAACGCGCTGACGGTGGCGCGGGTGTTGAAGGCCTATCCCGTCAGCAGCATTCTGGATCTGAAGCGTTGGCCCTGGAGCTTTGGGCCCTGGGACGATGACCTCATCACGGTACAGGGCATCTCCCTATCCCTGAACGCCATTGAACATCGCATCCTGCGCCCCCTCTTTGCCGAGCCCCGGGTGCACTTTGCGCTGAACTGTGCCTCCCTGGGCTGCCCCAACCTTCTGCCTGAGCCTTTCACGGGGGACGTCCTCGAGGCCGATCTCCAGAGCGCCCTGGAAGCCCACCTGGCACACCCCCGGGGAATCGCCTTCGAGGACGGGCAGCTGACGCTCTCGAGCCTTTTTGACTGGTATGGGGAAGACTTCCCCCAGGGGCGAGAGGCGCTCCTGGCCTACCTCGCCTCGGCGGCCCCGGAGACGCTGGGGCCGTCGCTTCGCGCCTACGACGGCCCTATCGCCTTTCGTTACGACTGGGCCTTAAACGACGCGCCAGGCCCCTAGCCCTCTGCCTTAAGGGCGAAGCCCACCCGGGGGAAATGAACCCGAATGCGCCCAGCCTGGGGATCTTCCCGATCGACGCCGCAGAGCTGATCCGTGGCATAAGCGAGGGTGCCTGTGACAGGAATACAGCCGTAGTCCAGCGGCGTCACGGACACCGCACTTCCCAGCGCAGGGCCCCCGGCCTCCACAGAGGCAGCCCCGCCCCAGGCCGCAGGCAACGCTTGAGGCTCCGCCTCCCGCCCTAAGGCGAGCGCCTCATCAGCAGACCGCGCCACCCAGCCGCCATGCCCAAAGGCCGCGAGCCGAGCCATCCAGGCCCCCACTGCCTCGAAGGGCGCCAGCAGGGACGACACCACGGGATTTCTCGCGAGTAGCCACAGACAGTGATAGACGGAGAAGTCCGCAATGGTGGGGGCGTCCCCTAGGAGGAAGGGGCCATGCGCCAGCTGCCCTTCGAGGGGCACTAGGGTCGCCTGCAGCGCCGCCTCCGCCGCGCTGGGGGATAGGGATGCGATGGATCCCCGGCCTCCGGACAGCTCGGCCCGATCCGCCGCAAACTTTTCCGCCATTTCCGGCCCTAGGGCCGCCATCATGGGCGCCACCGCCGCCGGCTGGAAGCACAGGGCCACAACCACCTGGAACAGATGGGTATCGGCGCGCTCCGCGAGGCTTCGCGCCGCATGGGCAAGGGTCGGAGGCGCCAGGGCCTTCTCCGGGCAGAGCACGTCGAGATATTCGCTGATGGCGTGGGTGTCGCAAAAGATATCGGCGCCGTCCTGGAGCACCGGGGTCCGGCGATAGCCTCCCGTCAGGGGCATGAGCGCCGGACGCGGCATGATCGGCGAGATCTCCACGCTCTCCCAGGGAAGTCCGTAATACCCCAGCATCAGGCGAATTTTCTCGGAGAACAGTGAACCCTCGTAGTGATGCAGCACCAAAGCCATGGCGAACCCTCCCGCGGAAAAACGCTGAGTGTGCCGCGGCACCAAAGCCCTGGCTAGCGGTTGAGGCGCTGAGCCTCGTCCGCCAGCGCGGCGTACACGCTTTGCACGAGGGGCCGGAGGAACATGGACTTGCGCGCCACAAAGCGCACGGGGCGGGCGAGGCCCCGATCCCCAAGTTCGATGCATTTATCCAGGGGAATGCCAAGGGTCCGGGCGACGCCTCGGGGAATCAGCCCATGGCCGAAGCCCGCGAGCGCCATCTGGGCCACGGAAAAAAAGGATTCCAGCGACGTCTCCCGCCGAATGTTGAGACGCCGCATGGCTTCCTCGATAGATGCCCAGGCGCCGCTTCGGGATTCGATGGTAATCACCGGCAGCTCACCGGCCTCCGGGGGCGTGAAGGGCTTAAGCGCTGAAGGCACCAACACCATGGGCTCAAGACGAAGCACTTCCGAGACCAGGTCGTAATCCGCTTCCGCCGAGCCAGTGCAGAGCCCCACCATGTATTCCCCGGAGCGAATCCGATCCAGCACCACGGGAGAACGCTGGGCATGGAACTCAAACTCCACCTCCGGCAGCCGTTCCCGTACCCGGGCGAAGAGCGCCGGCGCCCAGCTCGCCAGGATGGCTTCGGAAACGCCAAGAATGATCTTGCCCCGCTGGAGCGTGGGCTCCTCGATGAAGACGCTGCGGAGCTCGGTGATCAGCGGCGTCACCTTTTCCACTAGGCGCGTGCCGTAGGCCGTCAACACTACCCGGCGCCCCCGGCGCTCAATGAGCGCCCGGTCGTATTGCCGCTCCAACGCCGCCACCCGCTTACTCACCGCGGACTGGGAGATTTTCAGCACCGTGGCCGCCTCCATCATGGTGCCGGTTTTCGATAACGTTACGAGCGTTTCGAGATTTTCAATCACCCGAACTATTCCAAAAAAGAAACAATGGCGCAGTGTATGCTCTGCCGTCCGTCCCCGGTAGGTCGCGCCGCATGACTCTGCTCATCCTTCTCGCGGTCGCGAGCACCGCAGCCCTGTCTGGGATCTTCGGCATGGCCGGAGGCATGGTGCTGATTGCCCTCCTCGCCCTCCTCCTACCCATCCCCGAGGCCATGGTTATCCATGCCCTGGCCCAGGGCTTTGCCAACGGCGCCCGCGCCGCCCTGCTCTGGAGAGCGCTGGAATGGCGGGGCCTGGCCGCCTACGGCCTGGGGGTCGGCGTGACCGCAGCCTTGGTGCAGTGGGTGGCCTGGGTACCGTCCCGGGGCGTCCTCCTACTGCTCCTCGGAGCCACCCCCTTCCTGGCCCTGGCCATTCCCGAACGCTTTGCCCTTCGCTTTGAACGGCCTAGCCACGGCTTCGGCGCCGGCCTCCTCGTCACGGGCGGGCAGCTATTCGCCGGCGCCTCGGGTCCGCTATTGGACAGTTTCTTTCTTCGGGGAACCCGCGGCCGGGAAGCCACCGTCGCCACCAAGGGTTTTGCTCAATGCCTCGGACACGGCGCAAAGCTGGGGGTTTACGGCCCCCTTCTCGCCCAGGGCGCCGAACCTTCCGCGCTGTCCTGGCCCCTCCTTCTTGCCCTCGCGCCGGCAGCGATCCTCGGAACCGCCAGCGGCACCGCTTTATTGAAGCGCTGGAACGATGCGGCCTTTCTTCGCTGGAGCCGAATCCTGGTGCGTGGCCTGGGTCTCCTCGCCATGGGCTCCGGTGCCGTCATCCTCCTGACCGCCTAGGGCCCGATCCCCAGCCGCGGCCAGCTGCGGTATGGTGTGGCGAACACTCTTGGGAGAGGGACCACCATGCTGAACGCGCTCGACGATTACCCCATTCACCAAACGCCCCTGCCCCTGGCCTATCCCGCCACCAGCGATCGGAACGTCTACGACCGCACTTGGTTTAATGGCTACGGGAACGATGGCAGCTGGTACTTCGGCTTTGGAATGGCGATCTATCCCCACCGAGGCATCCTCGATGCCGCCTTCTCTACGGTAACCGAGGGGGGCCTCCAGCACTGCTTCTACGGCTCGCGCCGCGCGCCGCCGGAGCGCACGGACATGAGCGTCGGCCCCCTGCGCCTTGAGGTGATTGAGCCCCTGCGGAAAACCCGCATCATTCTCGAAGACAACGATTCTGGGCTGGCCTGCGACCTCGTCTTCTCCACCCGCACCGCGGGCATTCAGGAGGCGAGGCAGACCCTTTTCCAAGGCACCCGCACCGTGATGGACGCCACCCGCTTCGACCAGTTCGGCACCTGGGAAGGCCTTCTCCATACCCCCGACGGCGACATCCGCGTTGATCCCGAATCCTCCCGAGGCACGAAGGATCGCTCCTGGGGCGTCCGCACCGTGGGGGAGCCTGAGGGAGGTGGCGCACCGGTGATGCCCAAGGGCATCGCCTTCATGTGGGCACCCCTCTTCTGGGAGGATCACGTTAGCCATGCGATTTTCTTCGATGGCCCGGAAGGAGAATCGCTCGTGCGGGAGGGGCTCACCGCGCCCCTCTACCCCAACGCCGACCTCGTCCCCGCGCAGGGGGAAGCTCGGGATACGCGCATGGCCACGGCGCGTCACCGCATCCGCTATCACAAGGGCACGCGCCTGGCCGAAGCCGTGGAAATTGATCTGGTTCCCCTGGAAGGAGACCTGCGCACCATTACCCTTACCCCGGGGCTGAAATTCCAGATGAAGGGCCTCGGCTACGGTCATCCCGAGTGGGGCCAGGGCATGTGGAAGGGCGAACTGGCTACCGGGCATGAGCGCTTCGACCCACGGCAGCTGGACCCGCTGGCCCGGGAGAATCTCCACACCCAGCAAATCGTCACCGCCAGCGATGGGCAGCGCTCCGGCATCGGCGTCTTTGAGCAGATCGTCGTCGGCCCCTACGCCCCGGCGGGCTTCAAGGAATTTTTTGATGGGGCCGCCTAGGTGGCGCCCGCTAGGGGGACCGCCTAGGTGGCGCTGCCTAACGCAAAAGGGCCCCGAAGGGCCCTTTTTTATGCCGCTGATTCCAGCGCCGGTTTAGGCTTCACCACGAAAAGGAGGTCTCCCGCATTAACCTGTTGCCCATTGGCAATGTTGATGCGGGTGACCACGTAGCGCTGCCCCTCGGGGTAGAGCGCCTGCTCGGCCTGATTGAAGCTGGCCAGGGTAAGGGGCGAGAAGATCTTCATGGCCTCGAGCTGGCACAGGGTTTTGCCGACGGAAACCTCTTCCCCCACCGAAACGTATTCGGGCTCGGAGGGCGAGGGCGTGATGTAGAAAATCCCCGTGGAGGGAGATAGCACCTTGAGCTCGTCGCTTCCCTCGATGGCCAGGGCCTCCAGAGAGACGGCGCTGCTGTCCTTACCCGCTTCCTGTTCGATTTCCTCGATCAGCGCATCGGCATCGAGGGTCGCCAGGAAGTTCGGGAGATAACTGGTGTCATAATCGCCAGAGAGGAATACCTCATCCCGGAGGATCTTCCGCAGAAGCGCCAAGTTCGTGCAGATCCCCTTCACCCGCACCGAATCCAGGTAGGCCGCCAGCTTGCTGGCAGCGTCCCGGCGATCGGTCCCGTGGATGATGATCTGGGCGACCATGGAGTCGTAGAAGGGGGAGATGACCTTCCCCGGACCTCCGGCGGCGATGATGTCGATGGCCTCGTTCTCCGGCATTACCCATTCGGTGATTTCCCCGGGATCGGGGCGGAACACCAGCTTGCCGCCGGCCTTCGTGACCTTCTCGGCGTTTAGGCGTACCTCGATGGAGTAGCCAGTGTTGCCCGGGGTGAGGTCCTTAATGGATGCGCCGCCCGCCACCCGGAACTGCTCAGCGACGATATCTACGCCGCAGACCTTTTCCGTCACCGGGTGCTCAACCTGGAGGCGCGTATTCATCTCCATGAAGTACACGGCGTCATTGACCACGTCGAGGATGAACTCCACCGTGCCCGCACCCACGTAATCCACCTCGTGCGCCAGGGCCAGGGTGCTTTCCCGAACCTGGGCCTCGAGGGCCGGCGTCAGCGCCGTGGAGCCGGACTCTTCCACCACCTTCTGCTTGTCCCGCTGCACGGAGCAGTCGCGAATGCCCAGAACGAAGGCGTTGCCATGGTGATCGCGAAGCAGCTGCGCTTCGATGTGGCGCATGGAGGTAACGAATTTCTCCAGGTACACATCGCCGTTACCGAAGGCATTGCGCGCCTCCGCCTGCACCTGATGGAACAGATCGTGGAAGGCCTCGGGGCTTTCCACCACCTGGATACCCTTCCCACCACCGCCATGCACGGCCTTGATGAGCACGGGATAGCCGATGTCTTCCGCCACTTGGGCCGCGCGCTCGACGCTGGTGAGGATGCCATAGGAGCCAGGCACCACGTGCACGCCTAGGCTCCGCGCCGTGCTGATGGCGTTGGACTTGTTCCCCATGGTTTCCATGGAGGTCACCGGCGGCCCAATGAAATTGATGCCGTGGTTCCGGCATAGCTCAGCGAATTGGGCGTTCTCCGACAAGAAGCCAATGCCCGGGTGGAGCGAATCCACCTTCTCCAGCTCCGCTACCCGCACCACGGACAGGCCATTGAGGTAGCTTTCATCTGGCGTGTTACCGCCAATGCACACGAGCCGATCCTTCGGCCCGAGCATGTCCGCGGCCGTGGATTCCATATCGGGGTCGGACTGCACCAGCACCACTTCAATACCTTGCGCCCGCGCCACGCGGACCAGCTTCGCGGCGGTGCAGCCCCGAGCATGGATGAGCGTGCGCTTCACCGGCGTGGGCTCGCCCGCGCCGAGAGCGACGACGGCATCGACATCCGCGGCGGAATCCTCGACGTAGATGCCCGCCATCACCCGGGCCACTACCCCTTCCACGGAATCCGTGGGCACGGGGATATCGGGATCGATCGCTGCGAGGGCACCGTCGAGCCCTTCGGAGAAGGGATGGCGCACGAGCCCTTGCATGGCCCCGGAGGTCCGAGAGAGGTAATTCGACAGGGTGCAGTGGCTCGGCAGGTTCGAGGGCACCACGATCTGCCCCGCAAAGGGCATGTTGGTGCCGGAGAAGTAATAGGTCTGCACCAGAGGATGGGTGACGAAGCTCGCCTGCGCGCCGCCGGTGCAGTCGCCGAAACCGAAGACCACCACGGGAAGGTCAATGTCCCGGACAAAACGGGTAATGCGGTCGTTCACCGCCGCCATGGAGAAGAGGGCGCCGGCCCCCTCCTTGGTCTGCATGCCCCCGGAGGAGATGAAGCAAAGCACGGGCAGGCGCTGCTCGGCGCAGGTCACCAGTAGTTCGCAGAACTTCTCGGCGCTGGCCATATCGAAGGAGCCAGCCTGGAAGGCGACATTGGAGATCACTACCCCGCAGCGCAGGGGACCGCTCTCCCCTTTGAACTCCCCGAGCCCCGTGACAATACCGCAGGGAATCTGCCCCGCCTCGAGGGCTTGCTCGATGGAGACCCGGAAGCCCGGGAAGCGCACGGGATCGGAGGACAGGCGATCGTTGTGCAGCGGCGTAAAGCTGTGAAAGAAGCGCTCAATGAAGGCATCCGCTGTGGTGTTCTTTTGCCGCTTGTCGTGGCTCAACACCTCCTGGATGAGGAGATCCCGGTAGGCCAGGGTGAGGCGATACCAGAAGTCCTTGCGGCGCCCAATATTCCGCGGCGCAATTCGACCATCGTAGCGCCGGCCATCCTTTACGCTGGCCCCATAAACAGGGATCAAGCGGTCAAAGAGGAAGGTCACAATCACGAGCAGAGTGTCGGAAAGATGGGGGAAGCTGGCCTTCTTCCATTCCTCCACGGTGCGCAGGAAGTCGCCCCGGCGCCCATGCTGTTCCATCTTTTCCAGCCAGGCAAAGTGAGCATCAGCAAGCCCCGCGCTGTCGGCCATGCCAAGCTGCACCGCGGCGCGCTTAAGCGCCCGATCCATGAGCCCGGCCATGGAGTCGTAAGAGAGCGCGCGCTTTTCGTTGGCCTCTTCAGCGACGAGATCGAGGTTCTGCAGCACCGCATCGTAAAGGGCGTCGAAGAGCAGCAGATTCTTGCCCTCGGCGATGAAATCTTCCCGAAGCTCTTCGGTTAGGAGCACATCGAGCAGCGTCAAGTCGGAAATCCCCACGGGCACACCCGCCGGGCCCCGGGCCTGGATGGAGCCTCCGAACGCCGAAGCCAGCATGCCGCGAAGCGCCGCTAGAAGCGGCGCCGACCCCGGCGCAGCGGTCTTCAAGCTTTCATCCCGCAGCGCCTCCGGCACCACGGAGAGGGACAGCGCATCGTCCGCAAAGGGGTTCACGCCCTGAAGAAATACGTTCAGCTCCGCCGCCAAGGCACTTTGCAGGTAGCCATCGGACTTATCGGCCAGGCCTCGCTTGGACAAGAGCTTTCGGGCGTCAAAGGAGAAATGCTCCCGCAGGTAGCGAGCCACCTCACTGTCGTCGCTGCGCAGGCTGACCAGAAGGTCGCGCGCCCGGGGAAGATCGGCCACCCGAAGCAGCTGGCGCGTAGCCGCAGGATCCGCGAGCTGCGCCATCAAGGCCTCTAGGTTACCCCGCGCCTCGTTCTTCCAGCGGTTGTACAGGTACGCAAGGACCGTGCTCAGAAGCGTCGCCCGGGCGTCCTCGTAGTTCTTTTTCGGCTCCCCAAAGATTAACTGGGCAAGGCGACCGCGCTCGTCATGCACGGCCTGCTTCTTCTCCTGGTAGTTCTTCCAAGCCCGCGCCAAGCTGTCGTCGTAGACCAGCTTTTCCGGATCCTGGAACCAGGAGAGGAAGGCCCGACGGCGCTCCCGGTCTGCGCGCTGAGCCAGCTCCCCCTTGGGCACCTCAGCCTCGGCGAGGCGGCCATACTGCTTGGTGGTGGTGGAACGGATGCGCTTGCGCACGCCAAGGTAGCGCAGGTAGCGATAGGCCACCCCAAATACGTTGCTGAACTCCGTCGGGGCCGTCGCGAGGGACAGGGCCGCCGTAGCTTCGTTGGCATGCAGGCGCGGCGAGGGGTTTAGGTAGCGATCAAGGTTCCGCCGGTAGTGATCGATGATGTAGGGGTTTTCCGCCACAAAGGTGCGCGTTTTGTTCTCAATGAACTCGATACCCGTCACGATCGAGGCGCGCAGCTTCTCCAGCTGCGCATCGTCTTCCCCGGGCACGTAATCGATGATGCCGTCGATGTTGCCCTGGGCGTAAAGATCGTAGGAAGACACCCCGACGAGCTTGGCGCACTCCTGCCAGGACAGGTTGTACTTACGAGCAATGTTCGCGAGGCCCTTCGGCTGAATGGTGTTAAAGACCGCATCGCGCACCGCAAGAATAAGGTTGGACGCGGCCAGGGGAATGGCGCCTCCGGAATAACCGATACCGAGAATAATGCCCACGGTAGGCACATCGACGTTGCACATCTCGGCGATGAGCCGGGAGATGGAGTGAGCCTGGTTTTCTGCGTTGGCCTCGGCGCCGGCGTCCGCCCCCGGAGTATCCATAAAGCTGACCACGGGCATATTGCGCTTCGACCACATCTCTAGACGGCGCGCCGCTGCCAGGTGGTGGCGCGGCATCCAAACGCCGTTTGCGACGCTGCGGTCCTGGGCGATAAAGCCCACTTCCCGCGTGCCCTGGGGGAAGGCCATGGTCACCACGGCGCTGTAGAAGGGGCCGTCCTCCTCCACTAGCGTCACCCGGGATCCGAGGCGGGGAATCAAGTTCTTCGCGCTCATCCGCCCCGGCGCTTCCGCCGGCGCCACGCAGCGCTCGATGTAGCTGTCAATATCGAGCTCGCTTAAGGCCTCGCACTCACGCCGAACCACGTCCTCTGCCAGCAGGCCCTTCACGTGATCCTGCACCTGCGCCTTGTCCTTTTCGCTGGCAAGAGAAAAGTCCTTCGCCAGTTTTTCTGCGATCAAGAACAGCTGGTCAACACGATCTTCCGACTGCGCCATAGATGGCCTTCCCCTTGCCCCGGGCGGGACGCGTTATTATGCCGTGGCTGCCCGTTAATTCGACCGGTGCGCCGCGCTGCGGCCACCCAAAACCCCCGAATGTTAAAGGGGTCCCGGGGGCCAGGCAAACTTAATGGGCCCGCTAGCCGAGGAGCTCAGGCTCCCGGGCCGAGATCATTTCGAAGAGGGGCTGGAAGCTGAACCAGCCGGCAATCTCCGAGCCTACCTGACCCCGGGTATGCCGCGCGACCTCCGGGGGCAGGCTGGCGACCGTGCCCGCTGCCATGGCGGCCAGCTGGGCCTGGGCGCAGCGCTCCATGGCGATGTACCACCAGGCGGCGGCGTCCACCGTAGTGCCGACGGTCAGGAGACCATGATTCTTGAGAATGGCGGCCTTCCTGGACCCCAGGGACTCGGCTATGCCGTCCCCTTCCTGCGTATCCAGGACCACGCCGCTATAGGCCTCATGGATTACATGATCCTCGAAGAAGGCGCAGGCGTCCTGGCAGAAGGGCAGAAGCGGCGTATCGATGGCCGCCAGCGCTTTGCCGTAGATGGAGTGGGAATGGGCGGCTGCCAACACATCGGGGCGGGCCGCATGGAGCCGAGAGTGGATAGCAAAGGCCGCCTGATTCACCAGCCCTTCCCCCTCCACCACTTCCCCATCGTGATTTACGAGAAGGAGATCCTTCGGGGTCAGGCAGGCAAAGTGGCGCCCGAAGGGGTTCACCCAAAAGTGATCCGGGCGCTCCGGATCCCGCGCCGTAATGTGCCCCGCAGCCCCCTCGTCAAAGCCGTAGAAGGCGAAAAGTCGAAAGGCCGCCGCCAAGCGTACCTTCAGATGCGCACGCTCCTCCGCGGGGGAAGAAAAGCTGGGCGGGGCGAGCCGGGCACCGCCTAATACGCCACCGGTGCCGGCCGCGGCCGCTGATGCTGATGCTGCTTGATCCTGTGCTGCGCTCATGATGCCTCCCCAAGGGCTATACTCTTTGATCGTAGGACCGGAGCATGCGACGGTCCCGCAAGCGATGCAAACCCAAAGGGATGGCCCCATGGCAACGGAATTCTTGCCCCTCCGCGTGGCAGTATTGACGCTCTCCGACACCCGCACGCTCAGCGAAGACCGCTCCGGCGCCTATCTCGAAAGCGCTCTCTTAGAAGCTGGACATGTACTGGCTGCACGAAGCCTCTGCCCCGACGACCGCTACGCGATGCGTGCGCGGGTCTCCGCCTGGATCGCCGATCCCGAGGTCGATGTCGTCCTCACCACCGGAGGCACGGGCTTCACGGGGCGGGACAGCACGCCCGAGGCCCTCACCCCGCTTTTCGACAAGCAGATTGAGGGCTTCGGGGAGCTGTTTCGGATGAAGTCCTTTGAGGAGATCGGGCCGTCTACTATCCAATCCCGCGCCGTGGGGGGCCTTGCGAACGGCACCATGATTTTCTGCCTGCCGGGCTCCCAGGGAGCCTGCCGGACGGCCTGGGAAGGCATTTTGAAAGCTCAGCTCGATGCGCGGCACAAGCCCTGCAATTTCGCAGAGCTCATCCCGCGCTTTTTGGAGCGCTAACCCCTAGGCGTAGATCACCCGAGTCAGGAACTCGGCGACGCAACCCGGCTTGCTCTCCCCATCGATCTCGATGGTGATCTTGTTCTTCAGCTGCAGCGTATTCGGCGCCACCTGGGTGACTTCCATGAGCTCCCGGTGGGCGCGGACCTTGGCATTCACCTTCACCGGGTTCGGGAAGCGAACCTTGTCCAGGCCATAGTTCACCCCCATGACGGTCCCTTCATAGGCCGCGGGCACCTGCGCCGGAATCTTAGCGGTGAGAAAGGGCAGGAGAGACAGGGTCAGGAAGCCATGGGCAATGGTCACCTTGTAGGGAGACAGCTCCGCGCTCTTCACCGGATCGATGTGGATGAACTGGTGGTCCAGGGTGGCGTCGGCGAAAAGATTGATGCGGTCCTGATCCACTTCGAGCCACTCGCTCGGGGCATCGGGCTTACCCACGACCCCTTGGAATAGGCTCAGGGCCTTCGCTGCTGCTTCGGACATACTGGTCTCCTTCGGTGCACAGGAATTGGGGGCGGCGTACCCCGCCGGCGGGAAGTGTCGCCGGGGCCGGGGCCTTTGTCCACGATCCGCGCCAGGGGTCGCTCGAGGCTGCTAAACTCGCACCCTTTCGCGTGAGCTTGAGGGGAACACCATGAATGCCAACGAGGTTGTGATTGCCAGCGCCCGCCGCACGCCCATGGGCGCCTTCCAGGGCAGCCTTTCTGGCCAGAGCGCCGTAGCCCTTGGGGTCAGCGCGGTAAAGGCGGCGGTGGCCGATGCGGGGGTGGCGCCAGAGGCCATCGGCGAGATCCTCATGGGCTGCGTACTCCCTGCAGGCCTTAAGCAGGCGCCGGCACGGCAGGTGGGTCGGGGTGCGGGGCTCGGCGAGCACTGCGGCGCCGTCACCCTGAATAAGGTGTGCGGCAGCGGCATGAAAACCCTCATGGTGGCCCACGATAGCCTTAAAGCCGGGAGCCAAAGCTGGGTGGTCGCCGGCGGCATGGAAAGCATGACCGGGGCGCCCTATCTGTTGCCGCAAGCGCGCAGCGGCCTTCGCATGGGCCACGATAAGGTCTACGACACCATGTTCCTGGACGGGCTGGAAGATGCCTACACGGGCCGCGCCATGGGCAGCTTTGCCCAGGAAACCGCGGATGCGCACCAGCTCACCCGGGACGCCATGGATCGCTACGCGATTCAGTCCCTCGAGCGGGCCCGGGCGGCCCAGAGCAGTGGCGCCTTTGACGCAGAAATCGTCCCCGTCACCTTCGACACCCGCGGCGGGCCCGTAACGGTCACGGAAGATGAGCAACCCCAGCGGGGCAAGCCGGAAAAGATTCCCACCCTAAAGCCCGCCTTCAAAGCCGACGGCACCATTACCGCAGCCAACTCAAGCTCCATTTCCGACGGCGCTGCGGCCCTAGTACTCACGACTGCGGGGGCAGCGGAAGCCGCCGGCGTCACGCCCCTGGCGCGCATCGTGGCCCACGCAAGCCACGCCCAAACGCCAGAAACCTTCACCACCGCGCCCCTCGGCGCCATCAGAAGCGTTGCTGAGCGCGCGGGCTGGGATCTCGCGAGCGTAGATCTCTTTGAAATTAACGAAGCCTTCGCCATGGTAGCCATGCTCGCCATTGATGGCCTTGGTCTCGACGAAGCAAAGGTGAATATTCACGGAGGTGCCTGCGCCTTGGGTCACCCCATCGGGGCCTCCGGCGCACGCATCGTGGTCACCCTGCTTCATGCCCTTCGCCGCACCGGAGGCACCCGGGGGATTGCATCGCTGTGCATTGGCGGCGGCGAAGCCACGGCCTTGGCCGTGGAGCTGCTCTAGAAGGTTGCGTCCCCGCGCACCAAAAAGGGCCTTCGGCGCTGGCGCCTCCGTCAGCGCCGACGCTAAACTCCCGAGATTGCCATGCGGGTTAAGGAGAGGTCACCTTGCGTCTACCGGTACTCATTGCAGCGGGCGGGGTGAACCCCGCGGGCCGAATCTCTGGCCATCACGCTTACCGGCGCATGGTGATCGATGCGCTTCCCCAGGAAAAAGCGAAGCAAACCTGGAAGGCCCTGGCGACCCTCATGGGCGAGCCCGCCACCCCAGAGCGGCAGGCCTATCTGCGGGACCACACCCTGGTTCGACGCATTGAAACCCAGCACATGGACGTCGACGCCATTCCCCAGCACCGTGCAGTGAATCTCGCCGGGGCTGGTGATGCGCCCCTGACGTTCCGCCTGCGCAAGCGCCAACTACCAGAAACCCTACCCGCCGGATGGACCGTCAGCGCCGTAGACGACGATACGGTCGAAGTCCAATGCAGCGGGGGACTTGCGGCCTTCATCCCCGAAACTCGCCAGTCTCGAGTCCAGGTCGCTGGCCAGCTCCCCACGGGGTTCGATCCGGAGAAGCTCTATGCCTCCCGGAGCCATCCCCGGGGCCTCGCCATGACGATCTTTGCGGCCTCTGATGCCCTGGGCAGCGCGGGCCTCAGCTGGGAAACGCTCCGGCAGGCCGTCGCGCCCGACGAGATTGCCGTTTACGCCAGCTCGGGGATGAGCCAACTCGATCAAAACGGCAATGGCGGCATGATGCAGGCGGCCCTCCTGGGCAAGCGCGTAAGCTCCAAGCAGCTCCCCCTGGGGCTTCCCCAGATGCCCGCCGATTTCGTCAATGCCTATGTGCTCGGCAGCGCCGGCAGCACCGGCGCCAACATCGGCGCCTGCGCGACCTACCTGTATAACCTGCGTCAGGGCGTGGATGACATCCGCTCGGGCCGCCGGCGGGTGGTGCTCATAGGCTGTGCGGAAGCCCCCATCCTTCCTGAAATCATCGAGGGCTACCGCACCATGGGCGCCCTGGCGGAAGACGAAGCGCTGATGCGCTTGGATGGTGCGAGCACCCCCGACTATCGCCGCGCCTGCCGCCCCTTTGCAGAAAACTGCGGCTTCACCCTGTCCGAATCGGCAGTATTTTCTGTCCTGGTCGACGACGCGCTAGCGGTAGAGCTCGGGGCGAATGTCCTCGGCGCCGTCCCCGAAGTTTTCATCTACGCCGATGGCTACAAGAAATCCATTCCCGGTCCAGGCATCGGCAACTACCTCACGGTGGGCCGCGCCCTGGGCCTGTTGCGCAGCATGCTGGGGCAGCAAGGACTCGACCGAAGCTATATCCATGCCCACGGCACGGGCACGCCCCAGAATCGGGTAACGGAAAGCCACATCATGAGCGAGCTCGCCAAAACCTTCGGGATTGCGCGCTGGCCCGTGGCAGCAATCAAGGCCTATCTGGGCCACTCCCTATCCCCCGCCGCAGGGGATCAGCTGGCAAGCGCCCTAGGCACCTTCGCAGACCACATCATCCCGGGGATTACGACCATCGACCGGGTTGCGGAGGACGTCCACACGGACCGGCTCCATTTCCCCCTCGCCCATGAAGCCGTGGAGCCAGGCGCCTTGGACGCGGTATTGCTGAACTCCAAGGGCTTCGGAGGCAACAATGCCACGGGGCTTGTGCTGTCCCCGGAGCAAACCCGGCGCATGCTCGAAGCGCGCCACGGCGCTGAGGCCATGACGCGTTGGCAGCGGAAGAACGAAAGCGTGAGCGCGGCGAGCCAACAATATGACACCGCCATGGGGGAAGCGCTGCAAGCCCCCATCTACCGGTTCGGAGAAGGCGTGGTAGACGGTCTCGACCTCACGCTCAGCGATGACGCCATCACTATTCCAGGCTTCGCTAACCCCGTAAGCCTTGCCATGGCCAATCCCTTTGAGGACATGACCTAACCTCTAGTGTCGGGTTACCCCGCGACGCAGCTGAGCCAGCCACGCCAAGGCAAGGGCCTCGGCGCGCCCATCCAGGGACGGCAACGCATCCACCAGGGCCGCCTCAGCGTCCTCAAGGCGCCCTGACCGCTGCAAAAGCTGAACATGATCAAACAGTACTGCCAGCTGGGCCGGCGCCAGGCGTCGACGAGCCTCGCTGGCCTGCAAAGCCAAGCCCCAGGCCTTTTGCTCCCCTTGTTGCTGCTGAATATTGGCCAGCATGCGCAGTACGAGGGCCCGAGGGTCGCAGGAAGGAAAGGGCGCCGCCAAAACCACCGCCGGTGCACCGCGGGCTTTCAGGCGATCCCGGAAGGCCTCTTCGCTCTCCACCGTACCGCCAAAGGGATCAATCCAAACCCGCGGATCCTGGGCCATAGCCACCATGAAATGCCCGGGAGCATTAACGCCCGTTAGACTTAAGCCCAGGCGCCGCCCAACCTCCACGTACAGTACGGCCAAGGTAATGGGCAGTCCGCGCTTCCGGGTGAGCACTTGGTCAATGCGGCTATTCTCCAGCGCCCCGTAGGCCATTTCATCGCCACCGAAGCCCAAGCTCTGAGCCAGCGCCGTAACCAGCCCGTCGGCGTTGGTGGCTGCGTCGAAACGAGGCGCGACCCAGGGCGCCGCCGCCGCGCAGCACGCCTCCAGCGGCGCCTCGCAAAGGGATGCCACGGAGGCTCCGGACAGCCAATGGGCTACGAGCAAGGCACCATCGAATAAGCTGGCCTCTCCCGACGCCTCTAGCGCGCTAAATTGCGCGAAGGCCTGATCCTCAGCGCCCGCCCAAGGGGCGTTTTCAGTGCTCACGGGTCGCCCGGAAGCGCACCTCGGGGAAGCGCTCCATCATGAGGGAAAGATTCGCCCGGGAGGTGGCCAGGAAAGTCAGGTGGTCCCCACCATCCAGGGCCAGCTGATCCCCAGCGCGCCGCTTAAAGTTTTCAAAGGCCACGGGGTCGTCGCTTTCCACCCAGCGGGCGGTCACCACGTTCGTGGAATCGTAGAGGCAATCGGCCTTGTATTCGTCCTGCAGGCGATAGGCCACCACATCGAACTGGAGTACCCCCACGGCCCCCACCACGAGCTCATTGCGGTCAAGGGGACGGAACACCTGCATAGCGCCCTCCTCCGCAAGCTGCTTCAAGCCCTTTTCTAGCTGCTTGCTCCGTAGCGGATCCCGAGGCCGCACCCGCCGGAACAGCTCCGGCGCGAAGTTGGGGATGCCCGTGAAGCGCAGGGTCTCGCCTTCGCTAAAGGTATCCCCGATCTGGATGGTGCCGTGATTGTGAAGCCCGATGATGTCCCCAGGCCAGGCCTCCTGGGCCTGCACCCGATCCCCCGCCATAAAGGTCACCGCATCTGCAATGCGAACGTCCTTGCCCGGCCGCACGTGGCGCATCTTCATGTTGTGGCTGTAGCGCCCGGAGCACACGCGAAGAAAGGCGATGCGGTCGCGATGCTTTGGATCCATGTTTGCTTGAATTTTGAACACAAACCCAGAGAAGGCGGGCTCCTCCGGCTTCACCGGGCGATCTTCGCTCGGACGCTCCTGGGGCCCCGGCGCGTGGGCCACGAGCCCGTCAAGCATTTCCCGAATACCGAAATTTCCGAGGGCCGTGCCGAAGTAAACAGGGGTTTGGGAGCCCTCCAGAAAAGCCTCCGGGTTGAAGCTATGGCCTCCGCCGGCAATCAGCTCCACCTCGTCCCGCAGCGTTTCCCAGTCGCTTCCCAGGGCGGCCTTAGCAGCATCGCTCTCAAGGCCCTGGATCGTCTCCCGGATAGAATCCACCCGCCCCTGCCCTTGCACGTAGAGAATGATCTCGTCCCGCAGCAGGTGATAAACGCCCTTGAAATGACGGCCCATGCCGATGGGCCAGGTAATCGGCGCACACTCAATAGCGAGGACGGACTCCACCTCATCGAGGAGCTCTATGGGGTCGCGAATTTCCCGATCGAGCTTATTGATGAACGTAAGGATAGGCGTATCGCGCAGGCGACACACTTCCAGCAGCTTAATCGTCCGAGGCTCGACCCCCTTGGCGCCATCGATCACCATGAGGGCCGAGTCCACGGCGGTGAGCGTACGGTAGGTGTCTTCGGAGAAGTCCTCGTGACCCGGCGTATCGAGCAGATTCACGATAGCGTCCCGGTAGGGGAACTGCATTACGGAGGTGGTCACGGAGATCCCGCGCTCCTTCTCCAGCGCCATCCAGTCCGAGGTGGCATGGCGATCGGACTTCCTGGCCTTAACCGTGCCCGCCAAGCTGATCGCCCCCCCGAGCAGCAGAAGCTTTTCCGTGATCGTCGTTTTACCGGCGTCGGGGTGGGAAATAATCGCAAAGGTACGACGCCGAGCCACTTCAGCCGCTTGCTGGGCCATGAAAGAACTCCGAAAAACTAAGGTTGGGACGGCGTGGGGAGAAGCTCCGTGTCGTCGTCACTGTAGGCGGGGGCGCAGCAGCACAAAAAGCGCAGCGTTTCCTCACCAGGGTTTTCAATGCAGTGGGGGGTGCCGGGGGGAATCACCACCGTATCGCCAGGGATCACGGAAAAGCGCGCGTCCCCTAGGACCATGAGCCCCTCTCCGGCGAGGATGTGGTAGAGCTCCTCCGTTTTCCCGTGGCGATGAAGGGCCGTAATTTGCCCCGGCGCAACCCGAGCCTCGGCCAGGCTTTGCGCCGCCGCGGCGCAGGCGTTGGGATGAGCGAGCTCGCGAATCTCCGACTGATCTAGGGTGACGAAGGCTTCTGCCCCGCGCCGATGAAAGGCGTTCATGCTAACTCCCTGCGTAAAACCCGCGCGTCCTCCGCGCCTTCGGGGCCAGGATAATACCCTCGGCGCCGCCCAATTTCTTGAAAGCCTGCCCGCCGATAAAGACGGCGTGCTGCGCCATTGCTATCCCGCACTTCCAGAAAGACCTCGTCACAATCTCTCGCCCGGGCCCGATCTAGAAGGTGGGCAAGCAAACGGGCGCCTAAGCCCTGCCCCTGCGCTTCCGGGGCAATGCATAAATTGAGGAGTTCTCCTTCGTGGGCCACGGCGCTGAGAATACCGTGGCCGTGCAAGGTCGCGTTCGAGACCACAACCCAGCACTCATGATCTTGGCGCAGGCTGTCGCGAAAATGGCTCTCAGCCCAGGGAGAAAAGTAAGCCGCCCGCTCCACGACAAGCACGGCAGGGAGATCTGCTAGCGCCATGGGCCGAAGGGTGGGGGTCACGGTGGGCTCAGCAACTGGGTCCAGAGCGCCTGCCGAGGCGCAGCGGGATCCGCTTGGAGCGCAGGCATGATCCCTTTGCACAAGCGCGCCTGAGGCAGCTGGCGCTCCAGCGCAGACAGCTGAGCCGCTACGGCCTCCCCCGGGGCGGAGGGCGTCAGCACCAAAAGCCGCCCCTTGTCAGCGAGCACCCGACCTACATAGCCGAGCAAAGCGGCCTCTGCCGCCGCTTGGCCCTGATCGAGCCCGCCGTCGGTGAGCTGGGGCCAGACGAACTGATGGCGCTGCGCCTTCGCCTTCGGCAGCGTCCCGTGGGTTTGCAGGTAAACCACGCGAAGGGCATCGGCCGCTTCCGCGAGCTGGGCCCGGGCCCCCTGCCCGTCCTGAAGGGCGGTCCGATCGGCCAGCAACAGGTGATCCTCGAGCACCACGCACTCGAAGGTGAAGCGGGGTGGCGAGCCCATCGCTTCGGGCGCGGGCGCGGGCGCGGGCCCAGCATCCAGCAAAGGCGCAGCTTTCGGCGGAGCCGTAGGGTCCGGAGAAAGCACAATTTCCGGTGCGGGCCCAGAATCCACCGTAGGCGCTGGGCTCGGGACGGAAGAGGCTAGGGCCTCTGGCGCAACGGGCTGGGGCTCGGGCGCGAGATCAGCCGTCGTCGCCGTTTGAGCCTCGGCAGTGACGTTCGCACTCGCTTCGTCGGGCTCTTCTTCATTTAGGGCGCCTCCGCGGCGGCGCCAACGAGTGATGCCGAGCGCGCTTAAGCGAGTCCTTTGTCTAGAGCTATGGGCCATGAATCCTCCGAGGCGCCCAGTGTACACCGGCGCCAGCGGGGAACGGCGACGGGAAAAGGACTTGCGCATCTTCTCCGGCACGGTAGGCTTTGCGCTCAATTTTTGCCGTCGCGCCCGCGCGACGCCGGGGAGAGCACCAGTGAAATTCACGACCGACGACGTCCGCATCACGGGCATGGAAGAAGTCATCGCGCCGAAGGGGCTGATCACCCAGCTGCCAATCAGTTCCGCTGCCTCTCGCCTCGTTTTTGATGCTCGCAAAGCCGCCGCGGACATCATCCACGGCCGGAGTGACCGCCTAATCGTGATTGTGGGCCCCTGCTCCATCCACGACCCCGACGCCGCCCGGGAATACGCCTCCCGGCTGAAGCCCCTCGCGGACCGCCTGAGCGGTGCACTGCAAATCATCATGCGGGTGTATTTCGAGAAGCCCCGCACCATCGTTGGTTGGAAAGGACTCATTAACGACCCGGACCTCAACGATTCCTACGACGTTAACCGAGGCCTCAAGCTTGCGCGGCAGCTGCTACTCGATATTGCGGAAACAGGCCTACCCGCCGGGACGGAGTACCTTGATCCCATAACGCCTCAGTACCTCAGCGACCTAATCTCCTGGGGCGCTATCGGAGCCCGCACGACGGAAAGCCAGGTGCACCGGGAGCTGGCCTCAGCGCTGTCGTGTCCCGTGGGCTTTAAGAACTCCACGGACGGCGCCATTCAGGTGGCCGTGGACGCAGTGAACTCCGCAGGGCACCCCCACAGCTTTCTCTCCGTTACCAAGGACGGCCACTCCGCCATCTTCTCCACCGCAGGCAACAGCGACTGCCACGTGATCCTTCGCGGCGGCGGTGGCAAGCCTAATTTCGACGCGGCGCACGTCGCAGCCACCTCGGCCAAGCTTCAAAACGCGGGGTTGAAGCGCGGGGTGATGGTCGACTTTAGCCACGCGAATAGCCAAAAGGACCCGGAGCGGCAGCACCTAGTCTGCGAAGACGTTTGCCATCAGCTTCGCCAGGGCAGTCAACAGGTGTGCGGCGTCATGATTGAGAGCCACCTCGTCGCCGGACGCCAGGACGCAAAACCCGGCCAGCCGCTCACCTACGGGCAGAGCATCACCGACGCCTGCATCGGCTGGGACGGGACGGAAACCATGCTTCAGCAGCTGGCTGACGCGGTGGAGGCCCGCCGCGCCGCGAGCAGCCCCGCCTAGGACTGGCCTCCCGGGGCTAGGCGTTCCCGTAAACGGGAACGCAGGCGCCACTCACCACTCGATTACGGGGAGACGCGAGAAAGACAATGACGTCTGCCGCATCTTCAGGCTTTACCCAGGATGACCAATCGGCGTCAGGCATAGCCTCCCGGTTCACCGCCGTATCGATCACCGACGGCGCAATGGCATTAACGCCAATCCCTCGGGGTCGCAGTTCGCTGGCGAGGGACCGGGTGAGCGCCGCTACCGCCGCCTTCGCCATGGTGTAAGCGCCTAGCTGCGGGCCACCAGAGGGCTCGAGCGCGGGTCGCGCCGTCACGTTCAGCAGCTGCCCGCCTTCGGCCATGCGGTCCACCGCTGCCTGGCAACACAGCGTCGCGGTCAGGGCGTTCATACGGTACTGCGCCTCGAGCACCGCCGGGGTCAAGGCTTCGAGGGGCGTAAACGCGAAGCCTCCGGCAATGTGAATGGATGCTGCTAGATCTGGAATGGCCCCATAGAAGGCGTCTACCGCAGCCGGGGCGGTCAAATCGACCCCTTCCACCGTATGTACGGAGGAATGATCGCCGTAGGGAAAAGCGGTGAGCTCCCTAGAGTCAAAGACGGGAATCCAAACCTCGACACCAGCCTCTAAGAGGCACCCAACCACCGCCGTCCCAAGCGCGCCCGTACCCCCCGTGACCACTGCACGCTTTCCGCCGAAGCCCAGATCCATGGCCCTACTCCCCATTATCGCTAAGCGCCCCATGGTAACTGGTCAGGGTCAACCCATCACGATCAAAAAGGGCGAGCTCGAACTGCCGCTGCGCCCAGTTAAGGGACAGGGCCCCAAAATTTTCGTCCCGATAGGTAGGACCGACTCGAAGAGGGCCAGGCTCCTCTTGGATTCCGGGAATCGCAAAGTTTAGGGAGCTCGAAGTCAGTTCGACTAGCCGATGGTCTGGGCCTAGGGGATATTGATAGAGCCCCCCGCGGTGCCGATCCCCCGAGAGAATCACCACTGGCGCGGCGCTCTCTCCAAGCAACTCAAGAAGACGGGAGCGCTCCCGCGGGAACAGACGCCAAGCCTCCCAGCCATGTCCCTCCGCAAGCACCTGAATGGAGGAAACCACAATACGCAAGGCCACCGGCTCCCGAAGGCGCTCCGAGAGCCATGCCCATTGGGCCTCGCCGAGTACATTCTGATCCGCCGCCTCATTCGGGAGGTAGCGCTCCTTCCCCGGCGCATTCAAGGCATCGGTTGGAACAAGCCCTGTCCGAAAGCTCCGCGTGTCCAGAAAGATCACCTGGACCTGCTGACCCTCAGGACCGAGGGTTTCATGGTAATAAAGACCTTCCCGTCGCCGAAGCACGCTGTCGGCGGGGGTATGCCAGAAGCGGTGAAAAAGTTCCTCAGCCTTAACGCGCCCAGAAAACTCCGCGCCCGCGTCGTTAGCGCCGTAATCGTGATCGTCCCAGGTCGCGAGCACCGGGGTAGTCGAGCGCAGCCTGTTAAGCCCCTCCGCCTGGGCCGCCACGGCGTAGGCCTCCGCGAGCTCATCCAGCGCGGGAGGCGTGGCGTCCCCATAGACGTTATCGCCAATCATCAAAAAAGCATCCCAGGAACGGGCATTGATGGCCGAGAAGATGGGCTGGGGGCGATCCTGGTGAAGGCAGGAGCCAAACCCCAAGTGCTCCAGGGGCGCTGCGCGGTCTAGGGGGGGCGATGGGGGCGCCGCAGCCACGGGGTCGTCTGCGGCCCAGGTCAGCGAGGCGCTCACCGCCAGTAACCCGCCTAATAGCCGTGGAAGGAAACGACCCATGATGATGCCTCTGTTTTGATAACGAAGTGTCTACGCTAGCACGAAGCCGTCACCGTTCCATGAACGCAACGCCGATCTGATCTTTAATACTGGAGCAAAGAAAAAGGGGGCTAGCCTTATGGCTAGCCCCCTTTCGTTTAAAGCCTGACGACGACCTACTCTCACACGGGGAAACCCCGCACTACCATCGGCGCTAGACCGTTTCACTTCTGAGTTCGGGATGGATTCAGGTGGTTCCAGTCTGCAATGATCGTCAGGCGAAGCGGCTGGGCTTTCGCCCAATCCCGTCGCGCTGCAACCGCAACGCTGGTGAAGTGAAGTCAATTCGATGCAAAGCCAAAGCTGATCAACAGCCAAGAAAACTTCGGTGTTATATGGTCAAGCCTCACGGGCAATTAGTACGGGTTAGCTCAACGCCTCACAGCGCTTACACACCCCGCCTATCAACGTCCTCGTCTTGGACGGCCCTTCAGGGGGCTCAAGGCCCCAGTGAGGTCTCATCTTGAAGGAGGCTTCCCGCTTAGATGCTTTCAGCGGTTATCCCGTCCGAACATAGCTACCGGGCAATGCCACTGGCGTGACAACCCGAACACCAGAGGTTCGTCCACTCCGGTCCTCTCGTACTAGGAGCAGCTCTTCTCAAACCTCAAACGCCCACGGCAGATAGGGACCGAACTGTCTCACGACGTTCTAAACCCAGCTCGCGTACCACTTTAAATGGCGAACAGCCATACCCTTGGGACCGGCTTCAGCCCCAGGATGTGATGAGCCGACATCGAGGTGCCAAACACCGCCGTCGATGTGAACTCTTGGGCGGTATCAGCCTGTTATCCCCGGAGTACCTTTTATCCGTTGAGCGATGGCCCTTCCATACAGAACCACCGGATCACTAAGACCTACTTTCGTACCTGCTCGACTTGTCAGTCTCGCAGTCAAGCGGGCTTGTGCCTTTACACTCAATGCGCGATTTCCGACCGCGCTGAGCCCACCTTCGTGCTCCTCCGTTACGCTTTGGGAGGAGACCGCCCCAGTCAAACTACCCACCACACACTGTCCTCAACCCGGATAACGGGCCTAAGTTAGAACCCCAACATGACCAGGGTGGTATTTCAAGGTCGACTCCACGCACTCTAGCGAGCACGCTTCAAAGTCTCCCACCTATCCTACACAAGTCAGATCAAAGTCCAGTGTGAAGCTGTAGTAAAGGTTCACGGGGTCTTTCCGTCTAGCCGCGGGTACACGGCATCTTCACCGCGATTTCAATTTCACTGAGTCCCGGGTGGAGACAGTGTGGCCATCGTTACGCCATTCGTGCAGGTCGGAACTTACCCGACAAGGA
>Ga0181578_10000760_pt1 | contig 31263 bp, 24 predicted proteins | sample 071ome_21_FD_148659 | JGI IMG/M metagenome (GOLD analysis project Ga0181578, IMG submission 148659) | Coastal salt marsh microbial communities from the Groves Creek Marsh, Skidaway Island, Georgia - 071401CT metaG (spades assembly) | ecosystem: Environmental > Aquatic > Marine > Intertidal zone... | reverse complement strand
CCTGCGTTCGTCTCTGGCCTATGCGGTAATCGACGGTCGGGGGACTCTGGTATTTGGCGACCCGCGGGGCATGGTGCACGCCGTCAACGCGGAAAACGGCGAAGCGATCTGGGTCGCCAGCGCTCAGGCCTCTGACAACCAGGCCATGATTACCGGTACCCCGGTGATTCATGATGGTAGGATTATCGTTCCACTATCTGGTTCCGGTGTAACCGCCGGCGGCAATCCGCGCTTCGAATGCTGTGTGAACCACGGCGCCGTTACTGCACTTGATGCGAGCAGCGGCGAAAAGCTGTGGGAGTATCACACCATGCCGACGGCGGACTATAACGGGATGGTAAGCGCGACCGGCGTCAGACAGCGGGGTCCTTCCGGCGCGCCTATATGGAGTACTCCTACCATAGACCCGCAGCGCAGTCAGGTCTATGTCACTACCGGGGAAAATACCTCGCACCCCACTACCATAACCAGTGATGCCGTCATTGCCCTTGACCTTGAAACGGGCGAACAAAAGTGGGTATTCCAGGCGCTTGAAAACGACATGTGGAATTTCGGCTGCAGCGGCCGGGAGACTGGCCCCAACTGTATCATCCTCGATGACACCAATGCCGTGGATTTCGATTTCGGGGGTCCCGCCATGCTGGTATCCGCGGGTGGGCGCGAGCTGCTGATTGCCGGTCAGAAGTCCGGCGATCTCTGGGCGCTGGACCCTGACAGCGGCGCGCTGGTATGGAACCAGCGTATTGGCGATGGCACCGCGCTTGGCGGTAATCACTGGGGCGTGGCCACAGACTCCCAGCGCGCCTTTATGACCATCAATGATCCGGGCGGCATGGCCCGGAACAGCCGTCCTGGACTGTACACCTACTTTGTGGGTACCGGCGAATCAAGCTGGTACTACGAAGTGCAGCCAGATTGTGGTCCCCATCGCAGCGAACGTTTGCGAAATTGTGAATCACGGTCCGGCTTTTCCGCTACGCCTTTGTCAGTGGATGGCGCAGTTATTACAGCAGGGCTTGACGGACGCCTGTTCGTATTTGACTCCGGCTCCGGTGAGATTCTGTTTGAGTACGATACCGTGATTGATTTTGAAACCGTCAACGGCGTCGAGGGATACGGCGGATCGATCGACAGCCATTCCATCGCGGCAGGATCAGGCATGGTGTTCGTAGGCTCAGGATATGGCTCATTCAGCCAGGTGCCGGGCAATGTGTTGCTGGCCTTCAAACCGTCAGAGTGAACACTGCTGCCAGAACTAGCTAGCTACCTGGGAGATGCGGTTGACGCCCGCGCTCCCAGACCATAGATTAAGCAATTACGGAGCGGCGTGAAAACCGGTCCACAATCAATAGACTCACCGTTTACTCTGAAGAACAAATGCTATGTACTCAATCAAATGGCGCCGCACCGGGCGTAAACACTCCCTGACGACCTTGCTGGCAGCGTTGCTGTTATTCTCAATTCACAGCCAGGCCCAGACGGAAATCGAAAATGTTCAAATTACCAGACTGCTGAACCGGCCCATCATTGGCCCGGAACTTGATCCAAGTATTGGCATCAATATCCAGGGCCCGTCCCTGGTGCGGGTTCCAGACTGGGTACAGGGTAAGATGGGCGATTATTACCTGTACTTTGCCGACCATAAAGGGAGCTACATCCGTCTCGCATATGCCGATGATTTGACCGGTCCCTGGCGTGTACATGTGCCCGGCAGTCTGCAGATTGGCGAATCCTATTTCCCCAGTGAACCGCCACCAATTTCCGAAGAACGTCTTGCGGAGCTGGTGGCAAGAAACGAGGCCAGCGGCGTTGCCTACTCTCACGACTGGGTTACTGAACTGACCCAGCCACATATCGCTTCTCCTGATGTCCATATCGATGAAGCGAATCGGCGTTTCATCATGTATTTCCACGGACTGGCCGGGCCGGGACGCCAGCTGACTCGCGTGGCAACCTCACCCGACGGCATCAACTTCACCGCTCAGCCGCAGGAGTTGGGCCGCACCTACATGCGTACTTTCGCCCACGACGGCATGACTTACGCCATGTCGATGCCAGGCCAGTTCTATCGTTCCAGAGACGGATTCACGAATTTTGAATCCGGCCCGCTGTTGTTCAACGCCAACATGCGCCACGCGGCGCTGTTGAAGCGCGACGATACCCTGTTAATCTTCTGGACCCAGGTTGGTGATGCGCCAGAGCATATCAAGCTCAGTACCTTGGATCTAAGCGGCGACTGGATGAACTGGCAGGAATCGGACTGGGTGGAAGTTTTAAGGCCCGAATTCGACTGGGAAGGCGCATCAGCACCAGTAGAACCTTCGGTCCGCAGCACAGCCTACGGTCGCGTCAATCAGCTACGTGATCCGGCGATCTTCGAGGAAAACGGGGTGGTCTACCTGCTCTATACCGTGGGGGGCGAAGCGGGGATTGCTCTGGCTCGGGTTGAGCTTTAAGCGAGAATTGGACAATCAGCATCAATAGAATTTATTGTAGTTAAGGATAAAAGCATGCCCAAAGCAATTGTAGTTGAAAATATCGGCGCACCGTCGGTCATGAAATTCAAAGAAGTCTCCGTGGGCAAACCCCGCAAGGGAGAAGTCACGGTGCAGGCGAAATCCATCGGCGTCAATTTCATCGACATTTACCAGCGTACCGGGCTGTATCCTGTCAGCCTGCCATTCACACCCGGCGGCGAACTCTGCGGCAAGGTAACTGCCGTGGGAGCAGGTGTCACAGGTTTAAAGGTTGGCGATCGAGTGGCAACTGGAACAGCGGGCACCGGCTGCTATGCGGAATTCGCCAATATCGACGCCGGCCGAATGGTAAAAATACCGAAGGAGATTTCCGACGACGAAGCCGCCGCCATGATGCTGAAAGGTCTGACTGTGCAATATCTAATCCGCCAGACTTACCGCGTCAAAAAAGGGGAAACCATCCTGGTTCACGCTGCCGCCGGGGGAGTCGGACTGATTTTATGCCAGTGGGCAAAATCTCTGGGCGCGACCGTTATCGGCACCGTCGGGTCACCAGCCAAGGCGAAGCTGGCAAAGGCCCATGGTTGTGACTATCCCATAAATTACAGCAAGCAGGATTTCGTCAAGCGGGTGAAGAGCATTACCGGAGGCCAGGGTGTACCGGTAGTCTACGATTCCATCGGTGCGGCAACATTTCCGGCTTCCCTTGACTGTTTACGCAAAGGGGGCCTGTTTGTGACCTACGGAAATGCTTCCGGTCCGGTTCCAGCGTTTCCTCCCGCCCTGTTGGCACAGAAAGGCTCGCTGTTCATGACCAGGCCAACGCTTTTCAGTTACGCCAGCACTCCGGCGGAACTGCGCAGTATGGCCAACGACCTGATCAAAGTGGTCAAGTCAGGAGACGTAAAGATCGAAGTCAACCATCATTACGCCCTAAAAGACGCAGCCAAAGCCCATCGCGATCTGGCAGCGCGCAAAACCACAGGTTCCATCGTGCTGGTTCCGTGACAGCAGGACAACGGCGAATTCTGATTGGCCGAAACAAACAATACGGAGTGACGAGGTGTCGGCGGAGACAATATTTTCAATCTGCAACATGGCAGTGCTGCCCGGCTGGGCACTGTTGCTTTTTCTTCCGCGCTGGAAATGGACTATCGGCCTGATTAGCGCCGGACTGATTCCCTTCCTGCTGGGTCTGGTTTATATCGGAATTTTCCTGAGCCAGGGATTCAGCAGCGAACCCGGGGGCGGTTTCGGTTCCGTGGAGGCGGTTTCTATTCTGTTCAGCAATCCTTACCTGCTTACCGCGGGCTGGATTCACTACCTGGCTTTCGACCTGTTTGTTGGCAGCTGGGAAGTGCGCGACTCGCAGAACAAAGGCATTGCACACTGGCTCGTTATCCCCTGTCTGCTGCTGACTTTCCTGTTGGGTCCTGCCGGGCTAGTCCTGTACCTGATCATAAGGACGGTAACAACCAGGGACACGAACCTCTACGCGACGGGGTAACGATCGCGGGCAATCGGGCGAGACTAGGGAGATAATCAATGAAGCGTCAACCGCAAGGCAGATCGATAGCTCAGTCAATGACACGTCGACGCTTTCTGCAATCGACAGGAGCCGCCGCTATGGCAATTCCCGGAGCCGTCGCTGGCTACACACCCGCCGAGATGCGCTCATTCTTCGTAGACGGAGAGATGCAGGTTAATGTATCGAAGTGGGAGTTGGATACACCCGCGCTTTGCGTAGACCTCGACGCTCTGGAAGCCAATCTCGACACCATGCAGGCAACCATGTTACGGAATGGTATCGCCAGCCGACCCCACGCCAAGACGCATAAAACTCCTGTTATTGCGCAGATGCAAATGGACCGCGGCTCGGTGGGTATTTGCGCCGCAAAAGTCAGCGAGGCGGAAGTCATGTTTCAACATGGCATCGGCGATATCCTGATGACCACCACCAACGTCACGCCAACCAAGATTCGCCGGGCCATGATGTTGCGGCAGCAAAACAGCCGCTTTATCCAGGCTACCGACTCGCCTCGCAACGCCCGCGATCTTTCTGCTGCTGCCGATGCACTCGGTCTGGTGGCCGACGTGGTAATAGATGTGGATTCTGGCGGGCACCGTACCGGTATCACACCAGGACAGCCGGCGCTTGCACTGGCACAACTGGTGGATCAGCTTCCAGGACTGCGGTTGCGGGGGCTGCTGTGTTATGACGGTGGATCGCAGCATGTTGCCGGCTTCGCGCAGCGCCGTTCCCAGACGCTGGAGAGACTGGTGGCCGCAACCGAAACATTCGACCTGATGAACCAGTCGGGGCTCAGCACTGAAATCTTCAGTGGCGGCGGGACAGGCACTTATAACATCGACCATGAAACCCGGGGACTCACTGATGTGCAAGTCGGCAGCTACGTGTTCATGGACGCCCAGTATCTGGCCATTGGCGGCCAGAACGATGACCGTGAGTATTCGGATTTTGCGTCTTCTCTTACCATACTAACAACGGTTTTAAATGATCAGTATGAAGGCCGGGTGACCACCGACGCCGGCGCCAAGGCCTGTACAATCAATCGACCATGGGCGCTAGTCAAAGGCCAAACAGGTATGTCCTATACCTCAGGATCCGACGAGTTTGGCACTTTGGTCTACGAAGATAGCGCCTCAAGAAGCTATTCGGTTGGCGACAAGCTCGAATTGATCGTGTCCCACTGCGACCCCGTGGTCAATCTCTATAGCCAGATGTATGCCATTCGTGATGATCGGATAGAGGCGGTCTGGCAAGTCTCTGCGAGGGGCATGTCCACTTAACCTCGCCGCAACATGACGGCCTCTGTGTGCAAATGCCGGTCAAAATAATTTTTTGCTTGGCGCGAACTTTTCCAGAACCCGGAACTAAAAAAGGCTGCTTCTCTCGAAGCAGCCTTTTCATAGTGCCGTTCCTTATAGCAGGAACGGTGAACTTCTATTTTAGAAGTTGAAGCGCGCGCTCAACCGCATAGTACGGGGACTCTGATATTGCACCGGCTTCAGGAAGTCCGGATCGGCTGCGCTGGAAGACTGATCGCCGACCTCTGAGACTCGAACAACATTATCCATATCAGCAATATTGAACAGATCCAATGTCAACAGCACACTGGAATCGAAGATATCGAGTTCATATTGCGCACTCAGGTCAAGCTGGGTGATGTTGTCAGTAGTACCAAGCGAGCCCCGGGGAATAGCCTGTCCGCCGCAGAAGTGCGAAGACGCACCGTACGCGAATGCGAAACCGTCAGTCGGGTGATAGCCAAAACAGCTTATTGGACGACCACTCTGCCACAGCAGGTTGGCACCAATTCGCAGGCCATTGTTGAACTGGTAGCTTCCCCAGCCTTTCAGGGTATGAGTGCGATCGTTCGGCAATCGGCCGAATGAGGCATCCACCAGACCCGGCTGGTCGAAGTTTTGCGTAATACCAGCATCATCCTGACCATTATCGGACTTCACATAGCCCTCGTGGTTACCCTTACTACGCGCGTAGGTGTAAGAGAAATCAGCTGACCAGTTGTCGGCAAACGGCTTGTGCATCGTCAGTTCGATTGCCCGATAGCGACGATTCGCTTCAGGGTATCGCAACTGCTGAGCAGTCAGGTCAATGAATTGGTCCTGTTCAGGGATATAGATCCTCATGTCCTGACCCGGATTGGTCAAAACATACTGGTGGAAGCCCGTGAAAACGTCTTCAACCCTATCGCTACCACTCCACGAACCGGTCGTGTTGTAGTAACTGATTACCGCCGCGTCAATTGCCACGTCCTCAATAGTGGCCGCAAGTCGTCGGTCTATCCCCTTGATGCCCAGTTCGATACCGGAATCCAGAGTCCACTGGTAACCCAGAATGACCTCTTCCTGATACATGGCCTCGAGATTGGCGTCGGTAGTGGACCGAGTATCGGGCACAGTGCCATCGCCAAAGGTCTGCGTCAGGACGACCGGCCCAAGTCCAGTAGGTACTCCGTTACCGTCAACACTGGTACCGTTCCAATCAAAGTATTCCTGGATGTACGTCTCATTACCGGCCATACGGATATTGGTATTGGCCGCAATTGGCAGGTGGTATTGACCCCAGTTAAAGAAGGCCTTTTGACGCCCATCACCGAACGGGTCGAATACCGCAGCAAAACGCGGTGCCCATTCATTGGCAACCTCAACAAATACACCGCCATCGGCGTTTTGATTTTCGAAGGTCTCGTTTCTGAAGCCAAGCTCGAAAGTCAGCCTGTCCGAGAATTCCCAGACATCCTGAATGTAGTAGGACTCAGAGTAAGTCGCAAACGAACCACCAACGGAGTAGGTACGTTTCCGTGCCTTCGCTCCCTGCGGACAATCTGCGCCACAGACGAAAAAGTAGTCGTCAGTCGGGTTACGCAACCAGTAAACGCCACCGGAATTGATCGTCGCCTCGTCAGCGAAGTTGTCTTCGTTGTCGATACCAAAGGAGATTTCGTGGTTGTTGAATCCGGTCCAGGTAATATCGGCACGGGTCATTTCACGTCGGTCGGTACCTTCCGAGACTGTAAAGGACGTCCAGTCACCTATGGCAGAGAAGGAGCCCGCTACAACCTCATACACAACCGGAATATTTGCTGTTGCCGGCTGAGTTGTTCGATTCGCTTCATTCTCACCATAGGTCAAGGATACCTGCAGATCGGAACCGAAGTTACCGGTATATTTCGCTACCCAGTTTTCCCCGCCCTGAATGTAGTTGGTATCACCCAGATAATCACCTCGCGCGTAGGTGACCGGGTCGAAAAGATAAGTACCTTCTACACCCGTGCGTTCGTCGGTGAAATGAGTGTATTCGACGTGGTGATCCGGAGTGATGTAGCCATCCAGCTTGACACCCCAGAAACCCTCATCCACGTTGTAGCTGTAATCACGCTCGCTCTCTAGCCCTGCGTATCGCTGCTCCAGGTCATCGTTACTGTAGAGCGCATAGAAGAACAGGCGGTCCCGGATGATTGGACCAGACGCGTAAACGTCGTAGGTAGTGCTGGTGTTTTCATCAACCTTGTTCGCGGACGCAAACGTGTTGGGCACAGTGGTCAGCTCGTCGTTGTAGTAAGCGTTTGCGCCAAAATCCCACTCGTTTGAACCACTCTTGGTGGTTGCGTTCATCACACCACCCAGAGATCGACCGAATTTCGCAGAGTAGCCGCCGGTTTTGACCTGAATGGTATCGTAGAATTCAAAGGGGACCTTGGAGAAACCGACACCAGTACGGAAGTTGGTGGTATTAAGGCCGTTGATGAAGCTGGTGTTCTCAGCGACTGAAGAACCGCCGAAGGAGGCCAGATTACCGAATCGGCTATCACCTGCGTTGGCGCCCGGCGCGAGCAGGGCAACAGACGTCAGGTCGCGGCGAATAGGCATTTCCAGCAGGACCTCGGAATTGATCACCAATCCCGACTCAGCGATGCTGGTATCGAGTGCTGTAATACGGCGGCCTGCGACAACGATTTCCTGCACCGCGGACGCACTGGTGGCCAGATTGACGGTTGTTGCCTGGCCCAGAGATACAGACAGCTCCAGGGTATCGACAACATTTCCATTTTGCAGCACGCGGACCTCATAAGACCCCGGGGTCAGGCCGGTAATGTCAAATGAACCGTCGGCTTGCGTAGCTTCCGAGCGCGATGTTCCGCGCGCCGTGCTTACAACTTCAACTGTAGTGCCGCTGTTGGCACCCTGCACTGTTCCGCGGACCGAGCCGTCAGTGCTCTGAGCGAACGCAGAGACGTTCAGCGCGAGAGCCGCTGCACAAACTGCGGCGCTGAGGGTTTTCCTCACAAAGGGCGAACCCGATTTGGAGGTAGTGAGTTTAGTTACCATTAATCATTCTCCTCGATATGTAACTTTTTCTGAAAACCGTTAGATTTGAACTTCCTGCATTACCCGGAATTACTAGGTAACCGACAGCTACTAAAGATCTCTAACTGTCGGATATCACTGTTAATTGCTTTAAATGCTTTCAGTGCGTTTGGTGCGTTTGGTGCAGGAATTATTTGAGCTCAACAGTTTAACCCGTGGAGTATATCAGTTTAGGTCTCAAGCACGCAATTTATGCGAGCGTTCGTTCGGTAAAAAAAATAATATCGGCTCCTCCGTCTCCAGTAATCAGCAAGTCTCAGCACCGGTCTTAATCAGAATACAGCTGCACAACTTGGCAGGATCTTAATTTATTTCTTTTTTTTCAATGTGTTAAGAGATATTCAGGCGATTTGCTGACGGCTGAATGTTACGCAGGGAAAAATCAATATCTGGCAATATCCAGTCGAGTAATTACTGATTTCCCGTGCGCAGACTCGCCAGTGCCAAAGTGATTACTACATTTACAGGAGGAAGGCTAAACCATTGTTTTTACTGGCAATAAGATAGCATCTTGATTTATTCTTGTATCTTCGAACAGCGAAAGCCCGTTTATGTCCCTTGATCCTCAAGCCATCGCGTTACTGCAAAAAGTGAAGGAATCGGGCGTGCCTCCGTACGAGTCGTTACCGCTCAATGCGGCACGCAGATACTACGACAAAGCCTGTGCAGTCGCCCGCGGAGAGCCGCCCGAACCCTATCTGATCGAGGATTTCACGATACCCGGCCCCGCCAACAATTTGAAGGTCCGAAGTTACCGGTCTTCGGAACGATCGGGATTACCGATTCTGCTATTTTTCCACGGTGGCGGTTACACCATCGGGTCCCTCGACAGTCATGACGCAGTCTGTCGCCATCTGTGCGTCGGAGCCGACTGCCTCGTGATATCGGTCGACTACCGCCTGGCACCGGAAAACAAGTTTCCCGCTGCGGTTGAAGACGCCTTCAGTGCGCTCAACTGGGTTGCCGGGCATGCCGATGAGCTGCGTGCCGACGCGACGCGCCTGGCAGTGGGTGGGGACAGTGCTGGTGGTAACCTCTCGGCCGTCACATGTCTCAATGCCCGAGCGGCCGGTTTTCCCGATATCTGTTTTCAGCTGCTAATTTACCCAGGCACTGATATGACCGAATCGTTTCCCTCTCATCGCGAGTTCGGCGACGGTTATCTTTTAACCAGCAGTTTGCTGTACTTGTTTCGCACCAATTATCTGCGCGAGGCCAAAGATCGCCTGGACTGGCGAGGTTCGCCCCTGCTTGCTGAAGATCATCGCGCCCTGCCGGCGGCTCACATCATCACGGCAGGCTTCGACCCGCTGCAGGATGAAGGCAAAGCTTACGCGAACAAACTGAAGGCTGCGGGTGTGCCCGTAACTTACTCCCATTACGAGGGCATGCTGCATGGCTTCATAACGCAACCGGGATACATGGACAAATCTCTTGAAGCGCTCAGGGAATGTGGTGCAAGGTTGCGTCAAGCTTTTGACTGCTAAAGCCGTTCACAACGACCAGATGACCGGTTTTGACCAGAATAAGCGCACCTTCGCTGCGGGTAAATGGCTCATGCCGACTCATGTGCGGGCTGCGCAGCCAGCTGCCGGTCGGGTAGCTGCCATGCTCGTCGTGAAAGACACCCTCCAACACCAGTATCTCCTCGCCCCCGACGTGGTAATGGGAACCAAATCGGGTGTCGGAGGCCCATCTCACCAGTGCCACCTGCTCCCTGCCATGCTGATGGAGAGGCATCACCGATAGGCCGTCAACCAGACCCGGCCGCCAACTTTGCAGGCCTGTATCGATAGCCTTTTGATCCTTATCGTCCGCGGCAAACTGGTGCAGCTTGACAAATAGCAGCGCCCCGGACGCTCCGGCCCGGGGGGTATGCTGGGTACCAATGGGATTGCGCAGGTACGATCCCGCCGGATATTGCCCATGTTCATCCGAAAATTCGCCTTCCAGCACGAAAATCTCTTCGCCACCGCCGTGTCGATGGGGTGGGAATTCGCTGTCAGGCGCATAACGCACCAGAGACGTGGCCCGCGCCACCTCGCCGCCGATACGGTCCAGCATCATACGTTCGATTCCGGGTGTCGGTGAGTTCACCCAGTGGTAATCGTCAATGCTGACCACCACACGTTTGTCAAAGTCGGCGTTCAGTCGCATAAGTTTGTCTGCGCGTCCGTCGTCAGCAGCGAATGACCCTCAGCCGGGAGGCCAGTTTAAAATCTCAGAAGCTAGAAATACCACATCATCCGACCGTAAACATTTCGGCCCAGGCCAGGCATTCTCTCGCGCAACGGGATAGCGGGATTGAATGCACGATTGTAGCCCGACAGATGATCCGCGAACTCCCTATCACTCAAATTTTCAACCCCGACTACAATCTCAAGATCTGCCGAAAGATTAACGCGAGCTGCCAGATTGAAAAGTGTATAGCCATCGGTTTGCTGCTCTATGTTGGTGAAAGAAATATGGTTCTGATCAGCGTACATAACTGATTCCAGGGTAGCAACCCAATTGCTGCCCCAGTAATCCAGGGCCAGCACCACATTATCAGGCGCTATGCGGTAAAGATTATCGTTGATGTCGTCCCGCTCACCCCTGACAATGCTGGCCACGGCCCTCAGGGTCAGCACATCGTTCAGCCGGAAATCCGACTCCATGTCGAAGCCATAGAAACTCGCGTTTACGTTGTTGAACTGAAGAGGATCCGGCATACCCATTCCCATATTGGCCATCATCTGCGCAAAGTTGATGACCACCATGTTGGTGGCAGGAGTCCCCTGGATATAATCGTCCACTTCACGATAAAACACCCTCGGATAGACATTGATGATCCCCGCTTCGAGGTCAAAGCCAACTTCGATCTCATGGGAGATTTCAGGATCGAGTTCCGGGTTACCAACATACGTCTTGCCATCAGCCAGGCCCCCGGTCGCTTCCAGCGGTAACCACAAGTAGCGTTCCTGGTAGGATGGCGCGCGCATCTTGCGCGCAGCGCCGACATACCACGTGGTGCTGACTCCCGCCTCGATACTCAGCCGGCCGAACCAGTCAACATTGTTGTTAATCTGTTTCAATTCGCTATTGTTGAACAGTGTCGACAGCATAGAAGCCATGTTATTCATCATAAGCGGCATGCCCATCGTCATGTTCATCGGATTCAGGTTTGCCGACACCTTATCAGAATCCATTTCCACGCGATTATATCTAACCCCTCCGTCCAGCCCGATCGCGTCACTGAGGGAGATACTGCGTTCCACAAAGGCTCCAAGCACATCGCGTGTCGTGTCATTGAAATTGGCGATATAGAACGGCGCTGCGTTGGGATTGGTGATGGTTGATCGATGTTCAGTCAGGTGACCATCAATGCCAATAAGCCAGCTGCCATTGTCGACAAAGCGTTCCATATCAAGACCAAAACCGATATTTTCGCTGACCGCAAAATTACGGCGAAATCGCATGGCACCAGTGGTCATCATGTTGTCCTGCGGCGGACGTCGTAAATGATAGTTGGTCATCCAATGCTCATTGTCGCTGTAAGCGATTCTTGCATTGATCGTGGAGTCGGTTCCTGACCAGGTGTAGTGGGTTCGAAACTGATCACTGTCCACCGAAAGTATGTCCATGGGCAGTGCAGCCGTGCCCGAATCCTTTGTGTTATTACGAGCAAAATCGACGGTAAATTCGTGATCCCCTGAGCGAAAGCTATAGCCGAGATCAAAGCGCTCTCGTTCATATTCGGAGGGCGTTATACTGCCGCCCGCAAATTCCGCGTCATCAGCTTTTTCCTGCATAACAAAGGATCGAAAAATATGATTGCGATTGGCCAGCGAGAAAAAACCGCTGGCGACGGTGCCTTCGTTGACGGACTGGGCGCCAAAGTAGGTGCGGCCATTGGCTTCGAATTCCCCGCTGGCACCGTATTCACCAGTGTACGTTTGTGCCTGCACAAATCCGCCAATCGTTTCCTGACCCGCACTGACCGACACAATTCCCCGATTGATGGTCAATGATTCGAGGATCGCCACCGGAGCGTAATGGAGCGGAGCATCCATGGCGTTAGGACCGGCTCCGCTAATCTGGGCTCCATCAACCGAGACCCGGATTCGATCTCCAAACATGCCGCGGTACTGGGCAATACCGGTCAGCTCACCGTTCTTGTTAACGTTTGCACCCGGCATTCTGCGCAGCAGCTGGGCCGTGTCCGGCGTTGCCACCAGCGTGTCGTCGGTGACCACGGTGTGAGTATCCCGAACGCCGATAACTGTTATTTCCTGAACACGATCACTATCCTGGGCAGCTACTGCGCTGCACAACATTACTAGCATCGGCAGAGACCGAACAGATTTCTTTTGCATAGTCTAACCCCTTGAATTACCGCCAGCTCTTTTCAATGTTTAAGCTGCGGACACGATTTTACTGAAACTGAGCAGGGCTGCCATGTGACACGTTGTCGCAGTCGAAGCAATTGGAAGGATCTTCCGAGTCAGAATTGATTGAGATCAAAAGATCTGACCGGCATTAGCAGTCTGGACCCGGATCAAGTTGGCTAGTGTTGTCATATCCAAATCGATCGGAGCGTGGCGGAGAGATCGGTGTTTTGCCGGGGAGCGGCCCATAAAAAAACCCGCGATCCAACGATCGCGGGTTTTTAAGTTGTTGCCGGGATCAAACCGCGGTAATGGCCGTGGGCTACTCCGGCAGCGCCATCGCTGTCAGGCTGGAGCCAGTTTGCAGCATGACGTATTGTCTCCCTTCATGAACCCACGAACTCATACCATAGCCACTACGAGCCGGAGCTTCAATTTCGCCAACTATTTCTCCGCTGTTCTTGTCAATCGCCCATAGCATCGGAGTGCCGTCACTGGCAGCATCGGAATAGATCAGCATATTAGCTGTTACCACCATCGGTACCAGGGCGCCGGTACCTGTGTTGCCAACATCGTCCAGATCTACACCGGCCTCTGCAAGAACACTACTGTAGCGTTCAGGTGTCTCACCAGTGGGAATCTCCCAGAGGTGATCGCCGGTATTCATGTCAATGGCAACGATCTTGCTGTAAGGTGGTTTAACAATGGGCAAACCACTGGGATGACGCGGCGGACGAGCCGTCGCTCCCCGAGCCGAGTTGGCGTAGCGGGAGAAGGTCACACCGGTTGTTTCGGGGAAGAGTAAATCCGACTCCTCACCGGGTATGACCCGCAGGGCAAAACAGGAATTGTGAGTTGCCACGAACATGACACCACTGGTGGGATCTGCCGTTGAGGGACCATTGATGTTTGCGCCACCGGCACCGCCGGGGCAATTCATGGTCGCGAACTTGCCCATCTCGTTGGTATCGTGAATTGGTGGCGTAAACAGGGGGCCCATCAGGTAATCCTCCATCACCTCCAAAGCCTGGGCACGCATCTCCGGCGTAAAGTCGATCAGATCGTCTTCGGTGATGCCCTGCATCTCAAAAGGTGCCGGTCGAGTCGGAAAAGGCTGGGTCGGCGATAAACGCTCCCCGGGCACGATCGACTGGGGCACAGGTCGCTCTTCGATCGGCCACAGTGGTTCTCCGGTAAGCCGGTTGAACGCATAAACAAATCCCTGTTTGGTGGCCTGGGCAACTGCCGGAACCGGGCCGCGTCCGGGCATATTCAGGTCCAGCAGAATGGGCGCGGTCGGAGTATCGTAATTCCAGATATCGTGATGCACGAATTGAAAGTGCCAGGCCCGCTCGCCGGTTTCCACATCAAGAGCGATCAGACTGGTGCCAAAGAGATTGTCACCTGGGCGGAAACCTCCGTAGTAATCGATGGTGGCGCCGTTGGTGGGTATGAAGACAAGACCATTTTCGGGATCCGCAGAAATTGGAGCCCAGGAAGATACATCACCTGTCCATTGCCAGGCGTCGTTCTCCCAGGTTTCATGACCATATTCCCCGGGTCGCGGAATCACATTGAATTTCCACTTGAATGCACCGGTACGCGCATCGTACCCAAGAAGGTCACCCGGCACGTTTTCAATGCGGGACTGGTGATAACCCTGCTCCGCAGAATTGCCAACGATAATTGTGTCATTGACCACGATTGGCGGCGAGGAGGAAGTGATGTAACCAACTTCCAGAGGAATGCCCTCAAACGGATCGTAGGGATGACCTAGATCGGCGAGTAAATCCACCACACCGGTGTCCGGAAATCCGTCGATGGGAACCGGTCTTCCGAAACCTTCCAACGGGGTACCAGTCTTGGCATCCAGTGCCGTCAGGAAAAAGCCTGGTGAAATGATGTATACAATACCTCGACCGTCAAGATAGCCGAATCCCACTCCCTTGCCGTAATCTGCACGCATGGAATAGTTTCCGCGGCCGGTTCTGGGTTCCCGGTAAGACCATACAGTTTCCCCAGTCTTCGGATCGATGGCAATGACGTGGCGCAGGGGACCTGCGACCGTATACAGCAAACCGTCAATATAGGACGGAGTGGAGCGACCGCTGGCCGCGCCAAAACTGGCACCATCCCACTGCCAGGCGACCTCCAGATTCTCAAAATTATCTGCAGTAATCTGCGCCGCCGGGGTATAGCGTGTGTGCGCGAAGTCATTACCCAGAGTAAACCATTCAACTGTGTCCTGGGCGCTGACCAGGGCTACCCATGGCAACAGAACCAATCCCAGGAGACATTTTTTTATCATGGGGTGTTGCATATCAACTCCTCTAATGTAAATGCAGCTTGGCGCCGCAGTTAACCAAATCACCGGTAAATTATCTGAACCTCTAAAACCCTAGTTAGCGTTCCAGGGTTGTTCGATCAGTAGCTCGGGACCAGCATCAGGCTTGGGTATCCATTTCTGCAGGCGGCCATACTGATTATCCCCACCATAGAGATTACCGTCTGAATCGATGCTGAAGGAATGCACCTCAATATAGCCATCCGGCAGTTCAGCGGGCACCAGCCAGGTGTATTTCAGGTTGCCATCAAAATCATAATTTACGAACCGCAGCGGTCCGAGGTCGGTAATCCAGAAATCATTCTCATTGACGATCACGTCAAGTGGCAATGTCAGGTCGCCAACGCGCCGCTCGAAGGTGTATTCCATCGGATCGTCCGAGTAGCGCCAGATATTGACACCGCCCCCCGCGCGGTCCAGAACGAATATACGGTTGTCCGGGCCCACTGCAACCGAGTGGATGGTGTTCGTTCCTCCGGGACCAGTTCCGGCACTGCCAAACTCGGTGATGTAGTTCATGTCGTTGTCGAAAACGATGATGCGATTGTTGTCCAGTCCATCTGCCACCAGGATTCGGCCATCGGAGATAAACGCAACGTCCTGAGGGCGCCCGAAATGAGCCTCGTCATCACCGGAAACCAGTTTCTCACCGTAGGTGGCCAAGACCTCGCTGCCGTCATTGGCGATCACATAAATCTGATGAAAAGTTTCGTTGATTAGCCAGAGGCGCTGTTCCGGATCATAAGGGCTTACGCGTATTCGGTGCGGACCAGGACCCTCGGAACCTTCACACAGGTAATCCAGGTGATCCCACAGTTCAAGCACCTCGCCATCTGCGTTGAGAGTGTAAAGGCAGTTCTTCCACACGCGCCGGTTTGTCTCGCGTAATACATTGATGCCAACGTGGCCGGCGAATCCCAGAAAATCATCCGGGATTGGATAGGGCAGAACAGTCTCTCCCCTCTGAGCTAGGATAATACGATCCGGCGACGCAGCGTAAACTCCGGAGGCTCCCCCAAACGCGAAGCCTTCTTCCGCAAAGGGTTGGTGCCAGAGCGACACGACTTCGTAAGGGCTTGGTCCGATCGGTTCCCGGGCATTCCCCTGCTGAGCCTCCAATTGACTATTGCAGAATGCGAGAATCAGCAGTGCGCCGAAAACTTTGTTGCTGTGTTTCATCGTTTTACCTCGTTTACTCTCTTCAAATTCATGGATCTTGAGAAACAAAAGGCCAGATCAGTAAAACATCTGGCCTTTCAAGTCCGTGCCCGTTGTCCGTATTATTACTCGGACACCGTCACATAGACATTCTGGTAAGTGAACATCGACCCGTCGCTGGCTATGCCTCGCAACACGTATTCCCCAGGTTCGCTGAAGGTCGCAGTTGATACCCAACGATTGCCGTCCGGCACTTCCGGAATATGGAACGGCGGAGACCATGGCGAATTGGCCCATACGCGGGTATCGGTATAAGTTTTAAACTGCACCGGATCGAACTCGACGAACTGTTCCGGTCCACGGTAGACAGTCCAGGAAAAGCGTAATCCAGGACCTGACGAAGCCACGATCGAAGACGGGGGACGATACAGACGCTCCGGCGTGTCAGGCAATGGCCTATCCGCTCGGGGCGGCAGATTATCGGGATCCTCGGCAATTGCTGCCAGGCTCAACGGCTGACCAACACCCACGGTTCGGTACGCCTCACCCTCAACCCTCAGATCCGGCGGGATGTTGGTGCGCAGACGGTCATCAAGCGAACCGAACCAACCGCCGACTTCCGTAGACATTACCTGGGGATCGATCCGATAGTCGGCCTTCAGTGACCCGAAAGCGCGGGCAGTATACCCATGGGTTCTCAATGTCCACACTAACTCACTGCCCTCAAAATCTTCAGGCACATCGATGGTGAACAGGAAGGGATTACGACGCGGGTAGAAATGGGTCGGCTGACCCATGTCGGCCACCTGAAAATCGTAGGCATCGATGCTCAGGTCGTCGAGTTCCCCAGCGGCTACGATATTAAAGTAGTTGTCCGGCCCAACCGGGATATTGAAATGCTCTTCCCAGTTGGAGTTCTGATAGCCGAAGAACAGCGTGAAGCCGCCGTCCTCGATGTTCGGCCACCAGCCTTCATAGGCTGGGGAGGTGACTTCCCCGCTCAGCACCATCATTCGGGTTTGGGCAAGGGAGGGTAACGCAATCTGAGCGATCGCTAGGGCGGAACCCAACGCCAGCCAGCGCCCGAACAGAAGACTACTTCTACTGCTTTTCATACTGCTACTTACCTTTTAACGTGACGCGCCTGATACCAGGCTGTTCTCTGCCATCGCCTTGTTTAGTCATCCCCAGCGGCTGAGGTCTCCAGAGGCGGCGCCCAACACATTGGGCATCCGATGTCGTAGTCGTTGCGGTCCTTCAGCAATTTTCGCCGCTCATCCATTTCGGCCTGAAACTGCTCTTCCGTCAGACTGACCGAGTAACCCAGATCGATAAACATATTGGTCACCGATCTTCGCCCGGCGCCAGACCAATTGCGCGCATCTGCCAGATTGGGATTGCTCGGCGTGGTATCCATGTAAGCAATAGTGTGAAGAATGGTTCCTTTCGGTAGCAACGGCGCCTTGTCATCTTCATACACGTACTGTTTGACCCAGTTGTGATCATAACCAACACAGTTCAGGGTGAAGATATTGTGACCCCAGATGGCTTCCATACACATGCGCACACCCGGTGCGTGTAGATGCGGTTCAAATGCCATGATCTTGGTGTGTTCCTCCAGCACGACGTAGTTGTGCACTTCCTGTCCAGGTCTGTTCGGCACGATGTCCAGATCAATACCGTTTCCGGTCCGCGGACCCCGGCGGGTGTACTGCGGTTCATAACCACGCGGGAAGAAGGTTATGCCAAATTCGAGGTGCCCGGTGGTTTCGCGGCCGTTTGAGTGCAGGTGCGAAGCATTGAGGTGCAGGGCAGAATTGGCGTGCAGCAGCCGACCTGCTTTTTCGGAAAAAATGTCGGCATTTCGACCTACTTCATGGATAGGCCAGCTCACCCGCGTCTCCGGATCTATCGCGGTGCCGTCTTCGTTCAGCACCCCACTGGCGTAAGTCATATGATGGAAGATGTAGCGACCACCTACCGTGCTGGTGTCGTCCGCGACCGGGATATCATTGACTTCCCGTACTTCGACGGATTTCACGTAGCGGTCTTCGGTCAGCCCAGTGGGCACCAGTCCAATATCGCCCCAGCGATCGGGTCCCACTGCGGGCATGGTCATATCCGGGCCACGCAGCACCAAGTCCGGCTCACCGAGGGTCCAATCGATGCCGTCTGGCCATTGTTGGGGCGCCGGTTCGTTGGCGGGATTACCCCGCGGCGCGCCATTGGTCGCCCAGGCCTGGATCATGGCAAGTTCCAGATCGGACAGGGAATAGTCATTCTTGAAGCCGTCGATACCGATATCTTTCTCAACGTAGAACGGTGGCATCGCTCCCATGCGATCGCGGATAGCAGTTTTGTACATGATCACCGGCGCCCAGGGCTGCACCTGATCATAGGTCTGCAGTGCCATCGGGCCGCCGCCACCGGGGCGATGACAGTTTTCACAGCTGCGCTGCAAAATCGGTGAAATATGATCCGCGAAGGTTACGCTGGTCGGATCGATTCCCCAGTCCGCCACGTCGTAATAGTGAGGCTGGTGATCTGCCAGTATCGCATTATGGGACTGGCCCAGCGCTGCTAGCGGGAGGAATAGTGCAGGAATAGCGAGAAGGTATCTGGTGCGCATCTCAAGCTCCCCTTTTTCAGGTTGACGATTCATCGTCGAATCGCGGTGGTGATTGACCGGGATTATGTGCCTCCGGAGGCAACATTGGAGGCAATAATCTTGTTCTTTTCAAACCCTTGAGGATAAGAGCTTTCTCTTTCAATGTCCAAAAATTTAGCGCCAAATTCCGCTTTTTTCGTTGGGTCTTCACGACTTGACAGACCTGCGGCAGGCCAGTTTAGGGACGCAATCGAAATAACAACAGCTTGCTGTTGTTGCTACAATCGTAATCAACCGGTCAAAATGCCCCGGTCAGAGTGATGCAGGGGAGCTTTCGATGTCCGACCCTGCCAACAACAATAACGGGTGATAACCATGAAAAAATGCTCAACTGCCCTTGTTACGGGCCTCCTGCTGCTAATTTGCCTGCCTGCGGCGACCTTTGCCCAGTCCGGTACCCGGCTCAACAAACTGATCGAGCTGTTCGAAAGCGACCAGCCAGCCTTTGGACTGCTGTCCTTTGACTATTCCCTGACCAATGCCCGTTCGATGGCTTCATCCGGTCTGGATTTCATCCTGATCGATATGGAACACGCACCCTTCGACGTCGAGAGGCTACAGCAGTTCCTGCTGGGGATGACCAACAAGCGGGCGATTATCGAGAAAGGCAATCTACAGCCAGATGTCGTTCCCTTTGTGCGGATTCCTGCTGCCGGTGGCGCAGAAGAGCTGATTGCACAGGCCAAACAGGTTCTGGATATCGGTGTTTACGGCATTATGTTTCCGGCAATCCATAACCGCGAACAGGCCGAGCTTGCCGTTCGTGCTACCCGCTATCCCCAGTACAATGACGCCCCCGATTACCTGCCTGCCGGACTTCGCGGTCGCAATCCTTCCAATGCGATGTGGTACTGGGGCATAAGCGATTACCACACCCGCGCAGATGTCTGGCCTCTGGATCCTCAGGGTGAGCTGCTGGCAGTAATGTTCATCGAGTCTCCCCAGGGCGTCGCCAATATCGAAGAAATCATCACCGTGCCCGGGGTAGGTGCCATATTCATAGGCCCCTCTGACCTCAGCACCTCAATGGGCTACACCAGCCCCGCCGCCCCCGAGGTCGAGCAGGCGATCCAGACTGTGCTTGGCAAGTGCCTCGAACACGATGTTCCCTGTGCCATCACCACCGGTGCCGGTTCGGTACAGCAACGCATCGAGGAGGGCTTCCGCTTTGTTACGGTGGGTGCAGACAGTGGTTTATCCGCGGGGGCTAGCCGGGCTCTGAGTATAGGCCGGGATGCGGCAGGAAGGGACTGACGAGAAAATCCCTCAGATTTTCGCATGTGCAGTCCGGACCAAACCGAGGCGAAACTAGTCTTCCGGTAAGGCAAACGCCGTCAGCGTGGTGCCCGAGGGAATCATCACGATCTGTCGCCCTTCCAGCATAAACGTCATGGGTGCGGCGCCCCAAATCCGCGAACCGGTCTGGTAATGCCACAGATTCTCGCCGGTCTCGGCATTGAAGGCCATGAAGTTGCCCTCGTGGTCACCGGCAAAAACCAATCCCGAGGCGGTACTCATTACACCACCGAAGGTAGGCGAAGGATAGGTGAACTCCCAGCGCAGCTCGCCGGTGTGGACATCGAGAGCGCGCAACGCGCCGTAACCCTGATCGGGATCGATGTAGACCACCCCGCCAAAAGACGATTGACCGCGCACATACTGGGGTGCTTCAGGAACATAAGTGGCGCAGGTTTCCCGGGCCGTGAGGATGAATAGGTCCAGGCCCGGATAGAATGAAGGCGGCATGAAATTGGTGCTGCCCCAGGGGTCCGGTACGCAGCCCTCGCTACCGTTATTCAGCACAATGGGCCGGCCATCCTGGTCCAGCTCACGCGCCCAGCTGGTGGCGGTGAAAGGCTTGCCCAGCAGCAACTCACCGGTCACCCGGTCCAGCACGTAGAAAAAGCCGTTTCGGTTACCCACCATGACCACCTTGCGAGGCTGGCCCTGCCACTGGATGTCAGCCTGCACCGGCATGTGATTGGAATCCCAGTCGTTCAGGTCATGGGGAGTAAACTGATAGTGCCAGCGCAACTGCCCGGTTTCGGCTTCCAGCGCGACAATCGAATTGGAATACAGGTTGTCTCCGGGCCGCAGGTCGCCGTAATAGTCAGGGTTGGGATTACCGACGCCCCAGTAGATCAGGTCCAGTTCCGGGTCATAGCTGCCATTCATCCATGTGCCACCGCCGCCACGGGCCAGCACCTCGGGGTCATCGGGCCAGGTTTCGCTGCCCGGCTCGCCAGTGCCCGGGATGGTATGAAAGCGCCAGAGTCGTTCGCCGGTCTCCGGGTCGTAGGCGTCAATAAAACCGCGTGTCGCGTACTCCCCACCGGATATACCGACTATCACCTTGTTTTCGAGCACCAGCGGCGCCAGCGTTGCAGCGTAACCAGTGCGGTAGTCCGCCAGCTCCACATCCCACAGAATATCGCCGGTCCTGCGATCGAAGGACAGCAGATGCGCGTCCAGGGTGACCATGAATAATTGGTTACCCAACATGCCGAAGCCACGATTGACCGGCGCACTGGATCCATAGGTGAGATCATCGGGCAGATTGCGACGGTACTGCCAGAATGATCGGCCGGATTGCGCATCGATAGCCCAGGCGTAGTTATTACTGCCGGTGACGTAAAGAATGCCGTCATCCGCCAGGGGCGTGGTCTCAAAGCCGCGACCGCGCGTGGTAGTGCCAGTCTGGAAAGTCCAGATTGGACGCAGCTGCCGAACATTACCCGGATTGATCTGCTCGAGCGGGCTGTGACGCCTGCCGCTGTAGTCGCCCGAGTAGGTCAGCCAGCGCTCGGGGTCAGCGAAACCCTGCAATATGTCCTGGTAGTCTGGTCCCTCGCTCTGGGCTAACACCTGGCCGGGTATCAATAGCGCCAGCAGCGCAATAAGGGATCCCGAGTATCTGGAGTTGAGAATGTGCTTGGTCATGAATCTGTTCCTGCTACCTGGTTAGCGCTGGCCGGACTGTGTGGCCAGAAAGCTCAAAATGTCTTCGAGGTCAGAATCGCTGACCACACGTCCGCTAAAAGACGGCATTAGCGACTGCTGCTCGCGACGCAATTCCGTGAGAGCGGATTTCTGAAACCCCCGGAGGGACTGGTTACTGTCCATTACCTGAATGGAAAATGCATCTTCACTCTTGATGGTGCCCTGAATTCGCTGATTGTCACTGGTTATCAGGGTAACTGGTCGAAAACCCCGGGCAATTGAGACGCTGGGCTCGCGGACCGAGGTCACGAGAGCCTGTTTCGAGCGCCGTGCAGTTATTCTGGTCAGATCGGGACCCAGAGATCCGCCGGCATCACCCAGCCGATGACAACGGCTGCAATTGCCGGCAAAAAGCTCGCCGCCGCGGGGTGCATCACCCTCGTAACGATCGCTGCGGTTGCCGCTACCGGTGCTTTTCAGGTAGCTGACCAGCATCCAGATTTCGGTATCGGTAAAGGCATGAGGTGGCATGATACTGCCTGGGACACCATTGCGTATGGTCTGAAAAACCGACTCGTCAGTTTTGCCAGGCTGCGACCAGAGCTGGGTAAGATCCGGTGCCTGAATGCCCTCGATACCCTTTGCGTCGGCACCGTGGCAGGTCGCGCATTGGGCCCTGAAAAGGGAGCCACCAACCGCCGCCGCCCTCTGATCGGATTCCAGCGGGTTGAGAGACTGACCCCACACGACTTGGGGCAGGACCAGTGAAGCCGATAAAGCGAGCACTGCGCAGCAAATTGCGCGGAGCGGATTGGCATGCAGACGGGAGCGATTATGGCGACAATTATTATGATGCATGATTACCGTAATTTCTTGTGATTGTTGTCCAGAAAAGGCAACGCCGGATGCCTTCGTGAAAGTGCTCTCCCGGGTTCACCAGTACTGGTGTTTTTACCATTGAATGGTCGGCCAGAGCAAAGAAATTGGTGAGTCTGCCAGGCACAGCTGGAAATCCTGCGGCACTCGATTCGGTTGACATTGCAGTAACATACTCTATATTGCGATAGTGGCTGAAAGCTATCAGCATTTTGGAGGAATTGATGAACAACAAAAGCAAGAAAACTTCGTTGCTTGAAATCGCTGTGACAACCTGCGCGGTGATTGCACTGGGAGCGGTAATCTTCACAACTCAGACCGAGCAGGTTGCAGCTCAATCGAGTAATTTCCAGGGCGGCTCTCCGGTAGTTAGCCAGGCGCCGGATATGACTAACATTCGAATTTTATTCCCTGCTGGTGTGCGTTCTTCCTGGCATTCTCATACCTGGGGGCAGTTGCTAATGATCGAAGAAGGCATTGGCCTGCATCAGATTCGAGGCCGGGCTATCGAAGAATTTCACCCCGGCGAACCGTTCTGGACCCCTGCCGGCATTGAGCACTGGCATGGCGCCCACCCGGACGTCGATGCGCATCAGCTGACGATCTACGAAGGCAGTGTGGAGTGGATGGATCCGGTGACTGATGAACAGTATCACGGCACTCGCACTCGCCCGATGAGCAGATCAGCCAACTGATGCTGCTAAGCTCCCGGGTCTGACTCCAGATGCCGGCATCGTCCGAGCGACGAAACACACTGAGAAAGACGAGGGATTGAAAGCCCTCGTCTTTTTTTGTGGCCGATACTCAGCCTTCAGCCACGTATTCAGTCTCGCTAGCCTGCGCCCGCCCCGGTTTCGGTTGGCAAAAATGGTAGATCTTTAAACCTCGCTCCGGGTACTTCTCGACGAATTCCCCAGCGGCTGGCAGTTTCCCCACAAATTCCAGACCGGGGGCGAAACGGTGAAACTGCTCGGCCAGGAAATGACTGTCAATGCGAGGACTGTTGACGGTAGCAATGACATTGGCTCCCGGATTAATCAACTTGGGAAGACGCTTTATTATCGTGCCGTAATTTTTTTCGACATCAAAGCTGCCCCGCTGACGGGTCGGAGGATCTATGATGACAGTATCGTAGCGACCTGACTGTTGAATGCGCCCCCAACTTCTGAACAGATTATGGGGCAGTGAAACTACCTTTTTCAGCTCCTGACTATTATGACGGTGATTATCCTCTCCCCACTGGATACTGGGTCTGTTCATGTCAACGTTGACCACCTGACGGGCACCGCCCGCCATCGCGGCAACGGACAGGGAACAGGTGTAGGCGAACAAATTCAGCACATTGGCACCATAGCTGTTGGCCTGCAGCCATTGGCGCAATGGTCGTGTGTCTAGAAACAGGCCGGAGTGACGATTGCGCCCGGGGCGCACTTCAAACGTTAGTCCATCCTCTTTCACCATGGCGGTCGGGATTTCCTCTCCCCACAACAATTCTGCATCTGCCCGGTGTCGAAGTCGTTTTTGAACAACTACGGATTTGAGCTGTCGCAACGCGTCTGCGGCAAGCAGTTCCTGCAGCAGCAGTTCCAGGTGTTCGGGTTCGTCATGGAATGCCAACAGAAGTACCGGCGGGTACCAGTCGACGTTGAGATGCTCAAGACCGGGGAAACAGTGGCCACGACCGTGAAATATCCGCCTCGTCTCCGGTGCCGGCCCGGCAAATGAGCGCGCAAAACTGGCAAGGAGCGGCTGGTAAAGTGCCAGTCCATCGTCCTGTTGGGGAGCTGAGTTGTCGCTGGTGGGCATTTTATCCCGGGGGCACTGTTCCTTTAATTACGACAGTTTACCCAGGTCCTTCTAATCGTCCAGTGATCTCTGATCGCGGGTCAATATCAAACCATCAATAACCAGATAGCCCAACAAACCGCGGCAGTAAGGGGTGCAATGGTCATCAGTACTATCATGTTTCTGACATGTGTCATATCAAGGTCCTCGCGAAATAAAGAGGAAATCTGGTGATGTAAGACCAGACACACTCGGTGGTTAAAACTATTCTGGCCACGTCCGGAATGATCATTGTCTCGACCGCTCTATGCGCCCTGCACACGATTACCGATTAACCCGGCTGAGACCCTCCCGTTGTGCTGATCTTTGCACAGCCCATGCCAGATTATTGATTTAGATCTATCTTTCTGTATTTACTTGTTTTTATGCATTATCGTGCGCCAAATTAACGAGTGCGAGAGAGATGGGAACTCGATTTTTGTCAAATTTGACGGGTAAATTGTCAATATTGGCAGAAGCGATAACGCGCTTCCCGCCACGGTGCCAAATGCGGAAGATCCCATCTTTGTTATCGCGGATGTCTGTGTCAGAATCCGGCCCTCAATCAACCGGGTGGACTCATACTCCACCAATAGTTCAACAGGGCTACAAATATAATGAGCAGTTTCGAAAACGTAACCATTTCCCGCAACGCCAACATTTATTTCGATGGCCAGGTCACCAGCAGAACCATTCACTTTGCCAATGGTGAGAAAAAAACTCTGGGCATCATGCTCCCTGGCGAATTCCGCTTCAACACCGATAGCCGGGAACTTATGGAAATACAGCAGGGTGACGTATCAGTGAAACTGGACGGTCAGAACGACTGGGAACACTTTGCCAGCGGCAGCAGCTTCGAGGTAGCGGAGAGTTCTGCTTTCGATATCAGGGTAAACAGCGTCACTGATTATTGCTGTTCTTACTTGGATTGATTCCCTCCCCATAAACACCAGCGGAGTCGTCTACGTGATTAAAGATTCACAACCCATCAGCAGGTTTCCGGTACCCGACCTGCATTCACTACCGGAAGATATACGTGAGCGCATTCTGGCGGTGCAGGAAAAGTCCGGTTTTGTACCGAACGTTTTTCTGGCACTGGCACATCGGCCAGAAGAATTCCGCGCATTCTTCGCCTACCACGATGCCCTGATGGAAAAGGAGTCAGGCCTGACCAAAGGCGAGCGGGAAATGATCGTGGTAACGACCTCCGGCCTGAATGAATGTATCTATTGCGTAGTGGCTCATGGAGCCATTTTGAGAATTCGCGAAAAGAATCCCCTGATCGCCGATCAGCTTGCTACCAACTATCGCAAGGCGGACATTTCAAATCGACAACGCGTCATGCTGGACTTTGCCGTCAAGGTAGCGAGAAACGCTCAGCAAATCGGTGAACCTGATTTCGAAAGACTGCGCTCGGAAGGATTTAGCGATGAGGACATCTGGGATATAGGTGCAATCGCCGCTTTTTTCGCCCTCTCCAACCGCATGGCGAACATGACCGCCATGCGACCAAACGACGAGTTCTATATACTCGGACGGGTTGACCGTCAGTAAACTGATATCCTGTAACAGGGACGGGAAACCCTGGTAGTTGGCCAAGGTGAACACTACTCCGTCCCTGTCGCGGAATCTAGCTCGCCGGCTTAGATCGGCAATCCAGACTCCAGGCGCCTCCCCCAAGGCCTCCGGCAACCAGAAGCCCCGCCATGATCGCCATATTCTTCACGAAGTTCTGCGCCTCGTGGCTGGTCTGCAGGCCTGACTCCATGGTCCAGAAGTCATGCATGACCAGGCTGATTACCAGGGTAAGACCTGCCAGCATAAATGCGACTAGTTTGGTTCGATATCCGGCCACCATGGCAAGGCCTCCCCCTATCTGCAAGATGATGGTCAGTACCAGGAAGAAGGGTATGAATACCATGCCATGCTCTGCCATATACTGACTATTACCGTCAAAATCGGTGACCTTGTTGATGCCCGGCAATATGAAGTAGATCCCCAGCAATACTCGGCCAGTCGTTACCAGAAGATTTTCAAAAGTGGCCTGCAAGGCGTTCACGATTGTTCCTCATAATTGATCAGTTGCGGCAGTTCACCAACGGCCGGAAAGCGTCCTGTGCTGGATTTTGAGAAAATCAGTTTGCCATCACATCGAACGTCAAACACTCCACCACTTCCGCCAACGAGTGAAGACTCGATATCGGTGACTTCTTTAATTTCTGCCGACACACGGTCAGCATGGGGGCGATAGTTTCACGCTGTGCAATAGATTATCTCAATTTCCATCAGCCGGTTCCTGTATGTTAGGGGTTGGAAAAAGACTCGATCCATTGGTAGTCGACTGGTTGGCTCAGATCAATAGTTGCCACATTTTCCTGTATCGGATATTTCAGCCCGGTGGCGCAATTGAATAGTACCACCCGCTCATGACGGCCGATTCGGCCGCTCGCCAGTTCCTGTTCCAGTGCCGCCAGTGTCGCGGCACCCTCCGGACACAGCAGGATACCTTCTTCACGCGCGCACTGTCGCTGGGCGGCCATAATTGCCTCATCACTGACCGCTACGGCAAACCCTTCACTCTCTCGCACTGCATCGAGAATCAGAAAGTCTCCCACCGCAATCGGAACCCGAATACCCGCAGCCACGGTCGAGGCATCCTGCCACAACTCCGCGTGCCGATCACCTGCCTCATATGCCTTTACGATGGGAGCGCAGCCCTCTGCCTGCACGGCAACCATGCGGGGACGCCTCGAACCAATCCAGCCGATCGCTTCCAGCTCCGCAAAGGCCTTCCACATGCCAATCAGGCCGGTACCGCCTCCGGTCGGATAAAGAATGACATCAGGCACCTCCCAGCCAAGCTGTTCTGCGAGTTCCAGACCCATGGTTTTCTTGCCTTCGATCCGATAAGGCTCTTTCAGGGTGGAGGTGTCGAACCAGCCCATGGCCTCTTTTCCTTCACCGACGATTCGACCACAGTCATTGATCAGTCCGTTGGCCAGAAAGGTATGGGCTCCCAGATATGCAATTTCATCGATATTGACCCGGGGTGTGTCTTCCGGGCAGAAGACAAACGATTCGATGCCGGCGGCCGAGCAATAGGCGGCAAGGGCTGCGCCGGCATTGCCGTTGGTGGGCATGGCCATGCGCGTGACGCCCAATTCCTTCGCCATGGACACCGCCAGCGCCAGCCCCCGGGCCTTGAATGACCCGGTGGGCAGGCGCCCTTCATCCTTGATCAGAATTTCTCCGCAATCCAGAATTGCCTGCAAGCGTCTGGCCGGCAGCAATGGGGTCATTATCTCACCCAAACGTACTACATTCGCCGATTTCCTTATGGGCAGTAGCTCTCGATAACGCCAGAATTCCGGTAATCGATTGTGCAACACTTCTTTGTCGAACGCCTTGGCAAGCCGATACAGGTCGTAACGAACCAACAATGGCTTGCCGACGTCCGACAGCCCATGCAGCGTGTCGGCCGGATAAACTTTACCCGTGTAGCTGCATTCCAGATGGCTAACAAAGGTGGGTACTTCTATGCTCATAGTTCAATTATTCGTTAAGCTGCGCCCGACTAAAGGAGCGCAAAGAATTCCCGCAGCCGCGCGGCGTTCTTGCCCACGTCGCTGACACCAACACGCGACAGGGAGCGGGCATTAAGCACTGTCTCAGCACCTTCGCGGGTTATGTAAATCACTACATCGTCCTTGAAACGGAACCAGAAGGTAGTATCGGTGGCCTCGATTCGCCCTTCTGCCGGCACTGCCGCGACAATTTCCCAGCCCAGACTTTCGGCCGCCGCCAGCGCCCGGTCGAATACCTCGTTCGCGGGCTCACCAAATCGCTGGGGCACGATATCCGGGTACGCTTCCTGCTGCAGCTGTCTGAGCAGTTCGGGAGTCAGGTCGTTGCCACCACCCAGCGTGCCGCTACCGTAGTCCATCGAGTTGGCCGCATCTGCTCGCAAAGGGGCGATCGCCACGTACTGCGGCGGATTAATCGTATCGGTGGTAATGTCGTGAATCGGAGGAGTGCCATCTGGCGGACGAAAACTTTCGGGGACAAAAAACGCCAGCGCCGCGATCACCGTTCCCGCCAGGGCAAATCCAGCGACTCGCATGCTGTTACCCCATCTCAGGATAGATGCACCGGCAAACGCCAGCATCGTCGCTGCCATTCCGACCCCGGCGATCCAGTCGGCAATTGGATTGACTCGCTGCAGGATCGCGAAACCCGCCCGGAAGTCTGACATTCCGAGCCACACGCCGAGGGGCCCGGCCAGCGCGTAGAGTCCCAGTCCCGTTCCAACGATCGCTACGAGGATCGCCAGGGCATTAACCATTGTGCCTATATTCGTTTTCTCAATTTGCTGCACACCCACAGATCTTCTCCTTAAACCTACGCTAGTTCTTTCCGGTCTATTCTGGCTCGTTAACGTCATGATAGCTTTCTTGGCCAGGCATGCCACTGGAAAACTCAGTTTCTTCACAATTTCCGGGTGTTCACCAGACTAATGGCAGGATACGCCATCGAACTTCATCGCAGTAATCGTTATAGCCTTCCAATCCTCCGCGCAGCACTTTTTCCTCGTTAAGAATTCGCGGCACCAGGATCATGGGTACCACTGCCATGGGAAGCAGTCCCCACCAGGACCCGAGGGCGATGGGTGTCGCGAAAAACATCACCGCTGCGCTGGCGTACATGGGGTGGCGCACGACGGCGTATGGTCCTGTCCTGACAAGCCGCTGATCCTCCTCCACCTCGACAATTCGCGATGCGTAGCTGTTGGTCTTCATGACCAGCGCGGTAAACAGGTAGCTGGCTGCTACCACGGCATCAGCCAGCAGAACCACCACTGTCGGAACCTCCGACCAGCCGAAGCGACGATCCAGACCAGGCATCACAATTCCCAGTACAACGACAATCAACAGGCTGAAAACCACTGCTTGCTGGGTACCCTGTTTTTCCCTGGTGCGTAGTCGCCGTTCAAGCAATTCCGGATCGTGCTTCAGAAAGTAGGCCATCGCTCCAAGTGCAAGCGTCAGAATGACACCGAAGTAAACATAAACCTGCCAGAAATCGAACGTGCCAGCGGGCAGAAAAAGTAGCAAGTAAACCACCGCCGGCAGTGCCAGCAAGCGAGCAATAATCCGAGTCTTGAGTCCAGCCATTCCAGGTCCCGTCGAAATATATTAAAGCGGCATTGAGTTTCGGCTGTCAGGGATTCTTGATTCAGTGAGATCACGGAGTTATTCGTGATTGTCTCAGTCAGCGCAATCTTTTTTGAGTACACGAGTCAGAGTAATTCAGCACATCGGCCTTTGCAAATCGCGAGGGTGTGGACAGGATTGCCATGCTGGACGTACTCGCGCAGTCCCGTTATGCTGCAAAACCACAACAGCATACTCCCGGGATCAAGGAGACAACCCATGAAGCGTTTCGTTTTTCCTCTTATCGCTCTCGCCCTGGTGCTCTCACCTTCTGCGTTCGCTCAGCTGGCAACGGCCAATGACAACGGCATTACTTACGGCCACGTCCATCTGAACGTCAGTGATCCCGAACTGCATACCCGGCTATGGGTTGAACATTTCAATGCTGAAGTGGTCCAGAGAGGTCCCCTGACGGCGCTGAAATTCCCCAACATGATCATCCTGCTGCGAGAGAATACGCCGACGCTACCCTCTCGCGAAACGGTCATGGATCATTTCGGTTTCAAGGTACGAAATTTAGAAAAGTTCCTGGCCAAATGGCGCGCAGCGGGTTTCGAGCACGGTGACATATTCCTTGGCTCCGAGGGACAGAACAACGCCTACGTCACTATGCCAGACGGAGTTTACGTGGAAATGCAGGAAGATCAGGCGCTGCATGAAGAGATCACCGGCTACCACTTGCATTACCGCACCGAGGGCTTCGAGGAGCTGCTGGACTGGTATGTCAATGCTTTTGATCTCGAGATCAGACCGCGGGGCAGAAGCGTTCTGGCGTCTACCAATGTGCCCGGCATGAATCTCAGTTTCGGCGGCTCGCAGACACCGCGGGCGGCGACCCAGGGCACAGCGATCGATCATATTGGATTTGAAGTCGCTGACCTGGAAAACTTTGTGCGGAAACTCGAATCCAAGGGCATCAGTCTGGACTCGCCAGTCAGAGAGATCGAGGCCATCGGGCTGAAGATTGCATTCCTCACTGACCCCAGAGGCGTTTATATTGAACTGACGGAAGGGCTGGACGACTACTGAAGTATCAGCACTGCTGAAATCAATCAGTCATTATCGGCCGGCCTGTGCCAGGTCATTCATTTTTGACCGCCAGGTTTTCCAAATCGAGTAATCCTTTGTATTTCTTTTCCGCGATGGGTAATGCGCCGATAAGCTGGCCCAGATTTGTCGTAAAACCCGACGTAAGTTCCAGCGCAGCAAAACTGTGAATAAAAATGCGAATGGTAAAAACGATAGCTCCGGACTGCGGCAGGCGCCTTAAAGTCTGTCGTTCGACTCGCCAGAACAATGCATTCGGGCCTTGTCCAAATCCCTTCTCCCACCCTTTATTCAAATCTAATTGTGCCGGCTGTTTGTCCAGATCTTTGCGCCAGAAGAGCTCCGGATATTGCTGAACCGACCAGTTAAACCTGAACAGGGGCCTGTCCGGCCTGAGGTTTGCAAACAACCGGTTTACCCGTCGGGACAACTGCTGCCC